>ENA-UPXB01002560-UPXB01002560.1-human-gut-metagenome-genome-assembly--contig:-NODE-2560-length-9935-cov-4.652769_pt1 | contig 9935 bp, 5 predicted proteins | sample MGYA00250055_ERZ773386 | MGnify/ENA primary metagenome ERZ773386 (study PRJEB29103, sample SAMN06111974) | human gut metagenome | biome: human gut; feature: ankylosing spondylitis patient; material... | reverse complement strand
TAGCGCTGTAAGGCATCAGCACGGCCTCGTGCTCGTACACCCTTGCCGGGCCGCGCCACAGGCTGGAAGAAATGCCGTCGCTCAGCATCTGCCAGCGCCCAACCGGCAGCGGCACGGTCCTGCCGGCATCGGTGGGGTTGTAGAACACACACAGCGCCTGCCATGCCGCACCATCGCCCCACTGTGCCGGCAGGAGCCAGCCCACCAGCGGCTGCTCCAGCGAGAAAAAGTGCAGGGCATCCGGCGCGTGGGGGTCGGTGCTGGAAAGCTGCGGGAACCTTGCCCGCAGCGCCAGCAGGCCGCGGTAGTAGTCCACCAGCGCATGGTATTTTTCGGCCCGCTCCCAGTCCAGCCGGTTCAGCGCAGGCGAAGAGCGGTAGCTGTTTTCCTTCCCTTTTTTGGTGCGGGCAAACTCCTCGCCCGCCTGCAGGAAAGGCAGACCGAAGCTGGTCAGGTAAATGCCCGCCGCCAGCCGGTTCTGGGCAAGGGCTGTGCCGTCTGCCGCCGTGAACTCCGGCTTTTCGTACCGGACCAAAAGCAGCTTGTCCCACAGGGTGAAGTTGTCGTGGGCGGAAACATAGCTCACGATCTGGCTGGGCGTGTGGGGCGGCAGACGGTCACTGCGGCACCATGCCGCCACCGCACCGCCGATGTCCCAGAAGCTGCCGGGCCTGCCCTCCACATAGCCCGGCTCCCGGGCGTTGAAGCAGCCGCCCTTGATGGTGTCGCGGGTGTCGTCGCAGAAGATGCCGATGCGCTCGTTCAGCATGGCCAGATTCGCCTTGTTGGCCTCGTACCGGTGCAGCTGGCTGCCGCCGCCCTGCCACGGCTCGCCGTACATCAGGATATCCCGCCCGCCGGGCAGCGCATCCAGCGCGGCGCGCACGGCGTTGATGGTCTCCACATCGTACAGGCCCATCAGGTCGAACCGGAAGCCGTCGATGTGGTATTCCTGCGCCCAGTAGAGGATGGAATCGATCATATACCGCCGGGCCATGGGCCGCTCGCTGGCAAATTCGTTGCCGCAGCCGCTGCCGTTGGAAAAGCTGCCGTCCTCGTTCTGGCGGAAAAAGTAGCAGGGCACGGTATCGTTCAGCGGGTTCTCATTGCGATACATGTGGTTATACACCACGTCCATCACCACGCCGATGCCCGCCGCGTGCAGGGCTGCGATCATCTCCCTGCACTCCCGGATGCGCACCTCGCCGCGGGTGGGGTCGGTGGAATAGCTGCCCTCGGGCACATTGTAGTTGGTGGGGTCATAGCCCCAGTTGTACTGCCGCAGCAGCGGCTTTGCCTCGTCTACGCTGCCAAAGTCGAAAATGGGCATCAGCTGCACGTACTTCACGCCCAGACGCCGGAGGTAGTTCAGGCAGGTGGGGTGGATGCCGTCCCCGTGCAGGGTGGTGCCCTGCTGGGTAAAGGCCATGAACTTGCCCCGCCATGCCGGGCGCACGCCGCTGGCAGCATCCTGCGAGAAGTCGCGCACGCTCACCTCCCACACTGCGCGCTGCTCCGGTGGGATGACCGGACGCACATCCCGCTCCCACCCGGAGGGGGCGGTGCGGGCAAGGTCCACGATCATGCTGCGGGTGCCGTTCACACCGGCAGCGCGGGCGTAGGGGTCGCCGGTCTGGCGCGAAATGCCATCCACTGTGACCGTATAGGTATAGTATCGTCCGTGCTGGTCGCCGGGCAGATAGATGCTCCACACCCCCTGCTGCCCCCGCTCCAGCGGCAGAGTGCCTATGGGCTCACCGCCGCTGCCTTTGCGGTAAAGGCTGACCTCCACCCTCTGCGCCGTGGGTGCCCACAGGCGCAGATGGGTGCCGGAAACAGCATATTCCTGCCCCAGCGGGCCGGTGTAGGTGGTTTGAAGGTCAAAGGAGATGCTCTCGTATAGCGTTTTCAGTTCGGCGGGCGTTTTGACGGTCATAGTTTCTTCATTCCTTCTTGCAGATTTCCTATCAGATATAAGTGTAAACACCGGCGGTCTTTTTTGCAAGAGGGAATTGCAAAACCTGTCCGGGTACACTATACTGGAAGAAAACGACAAAAACGGAGGGCAAACCATGGCATATACCGACGATTGGGAAAACCTTATGAACGGTGTGTTCGGTGCAGGGGGCAGACCGCGCTTTGGCGGCACCGCCCAGCCGGAGGCGAAGCCGCAGAGATCCGGGACTTCTGCCGTGCCGGACCTGAACGCTGCCCTGCTGGAAAATCAGAAGCAGCTGGATGCCCTGCTCAAAAAGCAGAATGCCCAGCTCAGAACCAAGGATGACGCGGTGCAGTCTGCACTGAAGGACAGCCGCCAGATGCTGCGAGACATGGAAGCCGACGGCCTGCTTGCCAAAGGTACGGCAGACCTGCCCGCCGAGCAGCTGGGCAGCTTTGAGGGCCTTGCCGCCGAGGTAAAAAAGACCGTGCTCGGGCAGGACGCCTTTGTGGACAGTGTGGTGCGCGCCATGCGCCGGCCCTTTGTGCTGGGCACCGAGCGCCCGGCGGCACGCAACGTGATCCTGCTCTGCGGAGGTGCAGGCACCGGACGGCACTTTGCGCTGGCAGAGACCGCCCGCATCATGGCGGCGCGGGGCCTGTTGCAGAGCGACAAAACCGCGGTGGTGGATCTTGCCCTCTACCCCAATTCCGGTGCGGAAAAGCTGTTTTTGCAGGATCTGTATGCGGCCCTGCACGCACCCGGGGAGATCGTGATCTTTGAGCACTACGAAAGCTGCCACCCCGGCTTCCTGAAAACGCTGTCCGATCTGGCCGTCAAGGGCAGTGCGCCGCTTTCCAGCCGGTATCTGGTGAACAAGGAGGGCATCCTTGTGGATGCGGGCACGGCGCTGGCTCCGGGCGCGGTGAGCAGCATCACCCCCTGCGGCAAGTACCTCATCTTCTTTTCCCGCAAGGGCCGGGACGCGCTGGCGGATAAGTTCGGTGCGCCCTTTGTGGCGGCGGTGGGGGATGTGTGCGCCACCAGCGCCTTTGCCCGCGAGGACCTTGCAGCGCTGGCGGCGCAGCAGCTGAATGCGCTGGCCCAGAAGGTGAGCGCCCGCCTTGGCCTGACCCTCTGTGCGGGGGCCGATGTGCGGGACTATGTTGCAGCCCGGTGCACCAAAGAAAAGGGCGCAGCGGGCCTTGGGGAAGCCTGTGATGAGATCTTCCGTGCCCTGAGTGAATACTGCCTGCAGACCGATGCAAAGCTTACCGGCACCGTCACCCTGACCGCAAAGCCGGAGGGTGTGTGGTTCAGCCTGAACGACCAGCCCGAGCAGGAGCTGTCTGCCCTGCTGCCTGCCGAGTACACGGGCGCTGTAGATGAAATCCGCGCCGAACTCAACGGCCTTGTGGGCCTTGGGGCGGTCAAGGAGTATGTGTTCGGTCTGGCGGATAACCTGCAGGTGCAGCAGCGCCGCGCGGCGGCAGGCTTCAAGACTGCCAGCCTTTCCATGCACATGATCTTCACCGGCAACCCGGGCACCGGCAAGACCACCATTGCCCGTCTGGTGGCAAAGTACCTCAAGGCCATTGGCGCGCTGAAGGGCGGCCAGCTGGTGGAAGTGACCCGCGCCGACCTTGTGGGCCGCTACACCGGCCACACCGCCCCGCTGACCAATAGCGTCATCGAGAGCGCGCTGGGCGGCGTGCTGTTCATCGACGAAGCCTACAGCCTCTACCGCGGCGAGCAGGACAGCTTTGGCCTCGAAGCCATCGACACCCTTGTGAAGGGCATGGAGGACCACCGGGACGAGCTGGTAGTTGTTCTGGCGGGCTACACCCGGGAGATGGAGGTGTTCCTTACCGCCAACAGCGGCCTTGCCAGCCGCTTCCCCAACAAGATCGAGTTCCCGGACTACACGGCAGACGAGCTGCTGGACATCACCAACGTGCTGGCAAAGGGCAAGGGCTACCGCCTTGCCGAGGGCTGCACCTTCCCGCTTTTGGGCTACTACAAGCGCCGTCAGGCGCTGGACAGCCGCACCGCCGGCAACGGCCGTCTTGCCCGCAACACGCTGGAAAAGGCCATCTTCCACCAGAGCCGCCGCCTTGTGGCCGAGCCGGACGCGGAGCTGGACCTGATCCTGCCCGGCGATCTGGAATTTGAGGAATAAAAAGAGGGACGGATGCACTCGATGATGTGCATCCGTCCCTCTTTTTGAGAAATCTGCCGCACCGCTTGCGGTCAGCACGGCAGAGGAGGCAGTGTTTACTGTGCCGTCACGTTGGCGATGACGTAATATTGGCAGCCGCTCGCCTTCACGGCCTGCTCATAGACCGTGCCCGCAGCGTCTGCAGCAGGGTGGATCATCAAATCGCCCACGTCCTCCGCCAGCTTCCAGTTTGCCTTGTCTGCCAGCAGAGACTCGACCTGTGCTTTTTCTGCCGTCGCGGTCTGCTCATCTGCCGAGAGCACTTTGCCCTGCAGGGCTGCCGGGGCAGCCTGTGCGGCGGCATCCCAGTAGATCACGCCGACCTCGCGCATCTCCTCCGGGGTCAGTTTGGGCAGCACCACATGCCTGGTCTGGCAGCACTTGTCAATGTTGCAGATGTAGTCTGCATAGCCGTCCTTTTCCAGCGTAGGCGCGACCTTGTCCACCAGCTGCCAGTCGTGCAGGTCACTGTTTTCCAGCTTGCTGGTGTCAACAATATCGGGGTGCTCTTCCATGTACTTGCGGTTGTGGACGACCTTGTAGAGATCACCTTTGTCTTTGTCTTTGTCAGAGAGGGTGTACTTCGCATTGTAGAGAGTGCCATAAGCTACATAAGTGGGATGAAATGCACTATCATCAAGTGTTTTGGGCGCATTATAAGTGTCAGTGCCCAAAGTAGTGTTGCGGTAGAAATTGATGACGGCAGCATTGCTTTCGCCCAGATGGGAAGAGCCATCCTCGTTGTATTCTGCGCCCTCAGATGGGCTGGTTCTATATTTGTTTGCAGAATCGTCGTAATGACCGGTGCCGATATTTAAAGATAGGGGGTCACTGCTGGTCGTGTAGGTATTTACGGTCGTTTTTCCGGTAGAGCTGTTGATCGTAAGGTCCAAATTGCCCTTAACTGTGCCAATAGCGGGTTTGGATTCGTCACGGGTGACGGCATTTACTGTTCCACCGGTAATATTGATCACAGTGGAGGTGCCTTCGCTATAACCGGTGCCGATGGCAACACCAGAACCAACGGCAGTAACGTCAGCATTATCTTCGATGTTAACCGTAGCAGAAGACCCGTCACTGCCAATGGCTGCTGGAGGGTTTCTGGTTTGGGCGTTTACCGATGCACTACCAGAAATTGTGATAGTGACTTTACCAGAAGCATCCTGACCGCCACCGATGCCACAGCCATCTAGGCTAGCAGCAGTCACAGTGGCATGATCGGTGATGGTAATATCACTGTTGACTCTCGAATGATAACCGGATCCAATGGCAGCACCACTGTTTCCAAAGGCGATAACATCTGCATTGCCCTCAATGCGGATATTCGATGCATCTCCAGTGTAACCGCCGCCGATACCGGCGCCGTAAGTGCCGCCGCTGGCAGTGATCTTACCACCGGTGATGGTAATATTGGAAGTATCGGCAAATTCCCCCCCACCGCCGCCGATTGCGGCAGCATCATGGTAGCCGCCTGCCACCAGCGTGCCGGTAGTGTCCGCCTTGGTACCGGTCTTTGGCTTGCCATTATCGTTCACATCGTCCTTGATGGTCAGGGTGCCGTGGCCGTATTTGTCCGCTTTTTCGATGGCGGCGTGTTCTTCACTCCAATCGTTCTCAACCAAAACGGTATTATCGCCGTTCAGCTCAAGGTTGGTTTTGCCGTCGCCCTTTATTTCGATCGCACCGGACTTGGCCTTAACAGTGTCAACTGCAATGTTCACATCCTGCAAGGTCACATTGGTGGTCTGCTTATCAGCTGTCTCCACCGTAATGGTATTTGAAGTCTGTGTGCCGTTGCTGGTGATGGTGACGCCGGTAGTGTCTGGGTGCTCGTTTATCTCTGCGTCCTTCTGCGTCACATAGGTGATGCCGTCATCTCTGGTCTCCACCGTCACACTGCCCGTGTTCAGGTCGTAGGTATCCGCAAACGCCGCTGTGGCGATGGACGAGACCATTGCCATCAGAACCGCCGTGGACAGCACCCGCAAGGCAAGCTGTTTTTTCACGTTTTTCCTCATTGCAAAACCCTCCAAACAAAAAAGCTTACAGAGACGCGAACGTTACCGTGAACGTTACCGAAAACCGGCAAAACCGGGATTTCGGGGCATAAAATCACATAGCTGCGCATTTTCATGCCCGGCGTCTCTTTGCGGCACAAGTATAGTGCTGTGCTGCGCAAAATGTCAAGATAAAATGCTGAATTTTCGGGGGGGGGGGGTGAGCAATTTTGTGAAACATGCATAAAAACATCTGAGAATTCAAGGCAGAATGACAGGGCAATGCTGCACAAAAATCCGGGAAATGATTTGGCCGTGCAAATAAAAAGCCCAGACAGATCCGCAGATCTCCCTGAGCTATCCGGTCAAAAAATGTTTTTGCACAAAGCAGCGCGGTGCGCATTCCTGCTTTCAGGCGTGCAGCGCTGCCAGTTTTTCTGCCGTCTGCCGCATTTCCTGCCGCACCTCGGCGGGGGCGGTCACTTCCACCTTGCCGTCAAAGCCGCACACCCAGCCGTAGAACTGGGGGCTGACGCACACCGGCACATCAAAGTGGAAGTGGATGCCGTCCTCTTCCGGAACAAAGACCGGTGCTTTGCCAAAACGGTCGCGCATGGCGCTTTCAAGGTCAGCCGAGCAGCGCAGGGTGACCCGGTATTCGGTGCCGCCGAACATATTGAAGTGCTTGCGCAGGTAGGCGGGCAGATCGAACTGGCGGAACTCGGCTTTGCCCCGGCGCGCTTCGTCCAGCACCGTCACGGCAGACATGCGGTCCACACGGTAGTTGCGGATGCCCGCAGGCTCTTTCTCGTCCTGATAGGCAATGAGGTAGTAGCACCCGCCGTCCCACGCCAGCCGCCATGGGCTCACGGTGCGGGTGCCGTCTTTTTTGTACCGGAAGCTCACCATCCGGCCTGCGTTGATGGCGCTGTGCAGGGCGTCGATGCTGTACAGCAGGGTGTGGCTGTCGCTTTTGGGGCGGCCGTCCACATACACCTGACGCTGCAGCTGGGAACCCTCGTAGTCGGAGCAGAGGGCTTCCAGCTTGTGGATGAGCTTTCGGCTGGTGCGGGCAGAGATGACCTTGCTGGCCTGCACGGCATCCACCAGCAGCTTGAGCTCCGAGAGCTCAAAGGTGCGGCTGGCCAGCCAGTAGCCGCCGCCGCGCCCCCGCTGCAGCTGGACGTCAAAGCCCAGAGAGCGCAGGGTGTCGATATCGCTGTAAATGCTCTTGCGCTCGGCAAGGATGCCCTGCTGCTCCAACAGCTGCACCAGCTGGGGAACATTGAGCAGGTGTTCTTCATCGGTCTTTTGCTCAAGGATGCGCAAAAGGGTCAAAAGCTTGGATTTCTGGCCTTCCTGCTTGGGCATGGCAATACCTCCGGCTTTCCAAATTCAGGTTATTCGGGCAGTTTTTTGTCAAAGGCCGCACGGCGCTGGGTGGAAAGACGGAACATCTGTTCCAGCTTATCCCGGTCGTCGGCCACAAGAGCAGAGCGCATTTCCTGCAGAGCGGCATCGAACTGGTCGATCTCGCTGATCAGGTTCTGCTTGTTCCACAAAAACAGCTCGGCCCACATTTTATCGTTGATGCGTGCAATGCGGGTCAGGTCGCGGAAGGAGTCGCCGGTGTACTCGCACAGCGAAGAGTTATCGTTGGCGCACATCAGGCTCACGGCGATGGCGTGGCACAGCTGGCTCACATAGCCGATCATCTTGTCGTGCTCCTGCACCGTCAGGGTGCAGATGTGGTGGAAGCCCAGCACTTCGGCCAGGTCCTTTGCCCACTGGACGCCCTCCGGGGTGTTCTTTTCGGTGGGGGTGATGATGAAGTTGGCCGGGGCAAAATTCACCTCGGCGGCGTGCTCCACGCTGGAAGTCTCGCGGCCCGCCATGGGGTGGCTGGCAATGAACTCCACGCCTGCCGGGCACATGGCCTGCACCGGCTCCACAAGGCCGGTCTTTACGCCGGACACATCCGTGAAAATGCAGCCGGGCTTGAGCAGATGGCCGTAGGTGCGGAACCACTCGATGAGGGCCGTGGGGTACAGACCGAAGATGATGTGGTCGGCCTGCTGCACCAGATCCTCAAAATCGTGGGTCTTGCCGCTGGCGATATAGCCGTGGCTGAGGGCGTACTGCAGATGCCCCTCGCTGCGGTTGATACCGTCCACATGGAAGCCGGCTTTCGTCAGCTCCAGTGCGTACTTGCCGCCCAGCAGGCCAAGGCCCACCACGAGATAACGCTTTGTTTTATCCAACATGTTCCACCTCCGCGCCCAAGGGCTTGATGGCCTCAAAGAAATTCGGCCAGCTTTTTGTGATGGCTTCGGCATCGTCCACCGTCAGGGGGATGCCTGTGGCAAGGCTCAGCACCGCAAGGCTCATGACCACACGGTGGTCGTTGTGGCCGTGCAAAACGCCCGCCGGGGCGTGCAGCCTGTCCGCGCAGCCCTGCACCGTGATGGTGCCGCCCTCGCTTTCCACCAGGCCGCCCACTGCGCGCAGCTCGGCCTCCATGGCAGCGATGCGGTCACTCTCCTTCAGGCGTAAACGCTCTGCGTTGCGGATGACTGTAGTGCCTTCGCACAGCAGGCCCAGCACCATGAGCACAGGGCCAAGGTCCGGGCAGTCCGCAAGGTCGATGTCCACCCCGTGCAGGGGGGCCTTTTCAAAAGAGATGCCCTCTGCCGTGCGGGTAAACACCGCGCCGCAGCGGCGCAGGATATCCAGAATGGCGGCATCGCCCTGCAGCGTTTCCGGGGCAAGGCCGGTGATGGTCACGTCGCCGCACGCGGCACCCAGCACCGCCGGGAACGCGGCCTGACTGTAATCGCCCTCCACGGTGTAATCGCAGGGGTGATAGTGCTGCCCGCCCGGGATGGCAAGAGTGTTTTCGTCCAGCCAATGGCTCTGCACACCGAAGGCTGCCTGCACAGAGCGGGTCATATCGATGTAGCTGCGGCTCTCCACCGGCGGGATGAGGTGCAGCGTGCTGTTGCCGGAAAGCAGCGGCAGAGCAAACAGCAGCCCACTGATGAACTGGCTGGATACATTGCCTGCAAGGCGGTATTCGCCGGGGGTCAGTGCCCCTTCCACGGTCAGCCCGGCAGCGCTCTGCTCAAACCGCAGGCCCTGCTCCCGGTACAGAGCTTCATACACCGACTGGGGCCGCTCCATCAGCCGCCCGCGGCCGGTGAAGGTCACAGCCTGTCCGGTCAGGCTGGCGATGGGGATGAGAAAGCGCAGGGTGCTGCCGCTCTCACAGCAGTCCACCGGCGCGGCGAGGGGCACAAAATGCCCCAGCCCTTCCACCACGGCGTTGTCTGCGCCGGTGCGCACACGGGCGCACAGCTGTGCCGCTGCGCCCAGCGTGGCGGAGATGTCCTTGCTGAATTCCAGATTGGTGATGTGGCTGCGGCCTTCGGCCAGTGCTGCGCAGAGCACTGCACGGTGGGCCATGCTCTTGCTGGGCGGGGCAGTGATGGTGCCGCCCACGGGACGCGCGTTTTGAATCGTTACCAGCATAGGCCGTTACATATCCCGGCCAATGGCCCATGCCACCTGACGGCACTTTGCCATGGCCTGTGCGAAGGCGTCCGGGGTCAGGCACTGGGCACCGTCGCTCCATGCGTGCTGGGGGTCGTAGTGGACCTCCACTTCCAGACCGTCGGCACCGGCGGCCACGGCGGCGATCATCATGGGTTCCACAAGGTTTGCCTTGCCGGTGGCGTGGCTGGGGTCCACGATGATGGGCAGGTGGGTCTTTTCGTGGATGATG
>ENA-UPXB01002555-UPXB01002555.1-human-gut-metagenome-genome-assembly--contig:-NODE-2555-length-9947-cov-5.624620_pt1 | contig 9947 bp, 2 predicted proteins | sample MGYA00250055_ERZ773386 | MGnify/ENA primary metagenome ERZ773386 (study PRJEB29103, sample SAMN06111974) | human gut metagenome | biome: human gut; feature: ankylosing spondylitis patient; material... | reverse complement strand
GACAACGGCGCTGATATGCATAAATATAACTAGTTATACACTCATACACTAAATTAGCATGTTTTGACACCCGAACCATAATAGGAAATATTATCTTTTGTCTTCTGAAGGTATATCTCCTGTGCAGAAAGGACACTTTACAGCCTTGATATTGATTTTCGAGCAGCAGAGAGGACACTCCTTGGTTGCAGGTGCTTCAGGCTTCTGCTCTTTCTTGAAATGGAACTTGTTGATTGCTTTGACAATAAGAAAAAGTGAAAGTGCAACTAACAGGAAGTTGATTACTGCCTGAATAAATGAGCCATATGCTATAGATGCGCTTCCGATTGTAATTGAAAGTCCGCCAAAATCAAGTCCGCCGATGATAAGCCCGATAATCGGGGTCAGTATATCATTGACAAGTGATGTCACGATTGCGGTAAAAGCACTACCCATAATGATACCCACAGCCATGTCAAGGACATTGCCGCGGGAGATGAATTTTTTGAATTCTTTTAACATGTTGTTCTCCTCCGTAATATTAATGCCATTATTTTAACGCTTTTTTGTGCGATAGACAAGTATGTATGAGCGCTGAAATATTGTGAAAATAAGTCTGGCAGATACAAATATTAATTTTCGAAAAAAACAACATAAATAGACATGAATAAAATAAAAAACTAGTACCTTGGGCAGCAAAACTAGTACTAAATCCACAGGATGCACCACAAAATGCATGAAAGTTGGTTGAAAACGCACACAAAAACAACAAAAATGCACAAAAACATCATTTACACTTTTTGACAAAAATGTTAATATGCATAAAGTGACACATTTATATACACGAAAACTATAAAAATGTAACAAAATGGAGGAAGGCTCATGAATTCGAAGTTAAGAAATGGCAGAAAACTGTCAAGAGAATTCAAAAAGAACATTCGCAAGGGTGCATCCATCCTGCTGTCAATGGCTATGGTAGCAGGCAGTGTATCCTTGTCGGATGTGAGTGCAGTTACCGTTAGTGCAGCGGAGAAGTCTGCGACGGTAAATGCAGCTACAGGTTCATATGTTATGGGGAAGGATGGAAAGATTAATTCTTCCACAGTGTTTGACAAAAAGACGGGTTATGGCTTCAGTGATTTTGAGTATCCTGATGCAGCTAAAGACTGGGTAGGCGCAGTATACTATCCAAGAGAAGAGAGGGTAACAACAGGAAAGGCTTCTTATGTATCTGATGGGGAAGGATATCTTGCGATAGAGAGCAAGGTATGGACAGAGACAGAGAAGACAGGATACGGAACATTCACTTATGAGAATACATCTACATTGGATTTTGCACTTGACAATGCGGATTATAAGATAAGTGTTGAGCTTGTTAATCCTACAGATAAAGAACTTACGGTTTCACTTGAAGCCGAGAACATCACTAAGGCATCAGGGGTGAAGGTTGCAGCCGGAAAGACTGTCACACAGGATATTACGGCCTGCCTTGTTGATGGTGTTCTTAATATCAAGTTCCTTGAGACATCGGCAAGTGCGAAAAGTGAGTCCGATGCTGCTGTCGGTAAGGTATATGTGAGCAAGGTCAGCATATCTAAGGCGGCAGAAAAGACGGCAGGAGAGAAGCCTACTATCTTTATTGCATCCGATTCAACGGTTCAGACTTATGAGAGCAACTACTATCCACAGACAGGATGGGGACAGACACTCCACAATTTCTTTGGCGATTTTGTCGAGGAGCGTGAGTGTAAGGACTGTGAATATAGCCAGGCACAGACCTATGAGACAGTAAATGTTATCGTTGAGAACAGAGCTATCGGTGGAAGAAGCTCTAAGTCCTTCATCGAGGAAGGTAAGTTAGACGATTTACTTGAAGATGTCAAGCCGGGAGATTATGTACTTGTTCAGTGGGGACATAATGATGCTACAACATCAAGACCTAACAGATATGTATCTCCGGAGGATTTCGGGTACTGGATGCAGTATTATGTTGATGGCGTTACACAAAGAGGTGCTACACCTATACTTGTGACACCTGTTGCAAGATACAGCTATACAACCAATGAAGACGGTACACTCAAGTCATTTGTTGGAAACTTTGAAAAATATGGCGATGTGATGCGTAAGATGGCTAAGGAGCAGAATATTCCTATAGTTGACCTTACAGCACGTTCAACAGCATTATGTAATGAATTCGGCATTGAAGGTGCCAAGTCATTGTTCCTTATGGTTGAGGCAGGAGATTATCCTGAAGGCGCTTATGCAGGCGGAGCTAATGACTCGACACATTTACAGTACTATGGAGCATATAAGTTTGCACAGTGTGTTGCAGAGGGCATTGTAGATTATGCCGGTGAAGGAGCTTCAGATGCACTTGATGCACTTGCAGCACTCGTTGTCAACAAGGTTCCTACCAAGGAGCCGGGAAAAGTTGGGAATCTTGCAAGCACAACTGTCGGAGCATCATCCGTTGGTATGTCATGGGATGCTGAGGATGATTCAGAGCTTTACTATATTTACAGAACAGTTTTAGAGGACGGACAGACAATCGATAATGTAGATTTCTCTAATGCAGAGAAGTATTCTGTATCATCTAAGAATAAGTATACTGATACAGCATGTCAGGCAGGCGTTACTTATGTATATGCAGTAAGAGGCTTCAATCCTAAGGGTCTTGGTGAATTATCCAATAAGATTCAGGTTACAACCAAGACAGCAGGCTGGAAGTTCGATATCAATGGTGACAAGAACAGTATTGCAAAGGCAGATGGTCCTACAGAGTCCGGCTGGATAGGCATCGGTGCGGATAAGTATGACAAGAGTGTTGGATATGGATGGATTACTGTACCTGGAGCAGGACGTGACCGTGGTGTGCAGGACAATGATTCATACAGCGAGATGGGAAGAGATTTCACAATGGGCGATGGCGAGTTCGCAGTTGATCTGCCAAATGGTGATTATGAAGTCACATGCTACGGCGGTGATATTCTTCCGGGCACATCATCAACCAAGTCATCCTACAGTGCGGAAGGAAAGTCTATCGGAAGCATATCTGTCAAGCAGGGTGTTGCAAGTGCGACAGGTACTGTAAGAGTTGAGGATGGACAGCTTAATCTCACGGTTGGCGGAACCAATAAGTATCTCAACGGTTTTACTATAACATCAATACTTAATGCGCCATCAGGTCTTGTGGCATTTGAGAAGGCAGTTAAGGGTTCAAGCATGAGCTTTCTTCTTGGATTTAACAAAGTTGATGAAGCAGTAAGCTACAATGTATACAGAAAGAGTACATCAGATGACAGCTTTAAGCTCATCAAGTCATTTACAACAGAAGACCTTAAGAATGATGAGAACGGCTGCAAGTCAATGACAGTTGCTCTCGGTGAGTCTTATGAGTATTACATGACATGTATTACAGCAGACGGAACAGAGTCAGCGCGCTCCGATATAGCGACAGTCACAGCACTATCAGAGAATGTCAAGGCTCCGGCTGCTCCGACAAATGTTGTATGTGTAGACCCTACAGCATCGACAGTGGGTGTTAAACAGACAATCACAATCTCATGGGATGCAGCAGCAGTTGAGAATTCAGATAGCGGCAAAGTAATCAAGTATATCATCTACCGTTCAGCAAAGGCTGAGAATGAGAAGGGCTATAAGGGCTTTGAGAAGGTCGGTGAGAGTGAGACAACAACATTTACCGATACATATTATGATCTTGATACCAACATAAGCTATTATTACAAGGTTGCAGCGTTAAATGCAGGCGGACTTGGTGAGCAGTCAGCAGTATGCAGGACTCCTGTCACAGGAACACTTACACAGCAGAACCTTGAAAAGTACAGTGACAGAGCACTCGTAGCAGTAAATCTCGCAGGTGAGAAGGGTGCTGATACTCTCATATCTGCAACAGACAGCGAAGGAAATACACTTACAAAGGGTGTATACTTAAGCTGGAGAAGCTTCGAGGCAGATTTTGACAATGACAATAATCTGACAACAACATTCACAGTATATCGTGATGGCAGTGTGATAGCTTCCGATATCAAGGTGACAAATCTTGTAGATGAGGGCGGTACGAGCGCATCCACATATAAGGTAGTCGGAAGCAACGATTCCTCTATCGGTGTAAATGCAGTTGATACTAAGTGCTGGGAGCATCAGTATCTTGAACTTAGTCTCTTCGCACCGGCAGATGAGACAATGCCTGAGTACAATGGCGAAGTTACAACATGTGATTACAGTGCTAACGATATGTCACTTGGTGACCTTGACGGAGATGGAGTTTTAGAGCTTATCGTTAAGTGGTATCCAAGTAATGCAAAGGATAACTCCGGTTATGGATTTACAGGTAAGACTTTCCTTGATGCTTATGATGTCAACTGGGCAACAGGAGCAGTTTCACTTCTTTACAGAATTGATATGGGTATAAATATCCGTTCAGGTGCCCACTATACACAGTTCCAGGTATGGGACTATGATGGTGATGGCAGGGCAGAGATAGCAGTAAAGACAGCACCGGGAACAACAGTGTTAAAGCCTACAGACGGAACTGCCAATACACTTGTTGAGAAGGAGTGGATTGATGTCGCATCAAGCACACTTCCTACAGAGACAATCAGTGCAGCAAATGATTATCGCAACAGTTCAGGTTATGTTCTTTCGGGACCTGAGTACTTAACGATGTTCAATGGCGAGGATGGAAGCATCCTTGATACAACAGCCTTCGTTCCGGAAAGAGGAAATGTAGGAGCATGGGGCGATGCCTATGGTAACCGTGTAGACAGATTCTTGTCAGCTACAGCTTACCTTGACGGTGAGAAGCCATATGCAGTATTTTCAAGAGGTTATTACACAAGAACATGTCTTACAGCTTACTATGTAAATGATGAAGGAAAGCTTGATGTTTACTGGGCGTTCGATACAAATGAGGCAGGCTCGGAGTACGAGGCACAGGGAAATCATGGTCTCAGTGTAAATGACGTTGACAATGATGGCAAGGATGAGATTATCTATGGTTCTCTTACAGTTGACCATGATGGTACGGTTAAGTATTCAACAGGTCTTGGACATGGTGATGCAATGCATGTATCAGACTGGGTAGAGTGGAACGACGGACTTGAGATAATGGATGTTCACGAGCATGATGATGCAGCCTACCATGTAGAGATTCATGATGCCGAGACAGGTGAAATTCTCATGGGTTACTGGACTGGTAAGGATACAGGTCGTGGTGTTGCAGCGGATATTGATCCTACATCGGCAGGTGCTGAGTGGTGGTCAATAGCGAGCCCTACTTATGAGGGAAATGATGAGCCATCATGGGATTCTACAGATGGAGAAGTCTACTCAACACAATCAAAGCTGGGTGCGCTTATAAAGCTTGCGGATAACACACCGGCATCAAATGCATCCATCTTCTGGGATGGAGATCTGTTAAGTGAAGTTCAGGATCATACATTTAACAAAGAGGCTTATGCACCTACAGGAGTTAAGCTCTACAAGTGGGATTATGAGAACAGCAGACAGGTGGATCTTCTCTCATCAACAGAAATCTGGTCAAGCAACGGAACAAAGGGTAATCTTGGTATTATTGCGGATTTCCTAGGCGACTGGAGAGAAGAGATTATCGCACGTTGTGCAGACAATAAGAACAATGTACGTGTATACACAACAACAATTCAGACAGATTATGTTGTACCATGTCTCCTTGAGAACCTTGCATACAGAGAAGGTGTTGCATGGGAGAACGTTGGTTACAATCAGCCTGCTAACTTAAGCTACCTCCTTTCCGAAGGACTTATCACATCACAGCTTATGGCAGGCCAGATTACAAAGAAGAGTGCTGAGATAGCATTCACAGAGGCAAGCGATGGTAAGTACGGACATGAAGTTACAGGCTATAAGATTTACAGAGCTGAGGGCGATGGAGAGTTCGAGCTTATTGACACAATCTCCAAGGATGAGCTTGTTGAGTACGTTCCTGGCAAGGTAGAGCCGGAAGAGCCGGAGGAAGTAATTCTTTATTCACAGGACTTCGAGAGTGGAGAGTCAGATTTCACATATTATGCGGAGAATTTTGTTTCGCTTGCAGCAGATACAGCAAGCGTCAATCCTAACAAAAGCTCATATGTTCTGAGCGTGGGACAGGATGGAAGAGACAGACGTGTTCAGAGTCCGGCGTTAGGTGTTAAGGATAATGCAACTGTTGAACTTGAGCTTAGAATTGATGCACCATACAGGGCTAAGACATCATACTTCTCATTACTCGGAGCAGCTAATTCAGATAAGGCAAACAGCGAATGGCTGCAGAGTACTGCACAGATTCTTACAATTGAGGCGACAGCAGGAGCAAGTGATAATACAACATGGAAGTCAATACTTTTAAATGGAGTAGATGTGACAGATGCACTTGCAGCAGATGTGAGCGAGAGCGGAACAGGAAAGACAGCTACAACAGGTTGGATAAAGATAAAGGCAGGTCTGGATTTTACTAATAATAAGGTAGATGTCATTATCAGTAAAGCAGCAGATGACAGTGTATTGTACAGTGATGAGGTTGCATTTGTAAATGAAGTCAGTGGTTTAGAGCATATTTTCCTTTCTTCTAATAAGAATGGTGGACGTTCATTCATCGACAACATCAAGATTGTAGATGGAATTGCTGATACACTTGCTGAGTATGTAAGCGCAAATCAGCCGGATGTAATTAGCATGCCGGTAGCAGCTGGCACAACGAATGAATTCAGTGCTTCGCAGGAGAGCACAACTGCTGAATCTGCAGCAGAAGCTGCAACAACAGAAGCAGCAAAGACTGAGAAGGATACAACAGTAGAATCAAGTGCATCAGAAGATAAGACAACAGAAGCAGCTTCCGAGAAGAATACTAAGGCAGACGCAGAGGAAGTATCGAGCGAGGAAGAGGTAACATCCAAAGCAGCAGAGGAGACAACTGATGCAACAGTAGAATCCAGTGAGGCAGAGGAAGCCACAACAGCGGATGCAGAGGAAGCTGCAACAGAGGATGCAGCAGAGTCAAGTGCAGAAGAAAATACGGCAACAACTGATGCAAAAGAGACAACACAGGCAGATGACAGCACAACAGCGGATGCAGCAGCCGAGTCAACTGATGCAGCCGAAGATGTAACAGCTGAGTCAACAGAGTCAGAGTCTCTTACAATCGCTCTTAACAATGTAAGAGCTGTAATGGCATCAGAGAATGCAGAGGAAGATACTGTAAAATATTACTCATATGTTGATAAGACAACAAAGCCTGATACAACCTACAGATATAAGATTGCAGCGGTTGTTGATGGAAAGACATCATTTATGTCAAGAGCGGTAGAAATTCATACATTGGTCGACATTAAGTCGGTAGATGTGGACGCTATAGTGATTAATGATCTGATTCAGGATCAGGTATTTGCTGATGGCCAGACACTTTCAGACCTTCTTCCTTCACAGGTTAAGGTAATTGATTCTAATGACAACGAAGCTATGGCAAATATCAAGTGGGATGTAACAAATGTTGATATAAAAACTGTGGGTGAGTATGTAATAACAGGTATAATTGCAGGCTGGGATGAACCGGTAGTTAAGAAGGTAAATGTTATAGAGAACAGACTCACAGGCTATGTAGCATTTGATGATGTTATAGTAATTGTCGGAAATAAACCAACACTTCCGAGCAAGATTACAGCAACATTCTTAAATGGACAGTCAGTGACAAGTGATGTTACATGGAACACAGATTTACTTGATATCAATACTATTGGAGATTATGTGCTTACAGGAACTTCTACATTGATTACAGATGCAAAGCTTGTTGTAAGAGTTGTAGATAACTATATCGTATCTCTCTATACAAGATATTGCGAGGTAAATTTGGGCGATGCTGATTACAAGCTTCCATCAGATGTAAATGCAGTATGGGCTGATGGAACAACATCCTATGTGAGTGCTGAGTGGGAGAATACATCCGTTGATGTGAGCACACTTGGAACAACAGCGCTTAGCGGTACAGTTGAAGGCTTTGACAAGGCAGCACAGCTTCAGGTTATGGTTAAGTATCCTGTTGCAAAGAGATTCGACTTCGGTATAGAGGGTTCAGCTGTGGAAGATGGCTGGATTGGAGTAGCTGCAAATGTTAAGACCGGTAAAAAGACAGTTGACGAACTCAAAATTACATACAGCGAGAACACAGGCTATGGTTTCTTAGACGGCTCAAAAGTATTCGAGGGCCGAGATGATAGACTGTATAAGGCAGGCGGACAGCTTGCAGACAGTGTATACAGAGATTATATTATCCCTGATGGCAACACATTCAGAGTGGATGTACCTAATGGAAAGTATGTAGTTGAGATTGTAAGTGGTCATGGAAATAAAGGTAACAATACAGTTAAAGCAGATGTAAATGGCACAAGCATCAGTGTAAAAAACGGAGCACAGGATTACACAATCGGAGAGGTTGCAACTGATGTCACAGACGGACATATTGATATCAAGTTCACAGGAACACTCTGCAGAACATGTGCGATAGTTGTCAGAACAGTGAGTGTTGATGGAAAGGATGAGACGGAGGAGCCTTCAACAGAAGAGCCTACAACGGAGGAGCCTTCAACAGAGAAGCCTTCAACAGAGAAGCCTTCAACAGAGGAGCCGACACAGCCTTCAACAGAGAAGCCTTCAACAGAGGAGCCGACACAGCCTTCAACAGAGAAGCCTTCAACAGAGGCACCGACACAGCCTTCAACGGAGAAGCCTTCAACAGAGGCACCGACACAGCCTACAACAGAGGAGCCTACAACAGAGGAGCCTTCAACAGAGGCACCGGCACAGCCTTCAACAGAGACACCGACACAGGAGCCGACAACAGAAGCACCGGCAGACGATGATGAACCGGCAGATGTACCAGGTGAGGAAGTAACAAAGGCATCAAGTGAAGCATCGGTAAAGGTACCTGATAAGACAGCAGGCGAAACTAAAGCGCAGACACCGACACAGCAGGCACAGAAGGCTCAGAAAGAGACAACAACCAAAGCACCTTCTAAGAATATAGAGTACAGAGGTGAGGCCGGCAAGCTTTCAGATGATGTCATTAATGATATTGTCAAGCAAAAGCTTGGCGTAAAGAGCGCAGCTGATGTAGTTGATTATCTTGCTAAGATGATTACAGAGGATAAGGGAGCTAATACACTTCTTCCGGATGTGGATGTTGATAACACAGAGGTTATAGATTTTGTTGTTAAGGTTAAGGACAGTGATGGTAATTGGGTTGAAGCAGATGAGGAAGCATTGAGCGAAGGAGTAGATGTTTTCATTCCATATCCTGCGAATACATCAAAGGATGGCTTTGAATTTGTAGTCGGACATCTTATTATGACCGGCGACAAGGCAGGTACAATGGAGTACTTTAAGCCGGAAAATACGGATGAGGGACTTAAGATTCATATCACAAGTGCATCACCGTTCATAATCGGATGGACGATTATACACAATGATGAGCAGCCGACAACAGAAGCATCTACACAGTCTGCCACAGAAGCTACAACAGCTAATAGTGAGACATCACAGCAGACGGATAACGCAGCAACAAGTGCTGCACAGGGAAATGTAAGCACGGGAAACGGAATCACAACAGTAATTGTTGTACTGGTTATCATCATGGTAATCGCACTTGCAGGAATAGCAGTTGCAATGGTCTATAAGAAAAAGAACGGCAAGAAGAATAACTAAAGTAAAATAAAATCATTCAGGATTACCGTAAATAAAAATATTCCGTACATATCAGATAGTGAGATATGTACGGAATATTTTTTTATATAATAGGATTAAGGTGTCAAAACATGCTCTGTGAACTTAAATGTGTATAACAAGTTATATTTATGCATATCTCGACTTTTGGGAGAAGCTTAGTTGTTCTTAGGACTCTGCTTAATTTCCAGCCAAAAGCAGCATGGATGCTGCTT
>ENA-UPXB01002538-UPXB01002538.1-human-gut-metagenome-genome-assembly--contig:-NODE-2538-length-9988-cov-3.018969_pt1 | contig 9988 bp, 8 predicted proteins | sample MGYA00250055_ERZ773386 | MGnify/ENA primary metagenome ERZ773386 (study PRJEB29103, sample SAMN06111974) | human gut metagenome | biome: human gut; feature: ankylosing spondylitis patient; material... | reverse complement strand
ACATCAACCTGCATGAGGCTGCCCTGGTAGATTATCCAGCCAAGGTTCTTCACCGCGGCAAGAGCGGCCCGGGGCTGATCGAGCCGGATTCAGACGGCTCTCAGACCGCGATCTGTGCCATTACTTTCCGATACCGGACCGCGTCTCCTCGGTCCGGAAGGTGTTCCGGTAGCTTTGAGGCGATACGGTCTTCGCTGCCTGAAACGCCTGCCGGAAGGTGACCGGGGACTGGAATCCCGTGATTTCCGAAATGGAGGCGATCGGGAGATCCGTGGTTTCAAGAAGTTCCTCCGCTTTCCGGAGCCGCAGGAGCCGAAGCCAGGCGGCAGGAGAAGTACCTGAAAACTTCTTAAAGCTCCGGGCGAAATTTCTGGGAGACATCGCGGCGACGCGGGAGAGCGCCTCCACGGTGATCGCGTCCTTCAGATGTTCCTCCGCGTAACGCATCGCGAGATTGATCCTCGCGGAGGGCGTCGCGCGGGCGAGCGGCTCCTCGATAAACTGCGCCTGGCCTCCGTCCCGAAACGGCGGAATCAGCATATTTCTTGCCACATCGTTTGCCGCGGCGGCGCCTTCGTGCTTCCGTAGAAGGTAGAGACAGCAGTCATTCCCCGCCGCAAAGCCGCCTGAAGTTATCCGGTTCCGGTCATCGATATAAAGCGCCCGGGGATCCAGCGCCACACGCGGGAACCGCGAGCCGAAGTCCCGCGCGAATCGCCAGTGAGTGACGGCTCGGTGACCATCGAGAAGCCCCGCGTAGGCGAGCGGATAAGCGCCGACACAGAGTCCCGCCACCTCTTTCCCGGTGTCTGCTGCCTTCTGAAGCGCGCTGATCAGTTTCGGTGACGGAATCACCGCGGGATCCATCCAGTGCGGCATCAGCACGGTGTCCGCGTCATCAAGCGCCTCAAGCCCAACGGATACCGGTACATCGAACCCGCCAAACGCGCGGATCTTTCCCGGTTCCTCGGCGCAGAGCGTGACAAGCCACCGGTGCCGCTCAGGCGGAAGCGTCTGCATCACGAGAAACGGGATGGAAAGAAGATAAGTCATTGTGCCGGGCGTCACGATGACCGCGGCGCGGCGGGCGGGATGAGCCGGAGGCGGAGGATCCGTGTCCGGAAGCGGAAGGTCATAGGGCGTCATCAGTCAGAAATCCAAATTGGCAGAAATCCATCGTCAGGTGTCTTTTTACCTTATCACGATGGCTTCAGCGCATCCTTAGGATGTTTTTGAAAGAAAGCGGGCGCGGGTTACAGCCACTCCCACTCGTGTTTCAGAACAAAAAATGACTGAGGAAAAAATTAAATGAAAGCGATCAATGAATGCACCGCGGTTCAGCTGATCAGGAACGCCACGATCAAAGTGTCGCTTGGCGGCACGACTTTTCTGATTGATCCCATGCTCGGTGAAAAGGGCTCGATCCCGGGCTTCCCGGAAACGATGAACATGTCGCAGCGGAATCCGCTCGTCGATCTGCCGCTTCCCATCGAGGAAATTCTGAAGTGCGACGCGGTTATTCTCACGCACACGCATGACGATCACTGGGATGAGCGCGCCAAGCGCGCGGTGCCTAAGGATCACCTGATTTTCGTGAATAACGACGCGGAGCTCGCTCAGGTGAAGGACGCGGGCTTCACGAATGTCCGCTTGCTCCGGAATGGCGAAGTCTTTAAAGGCGTGACACTCTACCGCGCGAACGGCAATCACGGAACAGATGAGATGCTCCAGAGCCACATGGGAGCGTTCCTCGGTCACCCGATGGGCGTCATTTTCGAGCGCGAAGGTTTCGAGACCGTTTACGTGGTGGGAGACACCGTTTGGATTCCGGAAGTGTCCGAGCGCATTAAGACCTATCGGCCTGGCGTCATCGTTCTTAACGCCGGGAACGCGATGCAGCCCGCGTGGAGCGGCTCAATCATCATGGGCGGTCCCGACTTTATCCGCGCGTACCGGGAGGCGCCGGACGCCGCGGTTGTGGCGGTCCATCTGGACGCGGTGAATCACTGCGTGCTCCATCGCCCGGAACTCCGGATGATGACGCAGCGGCTTGGGATGGATCCGCGCCGCGCGCTGATCCCGGCGGACGGCGAGGTTCTCGTTTTCTGATTGATCAGAAGGAAAAGGCACGGCTCGTAATGAACCGTGTCTTGCTATCAGCTTACTCTATGCCCGGATAGTAAGTTTCGCATTCATACCATACCACCGTATACCAAAGGTCATACCCCGCCGGATTTTCGTACCAGCCCTGACGGATGGTCATCACATAGCCGCCGGTGAGTGAACAGACAATCGGGAGCGTGGAATCATTGAAGTCGAATTCCGGGCTCCCGAGCGCCGCCTGATGTTTGGGACCGCGGACGCCGAACCGAAGCATGATGCCGGGCACGATGCTCTGATACCGGGAGAAATCATCCGGCACGGGGAGCGGGGGTAGATCCGTCCGCGCGGCATCAGTGAAGAGTGCGTTAATCAAATCGCACGCGTAACCGGTCCGCTCTGGATCATTGCCGCCAGACGATGCCCCGGGCACGGCACCCGGTTCCGGGGCTGTAAAGCCATAAGTCCCCATGGGGAGCGTCGGATCCGCGCAGACCCCGAAAATCGTCTCAATCCGTATTTCTCAAAAATTCCCGAATTGATTACCGCATCCGCCCCGCGCCCGGTTTCAGAACCGGGTTCGAAAATCAGAACGAGGGTCGAATTGCCGAGCTTTATGTCGTGTGCGAAATCCCGGCGGCCCCCGAGAAGCCAGGCGATTTCGCCGTCGTGCCCCCGGGTGTGAGCGGCACGAGGATTCCGGCTGCGGTAAAAGATGTCGCTTCGTTCCGTCACCGGAGACGCGTCAATCCGGGCTCGAAGCGCGATTACGGGCTGCATGTTTTCCCACTTGTCGTCGGGGAACATGACAGGCCGGCGGCGCTTGATAACCGCGATGACACCCCCTGGGACGGATTTCAGATCAATGTGACGGACACCGAACCGGAGCAGGATGTCCGCGATCCGCTTCGCTGTCCGATGCGTCTGGAAACCGAGTTCAGGGCGCGCGTGGAAATCACGCCGGATCTTCAGAAGCTGACTCTGCCAGAGGACAAACTCCGGAAATACCCAGTCCTTTCCAACCAGTTTCATTGCTCTCATTGAGGATCAGTCCTTTGATTCGGATACCGCGTTCGCCAGTCGGATCATCCCGGTGTGGTTCTCCTGTCGATATGCGTTTGATTACTTTTGTGTCAGATTCGCTGTTCGTTTTTAATTGTAGAACAGGGGAAAAGAGGAAAGAAAGCGGTTGGGCTTCCGCGCGGTTTTGACAGCAATAGGGAGGAAGATTCCCAAAGCGCTGGAAGAAATCATTTTTCATTGCGCCGGAGATGATCCACAGGGGGAGTGTTTCTGTCGCTCACGGTACGCGGAAATGCTCTTATTTTCTAAGCAATTCCTTTTAATCACAATGCCTTATTGGCAAAAAGATTCCGGCAGTTAGAATCGAAAATAGCGCTGGATAAAGCACTTAAGAGCCTTATCCAGCAACGAAAAAGCTGAATTCTGGAGGAGAACTGAAATGGCATTTGGACAGAAAGTGCTATCGCGCGTGAAGTCCGCTCTCATGTTCGACCCCCGGTCGGACGCCCCCGTGACGCGCCGGGTGGCTTTTGTGATTGAACCGAATACTGAGACCCAGGGGAAAGCGCCCGAGGCAGGTGCCGCGATCAGCGGCGCGGCCGAACTCATTCTCCGGGTCGAAACCGCGGCCCAGGCGATCTGGGGCGCTGAGGCTCACGTGGTGTCGCTTGGCGACACCGGGGTGCCGCTTAGCTGCGGGCCGTCCCGCGTCGAAGTGAAAATTGAGGCCTGCGCCCGGAGTGAAGGCGAAATGAAGCTCCTCATTTCGCTTCTCCGGGAAGAAGCCCGCGTGATCTGTGACCGCCGCCGTCTCATTATTACGGAGGAGCAGATCAGTGAGCGTGTCGTAAAGCCGGGAACGCCCGAATCTGTCACGGAAACGGTGACCGAAACGACCCGCGTCTACGGCGTATAAAGCATTCCGATCCGGCGGCCCGGATCAAAAAGTTAGGGAACGACCGGTGTCCCGGAGGTCTCCTCCTACAGCCTTCCAGGCACCGTCCGAAGGAGTCTTATCAGAGGTTTTCCGATAGGCTCCTTTTTTTGACCGCTGACATGCGAGCAGGCGGAACCTGGGGTTCCGCGGGGATCGGCTTTCGGAAGACATTTCGGTGCTTTAAAAACACAGCGAGGACTTACCTATCCGGCAAAAAAATGGCTCGCGATCGATATCGCGGGCCTTTTGCTTATCGGGAATTCGGATTCGGTTTCCCAAAGCACAAAAGGATGGATCCGGGAGAGGAGAGAACTCCGCGGATCCATCCAGACAGCCGTTATGGGAGATTTTGGAGACCGTCCTCTCAAGAAGGAGAGAAGGAGAAGAGCGGTCTCACACGGCTTTCGGCAGGTGGCTTAGGCCTTGCCGAGCGCGTTCATCGCGGAACCGGCGCGGAACCAGGTGAGCTGCTTCGCGTTATACGAATGCTGAGCCTGGAAGCGGTCTTCAGTGCCGTCCTCATGCTTGCAGACGATCGTCACGGTCTTCCCCGGAGCGATCTGCGCGAGGCCGAGCACCGAGATGCGGTCCTTCTCGCGGATCTTGTCGTAATCCTTAGGGTTCACGAACGTGAGCGCGAGGACACCCTGTTTCTTCAGGTTGGACTCGTGGATTCGGGCGAGGCTCTTCGCGAGCACCACCACGACGCCGAGGTAACGCGGTTCCATGGCGGCGTGCTCGCGGGAAGAACCTTCACCGTAGTTGTCGTCACCGACGATGATCGACTGGATGCCCTTGTTCTTATAGAGGCGGGCGGTCTTCGCGGGAGACTCGTAGTCCTTATTCACCACGTTCCAGACGCTCTGGCTCTTGCCATTGAAGGCGTTCGTCGCGCGCTCAAGCAGGTTATCCGAGATCCGGTCGATGTTGCCGCGGTACGGAAGCCACTTGCCCCCGGGGGAGATGTGGTCCGTCGTGCACTTGCCCTTCGCCTTGATGAGGAGCGGGAGATCGACGTAGTCCTTGCCGTTCCAGGCCGGGAACGGGGTGAGGAGGCGGATACGTTCGGCGTTCGGAGCCACCACAACCGGGACCTGCTTGAAGTCCGGGATGATGCAGCCGCCGACGTTCGTGGCGAAGCCCTTAGCCGGGAGTTCTTCACCGACCGGGGTCGCGAGCTTGAAGGAAACGCCGTTCGCGCCCGTCACCGTGCTCGTAAGCGGGTTGAAGCGCATATCGCCGTTAATCGCCATCGCGACCACGATTTCAGGAGACGCGAGGAAAGCCTGGGTCTTCTTGCTGCCGTCGTTGCGGCCGGCGAAGTTGCGGTTGAAGGACTCGATAATCGTGTTCACCTTCGTCTTATCACCGATGTGGCGATCCCACTGGCCGATGCAGGGGCCGCAGGCGGTCGTCATCACGGTGGCGTTCAGCTTCTCAAACTGCTGGAGAATGCCGTCACGCTTCAGAGTCTCGCGGATGCGGACAGAACCCGGGACGACAATCAGCGGCGTCTTGATCTTCACGCCCTTATCGAGACACTGCTTCACGATTGAGGCTGCGCGGGTGAAGTCTTCGTAGGAAGAGTTCGTGCAGGAACCGACAAGCGCGACCTCAATATTTTCCGGAAGATTCTTCTTCGCGAGCGTGTCACCGACCTTATCAAGCTCCATCGCGGCGTCAGGAGAAAGCGGGCCGTTGATGAGGGGCTTCAGTTCCGAGAGGTTCAGCTCAATCACGCGGTCGAAGTACTTCTCCGGGTTCGCGAGGACTTCGGGGTCAGCGCGCAGGTCTTTCGCGACACCGTCCGCGAGATCCGCCACCGCTTCGCGGTTCGTGGCCTTCAGGTACGCCTTCATGTGGGAGTCATACGGGAAGACGGAGGTCGTGGAGCCGACTTCAGCGCCCATGTTGCCGATCGTCGCCTTGCCGGTCGCGGAGAGGGTGTCCGCGCCGTCGCCGAAGTATTCAATAATGCAGTTCGTGCCGCCCTTCGTCGTGAGGATCTGCGCGACGCGGAGAATCACGTCCTTCGGCGACGCCCAGCCCTGCAGCTTTCCGGTGAGCTTGATACCGATCAGCTTCGGCATCTTCAGTTCCCACTCGGACCCCATCAGCGCGTCCACGAGGTCAGCGCCGCCCACACCGATCGCGAGCATGCCGAGACCGCAGGCGGTCGGGGTGTGGGAGTCGGTGACGAGCATCATGCCGCCCGGGAAGTCGTAGTTCTCGAGGAACACCTGATGGCAGATGCCGGAACCCGCGGGCCAGAAGTCAAAGCCGTAGCGGCGGGACACGGTGCGGAGGAAGTCGTACGTTTCCTTGTTGTAGTGGTCCGCGAAAGCGATGTCCTTACGGGCGCCGGCGTTCGCGGTGACGAGGTGGTCGCAGACCATCGCGGCGGGGAGCGCGATTCGCTTTTTGCCGGAGACCATGAACTGCAGGATCGCCATCGGGCCGCCGATATCATGGGTGCCTGCGCGGTCCGGACGGAATTCGGCGTAAGAGGCGCCGCGCTTATATTCCTTCACCGCTTCCGGATCATAGAGGTGGGTGAAGAGGATCTTTTCCGAGAGCGTGAGCGGGCGGTTCAGCTTCGTGCGGACCGCGGCGAGCTTCTTCGGATAGTTCGCATAGAACGCTTCGATCATGTCGAAGTTACGGATCTGGGCGGTCGGCGCCTTATGAGCCTTCTTGGCAGGCTTCTTCGAGGCAGCGGAAGCGATATCCGCAATGCCCATCGTTGACACACCGGCGGCGCCGATCGCGGTATCCTTGAGCAGGGTACGGCGGGACACCTGGAATTTATTCTGAGATTCCATGTTGTTCTCTCCTCGGCCGGAATTCGAATGGCAGTTCGGACTCCGGACGTTGGTTTCAGGTTTGATTCTGGTTTCCTAGGCCCGAAGAAGTTTCTGAGACCTCTTCAGTACGGTGAACATTGTTCCGCCGACCTACCACTACGTAGTGTGTTTTCAGTCAAAAGACTATTCGGCGGTTGTCCTTTCTGGGTAAGCAATCTGACACTGATGCCATGAAACGTTCCCACACACTCAGGACAGCCTTCGCTGCGATCCTTATTTCAGCGGCTTTTCAGGTCCTCGCGGCCGGAACGGCGGGCGCCGCTGTGGCCGGAGAAGCAATCCCGGACGGGACGCTCGGGATCGTCTACTACACGAGTCCGTCGCCCAACGAGGAAATCATTCCGGACACGATCCGGGCGCTTGAGAAGCGGATCGGAAAGCGTCACCTGCGGGTGAAGGAGTACACCCTTGAGCAGCTGCGGGACGCGATCAAGAGCGGGGACGTCGACGTGTTCCTCGCGTCTTCCGGCTTCTACCGCCGCATGGTGCAGTACGGCGCGAGTTCGCTCGCGACGGTCGCCTCCAAAAACTACCCGGACCCGAATCACAGTGACGGCGCCGCGCTGATTGTGCGGAACGACTCCGGGATCCGGACGCTTTACGACGCGAAGGGGTCGGTCCTCGGGGCCTCGTCCCCCACCGCGTTCACGGGTTATCAATTGGCACTCGGCGAAGTGCTGCGGCAGGGGTTTGACCCGGAAGCGTTTTTCAAGAAAACGAACTTTTATGGCGGGGGCCCCGGGGCCGTCTCGATCCTTGACGCCCTGAGGCGGAAGGATGTCGACATCATCACGCTTCGCATCTGCTGGCTTGAGGGGTGGCTGAAGAAGCATCCGGAGGATAAGGGGCTCTTCCGCGTGATCGATCAGCGTGACGCGAACGAGCCCTGCCAGCGGTCAACCGATCTCTATCCGACGTGGACCATCGGCACGAGCGCGAATACGGCTCCTGAGATCTCGAAGATTGTGACATCCGCCGTGCTCGAGATGCTGCCGACGAAGGACGGCTTCTACTGGAGCATCGCGACGGACTTCCGGTCCGTGGACGCCCTTTTCAAGGGCCTCAAGATCGGTCCCTACCGCTACTTAAGAGAGTGGTCGCTTTCCCGCTTCATCATGACTTACTGGAGCGCGATCCTGATCGGGATCCTCCTCGTCCTCGGTCTCATCCTTCACAGTGTCCGAACCGAGGTGCTCGTGAAGCGCCGCACGGCGCAGCTTCAGGAGTCGCTCAGGATTCAGAAGGAGTATGAGGAGAAGTCGCGCGAAGACGCGGCGAAGATCAGCTTTATGGAGAAGATGGGGATCATCGGGCAGCTCTGCTCGGTGTTCGCGCACGAGATGCGGCAGCCGCTTGGCGCGATCTCGCTCTATGCCCAGGGGATGAAGTCCCTTATCAAACGCGGCAAAGCCTCTGAATCTCAAATGGAGATGGCGCTCGGGAAGCTCGAAACCCAGGCCGAGCGCGCGAGCGACATCGTGGAACGCGTGAGAGCCTACGCCCGGGCGAAGGATATCGATCGGAAACCGATTTCGCTTAACGACGTCGTCACCCGGTCGCTTGCCGGCTACCGCTCCGCGTCCGGAAGCCGGGTGCGGTTTAAGCGCACCGACGCGAACCAGGTGACGCTTTTCGCGGATCAGCTCGAAATGGAGCTCGTCTCCTATAACCTCATCAAAAACGCGGCGGAAGCCGTCAAAGATCAGCCGGACGGGGTGGTTGAGATTATCATCGCGTCGAACCCCGGTAAAGCATTGCTTGCGGTCTCGGATAACGGGCCGGCGCTGACCCCGGAGCAGCTCGCCGAAATCGAGAATCCGTCGGGAACCCTGAAGAGCTCAAAGCATGAGGGGATTGGCCTTGGGCTCCTCATTGTGAAGGCGATCGTGGAGCGGAATGGCGGGCGCCTCTCGATTGAGAACGGGAGTGTCCGGGGTGTCACGATTTACGTGCATCTCCCGACCGCGGACGGGGGCGATAAGACCCCCGCGGATGAATCCGCTCAAGGAAATGAAAAAGATCCGGCGGGTCCGGCAGAGGACTTTGTGAAAGCCGAAACCGCCGCGGACTCAAAGAAAGAAACGGGCTCCCAGGGGACGGGCGACCTGAACTGAAAAAATACGCCGGGCGGCGGCCCTTGGGGAGGGGGCGGCGCCTGAGGTCAGAAAGAAATAAGGAGAGAGAAAAAATGACGAATACGGAGATCCCGGAAATCTCGGATGACATCAAGGCGAAGTGCCTCATTCGGACGGTGGACGATGATCCCGCGATGCGGGAAGCGCTCGAATTCATGCTGACCGCGGAAGGGTGGCGCGTGAAGACGTACGAAAACGGGCGCTCGTTTCTCACGGATGACACGCCCTCTACCCCGGGCTGCGCGATTCTCGACGTCCGGATGCCGGGGATGAGCGGGCTTGAGCTGCAGCAGGAAATGAATGTCCGTGGGTACGCGCTTCCGATCATTTTCCTCACCGGGAGCGGCGACATCGATATGGCGGTTGGCGCCATGCGGGACGGCGCGGTGGATTTCGTTCAGAAACCCGTGCGGCAGGAGAGGCTTCTCACCGCGATAGCGAGGGCCGTGACCCGCAGCGTGAGTGAGACCGGGGCGGTTGAAACCGAAGGCGCGATCCGGGCGAAAGTTCAGGAACTGACGGAGCGCGAGCGCGAGATCGCGGAACTGATCGGGAAGAAGCTCACAAACCGCCAGATCAGTGAGCGCACCGGGATCACGGTGCGGACCGTTGAAGTGCACCGCGCGGCGATTATCCGGAAGCTTGGGGTGCGGACGCCGGATGACATTGAGCGCTATCTGAACGCATAAATGAGGCGGGGTGAGTTTCCCGCCGCCAAACGCGCCGGGATCCCGTCTGAATGGTTATTCACCCGGAATTTCACAGATAAAAAAATGGAAGGCAATTATGTAACTGCCTTCCACTAAATTCGATCTTGTCTTCACTTCACCGACGCAGAATCAGGATGAGAGTGACCTAGACCGACACACAGAGTAAAAACCATGTTCAACGCCCGTGATTTCTCTCGGTAATTGAACGATTTACAATGT
>ENA-UPXB01002532-UPXB01002532.1-human-gut-metagenome-genome-assembly--contig:-NODE-2532-length-9998-cov-8.729765_pt1 | contig 9998 bp, 7 predicted proteins | sample MGYA00250055_ERZ773386 | MGnify/ENA primary metagenome ERZ773386 (study PRJEB29103, sample SAMN06111974) | human gut metagenome | biome: human gut; feature: ankylosing spondylitis patient; material... | reverse complement strand
ATCGGTATCGGTATGGTGATTGCCGCAGTAGGTTTCATGTTGCTGGCATTCGGCTCATTCGGTCTGCCTACTCCTGCTGAAGTAGAAGCCAATGGTATTGCCGAGAGCGCGTTGGTTTCACCCAACTGGCTGATCTCGACTTATCTGGTATTGACTTTTGCCGAATTGTTCCTGTCACCGATGGGTATCTCATTTGTTTCCAAGGTAGCTCCTCCCAAGTATAAAGGCGCTATGATGGGACTTTGGTTTGTGGCTACTGCTATTGGTAACTATCTGGTAGCTATCATCGGTTATTTGTGGGGTGATATGCAGTTGTGGATGGTATGGAGTGTATTGATTGTGTGCTGCTTGCTTTCCGCATTGTTCATCTTCTCTATCATGAAGAAACTGGAAAAGGTTGCGAAATAATTCCCGCCTATATTATATATGAAAAAGAAGCCCGCTTAACCAATCAGCGGGCTTCTCTTTTTTTATAAATTACAGAAGAAGGATACGAAAACAGGAACACTCATATCAATCAGTATTCCGTGGAATATGGCCAGGGGAATCATGTCTTTTCCCGAATAACGTGTGATGGATGGCAGCAATACATCCATCGAGTTCACTCCGGCAGCCGAGATAGGAGCCAGCTGTCCGAAATATTTCCGTATGAGCGGAGCACCGAGCAATGCCATCATCTCCCGGAAAATATTGGCCAGTAACGCAATGGTTCCCAATTCGGTGGCCAGTTGTAATCCGATAGACGGTTCTTTGAACTGTGTGATCAGAATGGAGGACAGTGAATAATAGGCAAAGCCGCTGCCCACCGCCATACAGTCGAATACACTCCATTGGCTTAATAGCAGACTGGCCAGTGCCGAGAAAAGCAAGGTTCCCGCAATGGTAGCCATCGGTACCAGGAGCATTTTCAGCCGTAAGCTTTTAATCAGTTCTTTCAATTTCTTATTGCTGCCTATGCTGATTCCTACTTGGAGCATCAGTGCATAAAGCACATACATGGAAACAGAGTGCATGTCATACTGGAAATTATTGACAGCTCCAATCATACATCCTGCACAAAAAAATGCGACAACAACCAAACTGCCTTTCATTGTTTGCCTCCTTTCTTAAAAAACAGATGAAATACCAGAAAAGAAGCTAGCATACTGCCCAAAATGCTTAATGTAGCCAATATAGCCGCCTGCCATCCGAATCTGCCTAAATTGTTAATGATTAAGCTGTTGGAGCCGATAGAGATTCCCAAAACAAACAGCAGCAGGAAGATAGTGAGTGATGTACTCTTTTCTATTTTCTGTAAAAACTGCAAGTTGCGCAATACATATCCTATACCGATACCAACAAACATAATAGATATAATAGTAAACATAGCAATCAATTTTTTTAGTAAAACATATACAACCCGACGGTTTCACCGAATGAGAACCATCATGCAATATATCTTTCATCGGGCACGTGTGTGGGTAGGATGAAAGTTGGGTAATAAATTACGTGTGAGTGGAAATCTAAACAAATCCGCTGAACCAATGTACATGCACAATGAAGTGATTACACAGGGGGGTATTTCCCGATGTAAGGTGATGTATGCTGTATGTAGTCTGTAATTGGTTCATATCATTGATTCATTTGCGGTGCAAAGATAATCCTTTTATGTATATTTTCAAAATAAATATTCATAAATCTTCTTCTGTTACCTTTGGACGGATATAGCGTGTTTTTTAATTTAATCGGAGATTTTGAAATAAACTCTCGGTTTTTTATTCCCTTATTCATAAGATTTTTTGTAAAAGCGGTTTTGTCCGTTGGACACCATTGCCAAAACGATTTTTGAGCAAGCGTGTGCCGACTACCGCCTAACTGGAGAAAAAGGTACAGCCTCGTGCGCCTAGACGATGTTTAGACTGATGACGCAATGTCCCTTTCTTTTGTACTTATGCTAAAAGGTGCTTTTACGGGCTACCAAATGATATTTCTTTTTTTCGTTGTCCCCTTTTGCCGGAAGCGGGAAGAATGATTGTTGCCACTCGGTTGAACAAGGACACACGAAGGGACTTCATAGATTTCTTTCTAAGCGAGGCGGATCCGACCTATTGGAGAGAGATACTGAAACTGACAATCTAAAAACGACAGCGATATGAAAGGAACAGATCATTCCAAGAGAACGATACAGATGTATCTTGGAACGGCGTGCAGAGGAAGATGCGTTTTTTGCGAAGAACTATTACATGTATTCTCATATTCAGAAATTCGAAGAATTGACATAAATTGGTTAATTTTGCCATATCGAACCGAAGTGTATGGATATTTGGAGTAAGAAGAAGCGTTCCGCCGTCATGGCGAAAATCAAGGGCAAGGACACGAAACCGGAATGGATCGTGCGCCGTTACCTCTTCTCCCGTGGCTACCGTTACCGCAAAAATGTAAAGGGGCTGCCGGGAACTCCGGATATCGTATTGCGCAAATACGGCATCGTGATTTTTATTCACGGATGTTTTTGGCACGGGCATGAGGTGGACGGTACCATGCCCAAGACCAACCGCGAGTTTTGGAAAAATAAGATTGAAGGGAACAAGCTGAGGGACAAGCGTAACAAGGAGAAGTTACGTAAAATGGGTTGGTCGGTAATAACCGTGTGGGAGTGTCAGTTGAAATCTGCGGTGAGGCAGCAGACGTTGCTGGAGATAGAATATTACATCAACCATACGTATTTGGAACGATTCAGGTCGCGACCTTCCATGTTTTATGAAATACCGGAGGACAAAGATCCCCCCGGCGTGGTGACCGAGGGCGAAGCGGAATATGGGAAGAGGTGATTTATACTGAATAGATGGGGTTACTGTTTTGTTTTAATTTAACCATTTCGATGAATGAAGCCAATGTCTCAATTTCAGGTTGGAACTCTTTGTCAAATGATGTCCGGTAAGAGGCAGGGACAACAAGTTTAAGGTGTTCGTGCTTCATTTCCCGAAGCTGATTCTTGGAAATGCCTTGTTGCAGGGTAAACAAGTATTTGGTTTCGATGCGGTCTGCTTCGTTCAGAACTTGTCGCCAACGGTCTTTGCAGGTTGTTTTTGCTCCAAGAAATACCAATTTGTTAGCAGGAAACAGCATGTTATGGTAAGCTTCTCCGTTGGGAAACAGGAAATCGGGCTTTTTATTGTCTTCCGTCACGGCTTGTTCTTCGTATTCCAATTGTGCCGCCGTGAATATCGTTGCAAGGTGATGCTCCAAGGATTTGCCTGCGCGGGATTTGCGACGGTTGAGAATGATGTTTGAGAATTTGACCAATTCTTGACAGTTAGAAAAAGGCACACTGTAAATAGGTGCATAAACTTTCTCCTCGAAACAGCGGAATAGACTGTACTCCGTATCAATCCATTTTAATAATTGTTCATCGGGAAACTTGCAAATATGAAAGTCCGTGATATGATGAGCTTTGTTATATATGTCTCTGGCGAATTGAGCCATTTGCCGGGTTTCCGGAAAATCGGTGTATAAGGCAACAAGCTCTTGGATGCCGATTTCCAATTGCTTTTCCGGTGTACTTGCTTGTGTAACATCAATCAATTGATTTGTTTTCTCCGGAGAAAGGTTGAAATAGGCAAAGAAATCGTCAATGTCCTGATCTGTCTGCAAGACGAAACCATAATAATAATCTTCGCTCTGTTGGGCAATAATGAGCAAATCGCCTACATTGTCTTCCTCAAAAAAAGGAAAGCCTTTCCCAACGGCTGTCAGTTGTAAAATCATCTTGCCATTTGACCTTTACCATCTTGTCTTTGTTTTCACCTTTCACTCCCGGAGTGTCGAACAAAAGTGCCGCTGCGCATTTTGGTATATAGAAGCCTGCTTGATGTGAACCGTTCTTCCCAGTATCATTGGCTGTAATGAAACGGCAAAATGCATATTTGGCATTTTGTACTTTGACTATGGCACTATTTAGAATTTCACTCATAATAATCAATTATTTAACATGGCTTTTACTAATTGTTCTGAAACGGCTGTAATAAGAGGTACTACGACTGAATTCCCGCATTGCCTGTAAGCTTGTACATCAGAAACTTGGTTAAGGCGATATTCATCGGGATATCCCATTAGTCGGGCACATTCGCGAGGAGACAATCTGCGAGGATTCTTTCCTCCTGTTTGTGGAATAAGGATTTCGGAACCATCCTTATAGTAACGGGCACTTAAAGTACGGGAAATGCCATTCAGATCCACCATTCCGAAACCAAATCCATTTCCCTTGGCGCGATGCTTTTCTGCATAGTTTTGCAGATAGCTCCAAAGCTTATCACTCAACGTGTATTTTTCGTCAATATCAGGGTCTAGTATTTCTTTGATGCTTTGGGTTGATTGTTTCTGCTCGGGAAAGGCGAATTGCTCTTTTCCATGAAAGACATCTTGGTCAAAACCTACTATCATGATACGTTCCCGATGTTGTGGCACATAGGTTTGTCCGTCCATGACAAGGTAGTGGAGTGAATAACGCAATTCCTCTAATGTGCCCTTGATTACCTTGAACGTGTTGCCTTTGTCATGAGACATCAGGTTTTTCACATTCTCCAAAAAGAATGCTTTGGGACGGTGACGACTGATAATGTCTGCCACATCAAAAAATAACGTACCTTGTGTTTTATCCTTGAAGCCCGTTTCCCGTCCGAGACTTTTTTTCTTCGATACTCCGGCAATAGAAAATGGTTGACACGGAAAGCCGGCACATAGCACATCAAAATTCCGAGGGATATAGCTTTTGGTTATTTCTTTTGTAATGTCGCCAAAAGGCATTTCTCCAAAGTTTGCCAAGTAAGTCTTTTGGGCATATTTGTTCCATTCCGACGAGAATACACACTTGCCACCTTGCGCCTGCATGGCTAGGCGGAAACCTCCCATTCCGGCAAATAGGTCGATGAAAGTGAATTTTGGTTTTTTAGGATCAGGAAATGGTACGTTGAAGAAATCCGAGAACAGACCGTATGCGGTAGGATCTTCTGCGACTTTGGTCACATATTCATCCGTTATTTCTTCTTTCTTGCTCTCTTTTTTCTGCTCTAAAAACTCACGGATGGCGTATATCACTTCCCGCTTACTTTCTTTGCTTTCGATGCAATCGTTGTTATGCAGATAATGGCTGAGTACAGCCAATTGATTTTCCCAACTGGTCTCTCCGTACACTTTTATGTTGTTTTGCTCGTCAATTTCCTCGGGGAAGTCGGCGAGCTTAATATCTTGTATGACTGTTTTTTTTGCGATCATTCAATTTGTGAATTAATTAATGAGGACAAAAGTACTGCTTTTTATCGAGAATAGCGAATAACAAGTTTTTAAAGATTCTGTATTTTATTCCTTTTTGTAGCGTTTGGTGTCGAGGATAAAGATTTTCATCAGTGACGTTTTTTTAATCCATGGGGTAACTATTATTTTCGGGCATGGTTACGAACAAGTAACGTAGCGGTGGCAGGATTTGGTTTCGGCGGGGATTGTAATGGCTTTACGAATAATCGGCAGTTCAACCGACACTATTGTAACTTAATTCTATCACTATATCTTTCTGTGTTTCACTTTTTTTCGTAACTTTGTCATCTATATAATAAACAAAAGGAATGGATTACACCGAACAGTTTATCCGGCTGAATTGCAGCTTGATGTCGGATTACAAAATGATGAAGCTGAATGCCGAAATGAAATGCATGGGAATAGGATTATATATTCAAATGATATTGTTCCTGCGAAGGCAACAGGAATACAAACACGATTTTAACGAACTGGATTTGTTGGCTGAACAATGGGGGGCTACAGTGGAAGATCTGCAGCATCTCATTAAAGACTTTAACTTGTTTGTCATAACGGAGGACGGATATTTCCGATGCCTGTATCTGGATGAGGTGATGGGTTATCAGAATAAGCTTTCGGAGCAACGTGCAGCCGCCGGTAGCAAAGGCGGAAGAAGCAGCAAGAAAAAGACTGCGCAAATAGCTGAAAAAGTAATCACTTCTACTGTGCTGGTGGCAGCAGATAAAGAAGCGGATGACGAAGCAAACAATAAGGAAAACGGTGCAAAATGCATGAAAAATACGATTGAAAAAAGTGATGATGAAAATATAGCCGAAAATACGATTCAATATATTGATAATGAATGTGTTGATGAGTGTTCGCAAGCAAGCGTTAAGCAAAACTTTATAAGAGAAGAAAAGAATAGAGAAGAGAAGAAAAACAACAATAACAAAGAAAAAGAAAGAATTGCTGTTGTTGCTGAACTTTTCAGAAACATAGAATTTACACCTCGGTGGAAACGCTATATCAATGAGGCTTTCCCTGTCCGGACTCAGGTGGCTACAGCGCGTATGATGTCGGTTCTGGAAGAAAGGGGAATTGGACCACCCAAGAAAAACTACGCGTCACATGGATTGCTGAGAGTTATTGACCACTAAGTATCCGCCGTTAACTACGGAGAATAGATATAGATCTTACACGTGCAAGATGCTATATCTTACAGCTGTAAGATTATATATCTTTCGCCTTCATCGTCTGGATGTTGCAGATGGATTCAGCCGGGCTGTCGGTGGCGGAATATAACCGCCTGCCCTTGTTTTCACGAGTATCGTTTGGGATATCTCAAAAAAATGCTCAGCAGAGCAAATACTCCGATAGCTATCGGATAATACAAGTATTCGATGATGCTCAGAGGAGAAAGGGAAGCCAGCTTGGCGGCAATCAGCATTTGCGCTCCGTAAGGGATGATACCCTGGATGACACACGAGAAAGTATCCAGGATACTTGCACTCTTGCGTTTGTCCACCCTGTAACGGGTAGCGATGTCGTTGGCCAATGGTCCCACTGTGATGATGGCTATCGTATTGTTGGCTGTACAGAAATTGGCGATGCTCACCAAAGCTGCGATGCAAAGTTCGGCTCCGCGTTTGCTGTTGACATGTTTGGTCAGTTTTTGGATAATATAGTCCACTCCGCCGTTAAAGCGGATCAGTTCCAGCATACCACCTGCCATCAGGGTGATGATGATGAGTTCGCCCATTCCGGTGATTCCTGTGCCCATGGAGCCAAGCCAGTCGAATAGGCTGATACTGCCTGTGAGCAGGCCGATCACTCCCGTTGTGGCGATGCCCAGTATCAGTACGAGTGCTACATTCATCCCTGCTATGGCGGTTCCCAGCACAACCAGATAGGGGAGGACTTTGATCCATTCCACCGACTGGATGTCATGGGTGGTCATCACGTCCATTCCCCTGAAGATGTAGTAGCCGAAAACCATCAGGGCGGCCGGAAGGGCTATCATGAAGTTCACCCGGAACTTGTCACGCATGGCGCATCCTTGGGTGCGGGTGGCGGCGATAGTAGTATCCGAAATGAACGAAAGGTTGTCGCCGAAGAAGGCTCCTCCCACCACGATACCCGCCATGAAGGCCAGGTTCATATCGGTTTTATCCGCAATGCCTGCTACCACGGGGACTAATGCCACGATGGTTCCTACCGAGGTTCCGATGGAGAGCGAGATGAAACAGGCGGCCAGGAAGATGCCTGCCAGCAGCAGATGGTCTGGCAGAAGAAGAAGCGTAAGATTCACGGTTGCATCAATGGCTCCGATATCTTTGGCGCTTTGGGCGAATGCGCCTGCCAGGATGAAAATCCAGATCATCAGCATGATATTCTTGTTGGCTGCGCCGATGGAATATTGCAGCATGCGCTCGTTCAGGCTCAGTCCTTTGGTGATGCATACTGCATAAACCGAAGATGCCATGAAAGCAACCGTGATGGGGATTTTATAAAAATCATCTACGATGATAGATGTCACCAGATACAGGCATAGAAATACCAGTAATGGACTGAGTGCCCATAAGCTGGGTTTATTTGTTATTGGGGTTAATTTTTCACCGTTCATGAATTTGTATTTTATAAAATGAGGTGCAAAGTTACAAAAAGACTTGTTTTATAACAATATATGCGAGAAAAAGGTCACAGCCCCACCTTCGTAATAAGAAAGGCAGGGCTGTAAGGGTATTGGGAAAGTTGAGTATAAGATTGGATTATAGTGTCACGCCTGTCTTGAAGATAGCGATTTCACGATAATTCTTCTTCTCATTATTTACCGGTTCTCCGCTGGCAACCCGGATGATATAGTCTATAAAACGCTCGCAAGTCTTTTCCATCGGTTCGTTTTCTACGATGACTCCGGCATTGAAATCAATCCATCCCGGTTTGTTTTTAGCCAGAGTGGAGTTGGTGGAGATCTTCATGGTGGGAACAAACGTACCGAACGGAGTACCGCGGCCGGTAGTGAAGAGCACCATGTGACAACCGCAAGAGGCGAGGGCGGTAGCCGCTACCAAATCATTACCCGGTGCGGAAAGCAAGTTCAAACCTTTCACTTTCAGGCGGTCACCATAGCCCATAACGCCGTCAACGTATGCCTTGCCGCATTTCTGGGTACATCCCAGCGCTTTGTCTTCCAAGGTGGAGATACCACCTGCCTTGTTGCCTGGTGACGGATTTTCGCCCACAGGTTCGCCGTGTGACAGGAAATATTCCTTAAAATCATTAATCAGATGTACGGTCTGTTCGAACAACTCCTTAGTGCGGCAGCGGTTCATCAGGATCGTTTCCGCACCAAACATTTCGGGAACCTCTGTCAGTACCGAAGTACCACCCTGAGCAATCAGGAAGTCAGAGAACATGCCCAGCAACGGATTGGCGGTGATCCCTGAGAAACCGTCCGAACCACCGCATTTCAAACCTACACGTAATTCAGACAGAGGAACGTCCTCGCGTACATCGGCTTTGGCCTTGGCATACAGCTCACGCAGAATCTTCATGCCTTCTTCAAATTCATCCCCCACTTTTTGAGTTACCATAAATTTCACGCGGTCTGTGTCATAATCACCCAAAAACTCGCGGAAAACATCCGGCTGGTTGTTCTCGCAACCCAGACTGACAATCAGTACGGCTCCTGCATTGGGATGCAGAATCATGTCGCGGAGAATTTTCTTGGTATTCTCGTGGTCATCACCCAACTGTGAACAGCCATAGTTGTGAGGAAAAGCCATGATGGCGTCCACGCCTTCACCGTTGGTTTCGCGGCGTAACGCTTCGGCCAGTTGGCCGATGATGCCATTTACACAACCCACGGTAGGGATAATCCATACCTCGTTACGGATCCCCACATCACCGTTCTTGCGGCGGTATCCTTTGAACGTCAAGTCTTTCTTCGGGATATTGAGGTCTACGCTGACCGGATTGTAGGTATAATCCAACAGACCGGCAAGATTAGTCTTTATCTGATTTTCGTTAATCCAGTGTCCTTGTTCCACGGCGGTCAGGGCATGGCCGATGGGGTAGCCATACTTGATGATGTTCTCGCCCTGGGCGAAATCTTTCAGTGTCACCTTATGGCCGGCGGGCACGTCTTCTTTCAAAGTGATGACATGACCATCTACCGTGATGGTTTCGCCTGCTTTTAAATCCGAGATAGCCACCACTACGTTATCAGCCGGATTAATTTTCAAATACTTTGTTTCCATTTCTATTTTTAGTTATTAGATTTACTTTTTATGTGCGTCCAGATAGAAATCCACATTCTCCACCGCAAGCAGGGTGATAGGCATATAGTTACATTGCTTCACCTCTTTTTTGAATATCAGGTGGTTGCACAGACTCTCTACGCCGCTGTATCCTTGTGCGGTAGGTTGCTGCGCAATCAGGAAATCTACAGCACCCTCTTTCAGACAAGAGACGTTCCGGCGTAACAAATCGTACCCAATCAGTTTGAAATTTTTCATATTGTGTCCGATGAGATATTCGCCTACAATGTATACTTTCGAGTTGAACGTGATGCCGCACGTAATCTGTGGGTTCTCCTGGAAGAAGCGGTTCATCAGTGCCTCGTCCTCGTCCGGGCGCTTGGCATAGAGATTCAGTTCCACTATCTTGCAGTCGGGAAAATGCTCCTGCATATATTTTCTGAATCCTTTTTCACGGTTTTCCTGCTG
>ENA-UPXB01002531-UPXB01002531.1-human-gut-metagenome-genome-assembly--contig:-NODE-2531-length-9999-cov-17.439125_pt1 | contig 9999 bp, 9 predicted proteins | sample MGYA00250055_ERZ773386 | MGnify/ENA primary metagenome ERZ773386 (study PRJEB29103, sample SAMN06111974) | human gut metagenome | biome: human gut; feature: ankylosing spondylitis patient; material... | reverse complement strand
ATCCTGGTAAGCCTGCTGAATTTTCTGCTGGAGAGTCTGCAACTCAGTTTCCTTCTGCTGCTTTGCCGTAGCGTTCACACTATGCCTCTGCCTTTTTTGGTTTATTATTAATTTGTGACATTCCGCTTAAGCGACCCCGGGCAGGACTGGAGCATTTGAAAATGTGCAAAGCAAAAGTATTTATGGAAGATAGTGGCGTTCTGTATTCATAACACAGTTTCTATAACCTTCCTTTGTACATTTACAAAACCTCCGCCGTAATTTGATGAGAAAAATTGATTGATAAGAAGAAAAATATTGACACAAAAAAGCAGTAATGCTAGGATGATACAGTTAGAAATAACTAATATTAATTTGCTTGAACGAATAAAGAAAGGGCAGGTAAATTTTATGAAAAAAAAGATCACAGCAATTTTGATGGTGATCCTGATCGGTATAATGGCTGCAGGATGCGGACAGCAGCAGAAAACAGAGCAGACAGCGGGCACAGAAGAATCAGCGAGCCAGGATATTTTTGCGATGGACACTTACATGTCTGTGACTGCATATGGGGCAGATGCAGAAAGTGCAGTTTCGGATGCAATTGCAGAGATTGAGCGACTGGATGCACTGCTTTCGACAGGAGAGACAGACAGTGAGATCTATAAGCTGAACCAGAATGGAGGAGGAAGCATTTCGGAAGATACTTCTTATCTTCTTGAGCGTGCACTTGAGATCTGGAAAAGTACGGATGGCTGTTTTGAAATCGGTATTTACCCACTGATGCAGGAATGGGGCTTTACAGACGGCAATTATAAAGTTCCGGATAAGGAAACACTGCAGAAACTACTGCCTCTGGCGGATTCTTCAAAAATTGATTTTAATGAGAAAGATCAGACCGTCAGCTTTGAACAGGATGGAATGGAGATTGATTTCGGAGGAATCGCAAAGGGCTATACTTCCGGAAGGATCATGGATATTTTCCGTGAACATGGCATCACAAGCGGAATGGTAAGCCTTGGCGGAAACGTACAGGTACTTGGAATCAAAACAGATGGAAGCAAATGGAGAGTTGCCGTTCAGAATCCAGAAGATACGGAAAATTATCTTGGTGTCCTTGAGACACAGGATCGTGCGGTGATCACGTCCGGCGGTTATGAACGCTATTTTGAACAGGACGGCAAGACCTATCAGCATATACTGGATCCGAAAACAGGATATCCGGCAGACAGTGGACTGACATCTGTGACGATCGTCAGTGCGGACGGAACGCTGGCAGATGGTCTGTCTACGTCGCTTTTTGTGATGGGAAAAGAAAAAGCAGTGGCATACTGGCGGGCACACAGCGAAGAATTTGACGCGATTCTGGTAGAAAAAGACGGAACCGTATCGGTGACAGAGAACATTGCGGATCAGTTTACACCGGATGATGCGGTAAAAAAGACAGAAATCATAACAAAGCATTCAAGTCGAACGCACGTGAGACTTGGTGCGTGATTCTGGTCAGCGAAAGCTGACATATTCTTCTCAGAATCACTGCACATCCTCGCGGAGCGTTTATCTCAGTCGGAGATTGTACTCCCACTGAAAAAGACTTGGAGTGTTATTACTCACTTGCAGAAGTGGGAGTCTTCTCGACTGAGATAAAAGACAAGAATCATAAGACTGGAGGAGCGGTAAGATGAACTGGAAAAAATTATCAGCGTTTGCACCGATGCTGGCGGTTATTGTACTGGCCGGATGCATGGGAAAAACATTAGCGGAATATACGCCGGCCACTTACGAAGCCAAAGCAGAAGAAATCACACTCCAGGAAGAAACAACACAAAGCACAGAAGAAAAAGGACAGCAAACGTCCAAAACAAAGAAAAAAACAAAGAAAGCCACAAAAACAGAAAGCAAAAAGAAAGCGGCAAAAGGAAACTTTGATCTGGAAGACGGAACTTATACCGGGGAAGGTCAGGGATTTGGCGGAACGATTAAAGTTTCGGTCGTAATAAAAGACAAGACGATCACAGAAATCAATGTCGTGAGTGCCGAAGGAGAAGATGCGGCTTTCTTTGGAAGAGCGAAGGGTGTGATCGATAAGATCCTCTCCGGGCAGAAGACGGATGTGGATGTGGTATCCGGTGCGACCTATAGTTCTAGAGGCATTATAAGTGCCGTGAAAAATGCATTGACCGGAGAGAAGGATACCAGTACTTCACCGGCAGCGGGCGGCACAGGCGGGGCATCGGCAGCAGCCGGAAGTGGAAAGATCACGCAGGTGGCGGAAGACAAAGATCAGACCTGCAAAGACGGCACTTACTATGGCACCGGAACCGGATTTGGCGGAACGGTGAAAGTAAAAGTTGTGATCAAAGATAACAAGATCAAAAGTATTGAGATCGTGGAACATCAGGACGGAAGCAGCTATATGCAGAAGGCATCCGCACTGATCAGCACGGTGATCGAAAAACAGAGCACCAACGTAGACGGCGTGTCCGGGGCAACTTACAGTTCGGCCGGTCTGATCGAGGCGATCCGAAATGCTGTAGATCAGGCAAAAATGACAAAGACAACCGGGGACAATAAGAAAGAAACCGAGAAAAAGAATAACGATACATCCGGAACTGTCACTCCACAGGTGACTGGAAAGTTTCCATATAAAGATGGTATCTACTATGGAACCGGGGAAGGATATATGGGAGATATCACCGTTGCAGTGGTCATCCAGAATAAGACAGTCACCTCAATCCTGGTGACAGAGACAGACGGAGACGGGGAAGAATTTGTCAAAAAGGCAAAAGCAGTGGCAGACCAGATTGTGAAAAAACAGAGTACCAGGAAAATAGATACCGTGTCGGGAGCAACTTACAGCTCGAAGGGAATCCTGGAAGCAATCAAAGATGCCCTGAATCATGCAAAAGAGGCAACTAACGGGAAAGAAACCGAAAAGCCGGCAGAAACCGAGACGCAGAAGCCAGCAGAAACCGAGAAACCCTCAGAAAGTGAATCTTCATCGGAGAGTGAAAAAGAAAGAGTGTATGCCGACGGAGATTATACCGCTTCGGCAACCTGCACTTCCTCTGGCGGAGGAGCGTTTGACGATTATACACTGACTGCGACCGTCACGATCAAAGATGACAAGATCACAGCGATCACAAACGTTGCCGGAAGCGGAGCAGGTTATGTGACTGCAGATGCTCTTTATATAAAGAGGGCGGCAGAAGGAACAAGAAAAGCACAGGGAGTGGTAGCACAGGTTCTGGCAAAGAACAGCCTGGACGAGATCGATGTGGTATCCGGTGCGACCTGTTCATCCAGTGCCCTTTTAGAAGCCTGCAAGAAAATAATATTTGTTTATACCGTTTTTCTTTCATTTACGCTGTGAATGACTTGTGAGATATGAATGTAAAATGGACGAATATTGTATTTCGTCCATTTCACATTCATATTTTCGTAATCATATCAGACTGCAATATTTTGTTCATAGTCATACGCTCTGTTGACTTATTCATTCCAATGTTCAAGTTCTTCAGCAGGATACGCTTTTGTCCAATGATAAGGCTGCAATTCTTTCAGTTGCACAAATTTGATTTTTTCCTCCCCTGTGGTAACTGCTACCTGCACATCTTCACCCCAATATCTTAATCTCTTCTGGCAAATACCACATGGAGACAGTACCTGATATGGGGATTCCTCATCTTCACGGACAATACACATGCAGTGAGTCACCTTTTCATTAAATTTATGTGCTTCAAGCATTGCACCCGTTTCAATGCACAAAGCAGCAGATGCATTGGCAGTCTCAATGCTGACACTTGTGTAATAATTCCCATTAGATGTATGCACGATACCAGCGCCGCCCCAACCAACAGGATACCTTGTTTCTATTAGTTCTACCGCCCTGCGGTACATTTCATTTTCTATTTCATAGTTTCTCATAAAAACCTCTGATTGTTAAATTAATCACATCAAATAATTTGCCTTGTGAAAGGACGCTTATAGCTGCCCCCTCACACCCTAAGAAAGCACCATGAAATCTGCGACACTACGCTAATTAAACTCCGGTTAGTCCTCTTTCGGCATTTTGATTGCAATATGCACATCATCCAACTGTTTCTGTTCAACAGTTGCTGGTGCGCCCATCATGATATCCATTGCATTTTTGTTCATTGGGAATGGAATGATCTCACGGATACTTTCCTCTCCACAGATGAGCATGATCATACGGTCTACACCCGGAGCAATACCGGCATGTGGTGGTGCTCCATAACAGAATGCATTGTACATGGCAGGGAATTTTGCTTTCACATCATCCTCGCCAAGTCCCACTAACTCAAAAGCTTTGATCATGATCTCAGGATCATGGTTACGAACTGCACCGGAGGACAGCTCAACACCGTTACATACAAGGTCATACTGGTATGCCAGGATATCTAATGGATCCTGATTATTTAATGCGTCCATTCCGCCCTGTGGCATAGAGAATGGGTTATGACAGAACTCTAATTCGCCGGATTCCTCACCGATCTCATACATTGGGAAATCAACGATCCAGCAGAACTCGTAGCAGTCTTTCTTCATATGCTTGTCGCTTGCTGCACCGAGAAGCTTGCGGAGAACACCTGCTGTTTTCTGTGCGGCTAATTTTTTGCCTGCTGTCAGACCAACAAAATCACCCGGTTTTAATCCAAGAGCTGCGATCACGGCTTCTTTTCTGTCCTGTAAGAACTTTGCGATTCCTCCGACAAGTTCTCCATTTTCATCTAATTTGAACCAGAATGCTTTGTTTGCAGTCTGAACTTCTACTTCTGCGCAGATTCCATCGATCACTTTTCTGGTCGCAGTAAATCCGTCAACTACGATTGCTTTTACAGTCTGTCCCTCAAATGGTCCGAATCCGCAGTCTGCCATAACTTCTGTTGCATCCTGTAATACAAGGTCAATACGAAGATCCGGCTTATCACTTCCATACTTATCCATAGACTCCAGATATGGAATACGGACAAATGGGGCTTTGGATGCTGTCTTGTATACACCATATTTTTCAAATACAGGTGGCAATACTTCTTCTACAACTGAGAATACGTCCTCCTGGGAAGCAAATGCCATCTCCATATCCAGCTGATAAAACTCTCCCGGAGAACGGTCTGCTCTTGCATCCTCATCACGGAAGCATGGTGCGATCTGGAAATAACGGTCAAACCCGGATGCCATTAAAATCTGTTTGAACTGCTGTGGTGCCTGTGGCAGTGCATAGAATTTTCCCGGATGATTTCTTGCAGGAACAAGGTAATCTCTTGCTCCTTCCGGGGAAGAACAGGTAAGGATCGGTGTTGTGATCTCCATGAAGTTTAAGGAGTTCATCTTCTGACGAAGTTCGGCAACGATCTTACTTCTCAATACAATGTTTCCTTTGACAGCAGGGTTACGAAGATCAAGATAACGGTATTTTAATCTTGTGTTCTCATCTGCATCTTTGGACTGGTTGATTTCAAATGGAAGTGCATTGTAAATACATTTTCCCAAAATTTCAATCTTCTCCGGAACAACTTCGATCTCACCGGTCGCAAGGTCTTTGTTCTTGCTGGAACGCTCTCTTACCACACCTGTCACAGAGATCGTAGACTCCTTATTCACACTGTCGATCACCTGCATCATCTCTTCGGTCTCGATCACAACCTGAGTTGTACCATAGAAATCACGAAGAATCAGGAATCCAAGATTTTTACTTACTTTACGGATGTTCTCATACCATCCAACGATTGTTACGTTTTTACCTGCATCGGAAAGACGTAACTCGTTACAATTATGAGTTCTTGACTGAATCATTTTCTTAACTCCTTGTTTTTTATTCCTTACAGCAATCGGGACGTTAAATAGCCTTTGTATCATTCAGGCTGTCTAGACTGCCTGTCTTTATAGGTTTTATCATTGCAGCAGATCCTGCTTTGACACTTTTTTAATCTTACACCATGAAGTGCTATTTTTCAACGTTTTTTCTCGCAATAGAAAGAAAAACGCCATAGTTTTTGCTATAGCGTTTCCATTCTGAATTATCTAGTTATTAAAAAATTCCACAATATCCTTATAGCCTTCCGCTGCAAGTTTTTCCTTCTGGAACTTCTTGTTCTTGTTCATGCGGACAACTAATACCTGTTTGCCAGCCTGGCGCTCCTCCTGCGCTTTTGCGATCACATCAACAAGCTTGTCTGCCGGATACCCCTTCTCGATGAGATATGCAACTTTCGGACGCTGCATCGGAACTGTAAATCCGCTCTCCATCAATAAGAGTACAATACGTTCAAAACCGATGGAAAATCCACAGGCTGGTACATCCTGTCCTGTGAACTTGCCAACCATCTTATCGTAACGTCCACCGCCGCCGCAGGCTGCGCCAAGCTCCGGCATTGCGATCTCAAAAATCGTTCCGGTATAGTAGCTCATGCCGCGAACGAGAGTCGGATCAAATACCAGTTTGAAATCTGCCTGTTTTGCAGCATTGACACTGTTGATGATCTCTAATAAGTTTTTTTCAACGTCTTCCTCTAAAAATCCTTCCAGAGTCTTTGCGATATAACAGATTCCATCGATTCCATTTCCTGCTTCCTCCACGCCCTTGAAAAGTCCAAGATACTTGTCGATGGATTCTTTTGCATAACCTTCTTTTGCAAGTTCTTCTGCGACACCATCAAGACCGATCTTGTCCATTTTATCAAGGATAATGAATACGGTATCGTAATCTTCCTCTGCAAAACCACTGTAGGCTGCCATTGCTTTCAAAATACGTCTCTCGTTGATACGGATCTCAAAATTTTTAAATCCTAATTTTCCGATCGTTGTAGTTGTTGCAAGGATCAGTTCTATCTCTGCGAGATTACTCGGTTCTCCGATAATATCGATGTCACACTGCATAAACTGACGATAACGTCCACGCTGTGGTCTGTCTGCACGCCACACATTTCCCATCTGTAACGCCTTAAATGGAGATGGGAGATCATTGGCATTGTTCGAATAATAACGGACCAATGGAACCGTCAGATCATAACGCATTCCAAAATCCACTAAATCTGTTTCATCCTTTGCCTCTGCGATCTTTAGCTTCTCGCCACGCTTCATTACTTTAAAAATTAACTTCTCGTTCTCACCACCCTGCTTGCTGCTTAAATTTGCAATGTTTTCCATGCAAGGGGTCTCAATCTGTGTAAAACCGAAATTCCGGTATGTCTCTTTGATCACCTGCTGCACATAATCACGAATCTGCATTTCCTCTGGTAAAATATCTTTCATGCCGTTTACCGGCTTCTTGCTTAATGCCATTGGTTTTCCTCCGTTTTCATCTATCTCAGACAGCCAGACCTGTGCCTGACGTTGCTTATCCTTGTCTATTATACGGTTTGATATAACTCATGTCAAAGTATTTTGTATAAATCGGTACGTTTCCGAAAAAAAAGAGCGGTACGCTGTGGTATCGCTCTTTCATCATTCTTTTCGGTTTTATAAGCTTACTGCTTTTCAACAGAAATAACAGTTCCATTAAATGGATCAACCTCTGAGATTTCACCTGTATATGTAACCTTTACAGTATCTCCACCAGCTACATTTTCCAGTCCTTCCGGTGCTGTCTCAAAGCTGAATTCATATGCTGCGCCAGACTCATCTGTGATAACAAACATGAAATCTTTGATCTCATCAATTGTTCCTGTGATCGTCTTTTCCTCTCCCTGATCTGCTGTGTTCTGTACATCTGCTGTCTGCTCCGTACTCTCTGCTGCCTGTGATTCAGAAACCGCCGGTGCAGAAGTCTCTCCTGCATTGTCAGTCTTAGCGCCACATCCTGCTGCAAGTGATAATGTTAATAAACCTGTCAATAATAACGCATATCTTTTTTTCATAATAATCGATATCTCCTTTTCATCTCTGCTGGCTTTTCTTTTGTTGTCTGCCAGATTTTTCTTTTTAACAGGTATCACTATAACACATAATTTTAAAGCATTCTTTAAGATTTATGGAAGAATATCTTTTTCATTTTTTAATTTATCATAAATGTTTTTCTAATCTCAGCTTTTGCAGGCATTTCAATCCTTTCATCTGTCTCCAAGATATCAAGTATACGATTCTACCGTCCACATAAACTCTCTTGGTGACATTTCCGGCTCCGCACGTCACGTCCTGTATGCATTTGTATATTCAGTTATCAAGGAATGTAGTATTCTCCTCTCTACTGTTTCTCCGCTTCCCATTCTAAAAAAGGAACCGGAAATATCCTTGTAAATATATTAATACACAGCCTATATTACTGTTATATTTGTGTTGTTCTTTAATCTTAATATGTATCAATGCTTTTAGCATTTCCATAATCCATGCAGGTTACAATATGCATATACTTCTTCTACCTGTTCACCATCGCAAAGACAAAAATCTGCTACCGGCTCCTGCCCTGGATTTAACTGTTTTCTGTATATTCCCTGGTTTGTATTTAATGTAATCCACTCAATGAAATGCTCTTCAAGCATTGGATGTTTTGTCTCTCCGACCACGACATGAACATGACTGCCTTCTATCGTATATACAGGTACATGCTTCTCGACAGCAGCATCTGTCACTCCGGCTTTTAATTCCTGCATAGGTTCTCCGCAACAAATTACAGGTACACCCTTATCCTTTACCTTTTCAACAATGTTTCCACAATGCTTACAAATATAATACCTTACTTCCATGCCTTTTTCTCCTTCCATGTGTAAAATTTATAATTCAATTGTCTCCATAATCTTTTTCAATGAATCTGCAGATTCCTTAAGCTTTAACGCTTCCTCGCCACTTAAATTAATAGGTATATCAGACTCAATACCATCTGCACCTACAATAGCTGGCATACTTAACGATACTCCGTCAATATCATATACTCCATGAATCATGTGTGATACAGGAAGTATTGATTTTTCATCTCTCATAATCACTTCGCAGATTCTTTTTACAGACATTGCAATTCCATAATATGTAGCGTGCTTTTTGTTTATAATCTCATAAGCACTGTTCTTGACTGCTGTAGCTATTTCTGCCGTGTTTTCCTTGTGCTTGTAATGTCCACGCATTTCACACATTTCACTTAATGGAACACCAGATACATTGGCTGATGACCATGCTACAACTTCGCTGTCTCCATGCTCACCTACTATAAATGCATGAACACTCCTGCTGTCCACAGATAAATGCTCACCAAGCTTATATCTTAATCTGGCACTATCTAACACAGTACCCGATCCAATAACCCTGTTTTCTGGAAGTCCTGATAACTTTATGGCTACCTGAGTCAGGATATCTACCGGATTCGCAACTACAAGCATGATACCTGCAAAATTTCTCTTTGCTATTTCAGGAATGATTGACTTAAATATTGCTACATTTTTATTTACGAGATCAAGCCTTGTCTCTCCCGGTTTCTGTCCCGCTCCGGCAGATATGACAACAATTGCAGCATCAGCCACATCATCATAATCTCCGGCATATATTTTCATCGGACTCGCAAATGGAATACCATGACTGATATCCATCGCTTCTCCTTCTGCCTTGTTCTTATCTGCATCGATAAGGACAATCTCTGTAAACAAGCCACTCTGCATCAGAGCAAATACCGATGCAGAACCAACAAAGCCACAGCCTATCATTACTGCTTTTTTTGAATTAATCACTTTCTTCTTCGTAATAATCTCATCTCCTTAATAATTCTCTTCATGTACTTCAAAATAGCTCTGTGGATGATTACATACCGGACATACTTCAGGCGCCTTAGTTCCTACCACAATATGTCCGCAGTTACGGCATTCCCATACCTTAACTTCGCTCTTTTCAAATACCTGTGCAGTTTCAATATTCTTAAGAAGTGCACGATATCTTTCCTCATGGTGCTTCTCAATCTCACCTACTGCCCTGAATTTTGCTGCAAGCTCAGGGAATCCTTCTTCCTCAGCTGTTTTAGCAAAGCCATCATACATATCTGTCCACTCATAATTTTCGCCTTCTGCCGCTGCCGCC
>ENA-UPXB01002528-UPXB01002528.1-human-gut-metagenome-genome-assembly--contig:-NODE-2528-length-10005-cov-3.338235_pt1 | contig 10005 bp, 12 predicted proteins | sample MGYA00250055_ERZ773386 | MGnify/ENA primary metagenome ERZ773386 (study PRJEB29103, sample SAMN06111974) | human gut metagenome | biome: human gut; feature: ankylosing spondylitis patient; material... | reverse complement strand
CCATGGATCGGAATCACAGAGTTATCTATATCAATACTTTTTCCAAGACTATGGTACCGTCCTTACGTATCGGCTATATGGTGCTGCCGGAGAAGCTGATGGAACGGTATATTTCCACCATGAATTTCTATTCCTGCACGGTATCCGGTTTTGAACAATATGCCATGGCGGCTTTCCTGGAGCAGGGATATTTTGAACGTCACATTCGGAGACTGATCAACGATTACAGAGAGCAGAGAGAGCGGATCTGCCGGATGTTTCGCAAGTCACCCTTAAGTCGGATCAGTCAGATCTATCAGGATGATGCCGGAACCCATTTCCTGCTGCATGTGCGGACGGATTTAAGCGATGTGGAGATCAAGTGGGCGGCGAGACAACAAGGGATCCTGGTCAACTGCCTGTCGGAATATTGTTTTGCGAATGCGCAGAAATACCGGGGGATACTGGTCATCCACTATTCAGATATGGAGGATGAGGTGCTGCAAAAAGTGATCGGAGCGCTGGAGGAGATTTTTTTATGATCACAGTTTAGCCAGCACCATTCGCAAAGCCGTGCTAGCGCACTTTTCCGTCACTTCGTGTCGGCCTTTGCTCATGAACCGGCGCTCAACACATGAACATATTTGCTCACAAAATCATGCGAGCATGATTTGTGTTTCACAATATGTTCATGGCTAAACTGTTAGAATCATAATTTTTCCACAATGCGGGAACACTGACAAAAAAGAATGCAGTGTTATCGCATGGAAGGAGAAATTATGAATCAGAGAGTGGGAAGAAGCAGTATCCGTCTGGCGCAGCCGGTGTGTGTGATCGCCGGTGCCGCTATTGTAGGGAAAAAAGAAGGCGAGGGACCGTTAGGAGCCCTGTTTGACATGGTGGGAGAGGATGATCTCTTCGGCTGTAAGACATGGGAAGAGGCGGAAAGCAATCTTCAGAAGGATGCAGTCTACATGGTCATGGAAAAGGCCGGGTGGAAAGCAGAGGATGTCTCGTATCTCTTCGCCGGTGATCTGTTGGGACAGTGCATTGCCACTTCCTTCGGCATTTCCGCTTACAATATTCCCCTGTTCGGAGTCTATGGTGCCTGCTCTACCTGCGGGGAAGCGCTGACACTGGGAGCTGTGATGGCAGCGGGAGGCTATGCGGAGCATGTGGTCTGTGTGACATCCAGTCATTTTGCCAGCGCGGAGAAGGAGTTCCGCTTTCCGTTAGATTATGGGAACCAGAGACCTCTGTCTGCCAGCTGGACGGTGACAGGAAGCGGAGCCTTTGCCCTGGGGCTGAATCAGAAATGCAGAGCTCACATCACCGGCATGACTCCCGGGCGGATCGTGGACTATGGACTCAAGGATTCCATGAACATGGGAGCTTGCATGGCACCTGCCGCCGCAGATACCATAGAACGCCACCTGGAGGATTTTCATGTGCAGCCACAGGAATATGACCGGATCATCACCGGGGATCTGGGAAGCGTGGGACAGACAGTGCTGATCGATCTGCTGCGGGAGAAGGGAATAGATATTGCCGGCAGGCACATGGACTGCGGCATTGAGATCTTTGATGCAGATGCCCAGGACACCCATGCCGGTGGCAGTGGCTGCGGCTGCAGCGCCGTGACTCTGGCAGCATATATTCTCCCGAAGTTGGAATCCGGTGAATGGAAAAAAGTCCTCTTCCTCCCCACCGGAGCCCTGCTCAGCAAGACCAGTTTTAATGAAGGGAAAAGCGTGCCGGGAATCGCACATGCGGTGGTATTGGAGAGTCCGGTGGTGAAATAGGGAAAAGCAGCAGGTCAGAAATGATTTGCTGCTTGATTTCAGTTTGAGGGGGATGCTGCGATGTTCTTAATTCTTAAAAACTACGGGTTCTCATAGAAATGCAAATATGTTTATGATATACTTTTTATGTGAACTTTGGTAGAATCTGCAAAAGGCATCTGCTGGACGTATCAAATGCTGTTAAGATGCTTGATTAGGAAGGGAAGATGTGGAGTTGCCAAAAGAAATGATAGATAAAGTTAAAATTGAAACAAGAGCTATTCATTTTCTTGAAACGCCTATAGTAGAATGTGATTATTTGAGCAGTAGCATCAATTCAATGGACAAGGAACTTTCGTGGGATGGATATATTTATACTTATCACAGTAAAATGTTTGGAAATAATACATTTGATGATAAAATTCCGATTCAAGTTAAGGGTCATTGGGATGATCAAAAGAAGGAAATCAACAAAAAGAATATCCAGTATCCAGTGGATTTAGATGTACTGGAGAATTATTATAATGATAGAGGTGTTTTATATTTCAAAATTGTGATGAATGAAGATAAGAAAGAGATTTTTTATAGTACTCTCTACCCTTCAAAAATCAAAGGCTATCTTGATGAAGCACGAAGAAAGAAAAATAAAAAGCAAATAAATATTGTATTAACAAAGTTACAGCCCAAAGCATCAGAAATGCTTAGAATATGCACCAATCTGGGAGTCAACGTCATCAGCGAAGACATCGCCCGGGGCAGATAGTTCCTAAAACAGTGTGCATAAATGATATTGGAAAGTATAAAAGTTTGCAGGCGACAGCGATAGATACAAAGAGCCCGATAGAATTTGCTAAAAGACTTTCAGTGGGGGATGCCTGCTTTTACGTACAAGATAATTCTGATATATGGTTTCCTGTTTCTACAAATAATGTAACAAAATATTTTGTTGGACAGCATGTGACAAAGGATATAAGTGTTGACGACAAAGTTTTCTATACAAAACATGCAATTATATATAGATGATTCATTAAGCATAAAGTTAAGTGCAAATCTGATGTTACAGTGGTCGAAAGGAAAGGTTGATTTCAAAGAGAATGGGTGTTTGGAAGAATTAAACAATGATGCCTTGTTTTTAAGAGCTATGGTAAATAGTACGCATATTGAAGTTGCTGGAGTTCCACTAACATATAATGATTGTAAAATATCACAGAGAATGATGGAAGAATGTAATTTTATAGTTGACTTATATGAAATATGTGAGATGGCAAATATGAAAATCCAAACACCCTTGAAGGATTTTAGTGTATATGATAGGAAATATGCGGAACGGCTAGTTGATATTTTGCATGGTAAAATTGAAATTGTATCAGATGAACTGTATACATATGATATGAAGATAAATGACAAAATTTATCCATTTCTTATATGTAAAGATGAAGATGGAGAGATACAATTTGTAAATAGAATATATGAGAGTAGATACCAAGGGTATGTAAAGGTTAATGAAAAACATTATAAAGTACCGATGTTTTGCGATATGTCAAAAGATGTTTTTGGACATTTATATAAATATGATTATGCAGATTTGCGTTATCAAGTCGAAAATACAGATTTTAACTCAGAAACAATCAGTACGCTTCACAGTGCTGTAATTGCGCTTATAGGCGCTTTTGATGTTTCAAATGAAATCGAATTATTGAATATTGCAGAACTGATATTGAATAAGATGTATGCGGTAGATGGTACAATAGTATATGCACATATAAATGAATGGCAAATTATGAAAAGAAAGAACACTATATCAGACGACGAGATAAGCAAAATGAAAAATATGCTTGCCCAATATGATGATATAGAAATTAAATGTGCTATCTATGCATTACTAGATGACAAAGAAAGTGAACAGCAATATTTTAATAGAATGCCTGAACAGGATAAGGAAGAATTTAGAGAATTTCCAATTTATAAATTTGTTGAGTAAATATGGATAAAAACCCAGCGTGTCATATATTTGGAGGTACTAATATGGCAGAGGATATGCTGTTTTCCGGTGAATCCAAGAATATTGAATATAAAGTAACTGTGCCGGATAAGAGTGAAAAATATATGAAAACAGTAGTAGCTTTTGCTAATGGCAGAGGTGGAAAGATTGTTTTCGGAATAGATGATAAAACTTTAGATATTGTTGGAATGGATGTGGATAATATCTATAAAACCATGGATGCCATTACCAATGCTATTTCTGATTCCTGTGAACCGGCAATCAGACCGGATGTTGCGTTACAGACCGTTAAGGACAAAACAGTGATTGTTGTGGAGATTCTTCCTGGTGCACAGCGTCCATATTATATAAAATCACTTGGAATGGTTGACGGTACTTATGTGCGTGTAGCTGGAACAACCAGACATGTGGAAGGATATATGCTGAAGGAACTGATTTTGGAGGGACAGAATCGTTACTTTGATAGTGAGATATGCCAAAATATAACAGTTTCCGACAGCGAGATAGAGGAACTGTGTAGAAGTATGAAAGAAACTGCTATGAGAAATACATGGCAGGATAGCGAAAAATCGAAAATTAAAGATGTTACTAAAAATGTGTTGATTTCATGGGGTGTGTTGAAAGAAGTAGAAGGTAAGGTATATCCGACAAATGCCTATGCACTTTTAACAGGCAAAATGTCGCAAATGCCTGTAATTCAATGTGGCGTGTTCAAAGGAACGAATCGTGCACATTTTGTTGATCGTAGGGAATTTGAAGGCTCTATTCAGGCGCAAATGGAAGCAGCATACCAGTATGTTCTTGAAAAAATTAATATGGGCATGACGATAATGGGAATGTACAGGCAGGATGTATATGAACTGCCGACAGATAGCATCCGGGAGCTGATTGCAAATGCAGTGGCACATCGGAGTTATCTGGATCCGGGAAACATCCAGGTGGCATTGTTTGATGACAGATTAGAAGTGACTTCTCCGGGAATGCTTTTGAATAATGTTACGATTTCAAAAATGATGGAAGGTTATTCAAAACCGAGAAATCCGGCAATTGCCAGAGCGTTTGCTTATATGAAAATTATAGAGAAGTGGGGGACTGGAATTCCAAGATTGTTTGAAGCATGCGAGGAATATGGATTACCGAAACCGAAACTGATCGATTTTGATGGAGACTTCAGGGTGAATATGTATCGAAAAGGATCGGGAAAATTTATTGACAACAGGGTGAATGATAAGGTGAATGATAAGGTGAATGATAAGGTGAATGATAAGGTGAACGATTTGCTGGCCATTCTTACCAATCATCCTGAATACACAGTTACCCAGCTTGCAGATGTTTCCGGTGTAAGTAGAAAAACAATAGCCGCCAGATTAAAAGAGTTAAAGGGAAAAGGATATATTGAAAGAATGGGATCTTCCAGAAAAGGCTATTGGAAAATAAATGATCTAAAGGAATCATAGAATCAGAAATGAAACACACTCTTGCAAGCATTGTGAGTTACTGGTAAAATAAACCTCAAACGGCGAAAAATATTATGCCGGGAATGGCTGGTGAGTCAGAATGCGCAGGATAGAATTTAAGATGGAACGACCGGGACTGTTGGAGGTCGGACAGAAGATCACGGTTACGGAGGGACTTCTGCCCAGTAACTATTACTATACCATAGACCCGTCCCTGGCGATGTCTCCGAACATTCCGTTCCGTTACCGGTTGAAGAACCGTGAAGGAGTCGTGGCGGATATTGTGGAGAATTCCAGAGGATTCTACGTGACGGCGGAATTTGATGAGCCGGAGGTAGATATGACAAAGTAAACGCCGGGGATGCCGCAGAAATTTCGGAACATGCCGGGCAGCAGGCAGCTCAAGGCGCAGATGCCAGATTTAAGAATGAATTAAATTATAGGAAGAAAGAGGAGAATATTATGTTACAGAAGATTTCAACAGACAAAGCACCCGCAGCGATCGGACCTTACTCCCAGGGTATCGTACTGGGCAATATCTTTTTCGCATCCGGACAGATCCCCATTGATCCTGCTACCGGCGAGATTCACGGAACTACCATCGAGGAACAGGCAGAGCAGGTAATGAAGAATATCGGCGAGCTGTTACAGGCAGCAGGCACCGATTACACCAGAGTAGCCAAGACCTCCTGTTTCCTGGCAGACATGAGCGATTTCGCAGCGTTCAATCAGGTCTATGCGAAATATTTTACTGAGAATCCTGCCAGAAGCTGTGTTGCAGTCAAGACGCTTCCCAAGAACGTATTATGTGAAGTGGAAGTTATTGCAGAAGTATAAGAAGCATACAACATAAAATCTGTAACGATTCAGCAAAAAATGGCAGACATTATGTGGTGAAGGAAAGCTGCAACGTTACAATAAATAGACATTAAGACGGAGGATCGTCGCTTACAGGCGGCGATTTTCTTGTGTATAGGTAAGGTGGATAGAAACTTATGAAAAATAATATTACTCTGATCGGCATGCCGGGCTCGGGAAAAAGTACGGTAGGTGTCGTCCTGGCGAAGCGCCTGGGCAGACGTTTTGTGGATTCCGACCTGGTGATCCAGGACAGACACGGCAAATTATTACACGAACTGATCACGGAATATGGTGTGGAAGGCTTCTGGCAGATTGAGAGCGATGTGAATGCGTCCTTAGATCTGGAGAACAGCATCATTGCTACCGGCGGAAGCGCCTGCTACGAGCCGGAAGGCATGCAGCATCTGCGGGAGATCAGTACGGTGGTATATCTGAAGCTTCCCTATGAGGAAGTGGAGAAACGGCTGGGGGATCTGAACGCCAGGGGCGTGACTCTGCAGCCCGGTCAGACCCTGCGGGATCTGTATGATGAGAGAACCCCGTTGTATGAGAAATATGCGGATATCATCATAGACTGTAGCGGAAAAATGCTGCGGGATGTAGTGGCGGAGATCGCTGAGAAATATAAAAAACGGTCCTGATAAGCTCACATAACCGTAAAACAATAAGGGACGAATCATATAAGGAACGAACAATACAACTATGGAAAATACAAGAGCGAAAACAACGAGAAACAGCCTGATCCTTCTGCTGACAGCCACCATCTGGGGCATGGCATTTGTCTCCCAGAGCAAGGGTATGGATTATATGCATCCGTTTACTTTTAACGGCGTCCGTTCTCTGATCGGCGCTGCCGGTATTCTGGTGTATATTCTGATCAGTCGGAAGATCGCGGGAGACAAGGCAGCAAAATTAGACTGGAAACTGAATGTCAGGGCAGGGCTTCTGTGTGGTATCTTCCTGACCATTGCCAGCACCCTGCAGCAGTTCGGTATCAAGTATACCAGTGTCGGCAAGGCGGGATTTATCACGACCCTGTATATTATTTTTGTGCCCATGTTTGGCATTTTTTTGAAGAAAAAGGTAGCACCGGTGGTCTGGGCGGCAGCCGGCATGGCAGCAGTGGGAATGTATCTGCTCTGCATGACGGAATCATTGTGTCTGGGGGCAGGGGATATCATGGTATTTTTATGTGCTATTGCTTTTGCGATACAGATCATGACGGTTGATCATTATGCAGCGAGAATCGATGGAGCGGTGGTATCCTGTATCCAGTTCACAGTGTGCGGTGTCGTCTGCTGCATCGGGGCGCTTATCTGGGGACAGCCGACTTTCGGACAGATCCAGGAAGGTCTGGGAGCACTGCTGTATGCCGGTGTCTTAAGCTGCGGTGTGGGCTATACTCTGCAGATTGTGGGTCAGAAGGGCTTGAATCCCACGGTGGCAGCGCTCATCATGAGTCTGGAATCCGTCATTGCCACCATTTCCGGATGGATCGCTTATAAGATCGGTTTTTTAAGTACGGATCAGACACTGACTCCGAGACAGATCGCAGGCTGTGTTATCGTATTTGCCGCTGTGATCCTGGTACAGCTTCCGCCGGAGTGGTTCCGGTTTGGCAAAAAGTAAACGTATAAAGAACGCATAAATTCAGGAAAAAGTGCAGAGACTGTCCATAAACAGATATAAGGAGGAAACGCAGAGGATGGATTATATCAATGCTTTCTGGGTGGGTGGTCTGATCTGCGCGCTGGTGCAGATCCTGATGGAAAAGACGAAGATGATGCCGGGACGCATTATGGTGCTTTTAGTGGTCACCGGTGCCGTGCTCAGTGCGCTTGGCTGGTATGAACCTTTTCAGAATTTTGCGGGAGCCGGTGCCAGCGTACCGCTGCTTGGCTTTGGAAATGTGTTAATGAAAGGCGTAAAAGAAGCGGTGCAGGAACAGGGATTTTTAGGCCTTTTTGCGGGAGGCTTCCGGGCAGGAGCTGTGGGGACGTCGGCAGCGCTGATCTTCGGTTATCTGGCAAGTCTTCTCAGTAAGCCGAAGATGAAGGAATGATCAAAGTTCCTCGTAAGAGATTCCCTTCAGATCCAGATATTTTTTCAGCGCCTTGTCCCAGACGGTATCGGCACTTTTGTCCATGGTGAAGGTCTGGTAAGCACATCCGGTGGTGAGAATCGTTTTTTCCCCATCGTAGCGGATGTTCAGCACCAAGGCACGGATGACGTCAGGGTCCACCTGGGCTTTTGTAAGCATGGCAGCGGCTTTATCCGGCTGCATATGAAGCACAAATTTAAAATACAAAGGAGTGTGTTTTCCCTTGATGAGGTCAAAGCACAGTCCTTTTATTTTGCTAAAAGACTGCAGTTCCCAGGGAATACAGTCTTCGCCTCGTTCGTCAGCAGGATAGAAGTCCTTGTTGATATGCCCGTCGATGGTTACGGTGAGGGCGGTGCTGATGGTGGCTTCTTCCAGAAGAAAAGGATCAAAGGTATCCGCTACCAGCAGGTGATTCATAAAATTTTTCATGGATGTAATCTGTAATGCGATCATAGGGACTCCTTATATGTTTGTGAGAAGAACTCTGTGAGGAGCTTCGGTCGAAACGGAACAATCCGTAGGCATCAAAGTCGGGGACTTTTGGCCCCGGCATCATAATATGCTGACTATATAGAAATAGTATAAACGAAGTCCGCCGAAAAGGGAATATGAATATTTTGTGTAAAGGCTTTACGAACGGAATGTTTCGTGTTATTATAAGTAGTATTAAAAACTACATAGTATGGTTTTTAAAAAATGAAAATAATTGTAACTATTCAGTGCCCCATTCGCAGAATGACTCTTTGGGAGTTATATTTTTGAATAGCTGCAATCAATAATATGGAGATTAATATGAGTTTTAAAATCGTAGTAGACAGCTGTTGTGAATTGCCGGAAGAATATTTGCAGGATTCCCGGTTCGAGATCGTGCCCCTGGGATTGGAAGTGGGAGATTACCAGATTCAGGATGATGAGAATTTTGATCAGGCGGAATTCCTGAAAAAGGTGGCAGAGTGTCCGAAATGTCCCAAGTCGGCATGCCCTTCCCCAGAGCGTTTCAGGGAAGCCTACCACACAGAAGCAGAGCATGTGTATGTGATCACTTTATCCTCCCACCTCAGCGGAAGCTACAACAGTGCGGTGCTTGGTATGAATCTGTATCGGGAAAAATACGGGAAGAAGCAGATCCACGTCATCGATTCCGAGTCCGCCAGCTGTGGTGAGACCCAGATCGTGAAGAAACTGGTAGAACTGGAAGAGCAGGGCCTTTCCTTCGAAGAAATCGTGAAGCAGATCGAAGAGTTCCGCAGCAATGTGCATACCTATTTTGTACTGGATAATCTGGAGACGCTGCGCAAGAACGGCAGACTGACCGGTGTGAAAGCACTGGTGGCATCCACGCTGAACATCAAGCCGATCATGGCCGGAGACAAGGGCAGTATCGTGCAGAGAGGCCAGAGCGTCGGCATGAAGAAAGCACTCCGAAGAATGGCGGAGATCGTTCTGGAAGAGGCAGGGGATACGAAGGAACGTTTCCTGATGATCACCCACTGCAATGCTCCTGACCGCGCCGAGACCATGAAGAAGCTTCTTATGGAAAAGGCAGAGTTCAAAGGATGCCTGATCATGGACACCCGCGGTGTCAGCAGCATGTACGCCAACGATGGCGGCGTGATCGTGACGGTGTAAAAAGATTAATATCATAGGCAATATAGCTCCGGCGGATTAGCCTGTCATTTTTTGTTTCTGACAGCCTGTTCCGCCTGGGCTTTTGTTTTCCTGAAAACTAGGAAAAACAGGCGATTTCCGAGGAAAAAGCGTTCCGAAAGCGGCCAGAAAAGGTGAGTTTCCTTCAAAAGTGGGTATTTGGTCGGAAAAGGT
>ENA-UPXB01002525-UPXB01002525.1-human-gut-metagenome-genome-assembly--contig:-NODE-2525-length-10013-cov-8.529589_pt1 | contig 10013 bp, 9 predicted proteins | sample MGYA00250055_ERZ773386 | MGnify/ENA primary metagenome ERZ773386 (study PRJEB29103, sample SAMN06111974) | human gut metagenome | biome: human gut; feature: ankylosing spondylitis patient; material... | reverse complement strand
TTATCTCAATAAGATAAAGCCTAACTTCCAGAAGGGATACTGACGGGCCGCCGCTGGGGGGCCGCTTCCTTCGGTTCAGGCTCCGTCCCCTGCGGGCGCCAGCCGCTGTCCACCTGGGCGTGCTGGGCCACCTCCCGCCACGGGATCACCACACCGGCCCCGTGGGAGCAGAACACGGAATCCGCCGTGTTTTCCACGTCCCGTTCCGGGTCGTACCCCATGGCCTCGATGACGGCTTCCGCCTCCGCGCAGGGGAAATACCCCGCCGGGACGCAGGACAACCGCCCCTGTCCACGGGTGTAGACCGCCACCTCCCGGGCATAATCCCGAAGGTCCGCCACCGGGGCCGTGCCGGTGAGGGCCGTTTCCTCTCCCACGGTCTCCGGCGGGTCCACCTTGCCGCCCATCTGCTGCAAATCCGTCATGGCCCGGCCCACCTGCTGGGCGGGGATTTCCAGCCGGAACCGGTACCACGGCTCCAGCAGCACACTTTCCGCCTGCATCAGCCCATGCCGCACGGCCCGGTAGGTGGCCTGTCGGAAATCGCCGCCCTCGGTGTGCTTTTCGTGGGCGCGGCCCGCCAACAAGGTGATTTTGATATCGGTGATGGGTGAGCCGGTCAGCACCCCCAAATGAGGTTTTTCCAACAGATGTGTAAAGATCAGCCGCTGCCAGTTCAGATCCAACTTGTCCGTGGGGCACACGGAGGCGAGGGTAATGCCGCTGCCCGGCTCGCCGGGTTCCAGCAGCAGATGCACCTCGGCATAGTGCCGCAAGGGTTCAAAGTGGCCGATGCCCTCCACGGCGTTGGCGATGGTCTCCCGGTAGCAGACAGCCCCCGCGCCAAAGCTGATCTCCATGCCCATCCGCTCCCGGACAAGCCGCTGCAACACCTCCATCTGCACCTCGCCCATGAGCTGGGCGTGGATTTCCCCGTTATTCCAAACGATGTGAAGTTGGGGGTCTTCCTCCTCTAACTGCCGCAGCTTTTGCAGCGCCGTGTGGGGGTCTGTGCCGTCCGTCAGTTCCACCCGGTAGGTCAGGACCGGCTGCAAGACCGCCCCGGACCAGTCCGGCTCGATCCCCAACCCCTGTCCGGGGAAGGTGTGGCTCAGGCCCGTCACCGCCACCACGCCCCCGGCCTCCGCCGTGTCCACGGGGCGGAATTTCGCCCCGGAGTAGAGCCGGAGCTGATCCGCCTTTTCCTGCCAGACCGCGTCCCCGTCCCGCCCGGTCAGCAGATCCTTGGTGTGCAGTGTGCCGCCGGTGATTTTCATGTGCGTCAGCCGCGCGCCCTGGGTGTCCCGCGTGATCTTGAACACCTTGGCGCCGAATTCCGCCGGATACACCGGCTGCGGGGCGTAGCGCTCCACGCCGGAGAGCAGCTCCGCTTCGATGCGGTTGGGCTTCAGAGTGTGGAGCTTGCCCAGCACCGGCTTCAGCTTCACCGCCTTGGCGGTGGACACCGGGTCGGCAAACAGGGGGGCGGCACAGTGATCCGCCAGCCACTCAATGCTCTCGGCGGGGATGTTGGTGTCCAGCACCACCGCCTGACTGGCGTTCAGCAGCGTCTGCCGCTGGGCGAGCATCTGGGGGGTTAGGTGCTTGTAGATTTCCATATCGCTGACGGCCAGCGCCATATCGCCCTTTTCATCGGTGATGAAGAGATAAGTGGAGGTGCGGCCCTCGGGGATGATGGGGGACTGGGAGATGTCGATGCCCAGCTCCCCGCAGCTTGCGGCGATCTTCTGGGCGTTGATGTCGTCTCCGAACACCGTCAGCATCCGAACGTCCATGCCCAAAAGGGCCATATTGTGGGCGATGTTCCGGCCCACGCCGCCAAGGCTCATCCGCACCACGCCGGGGTTGGAATCCTGCATGACGGGGACCTCGCCGGGCCAGCCGCCGATGTCCATATTCACGCCGCCCACCACGGTGACATAGGGGGCCGTGTGGACGATGTAGCCTTTGCCGGTGATGTAGCCCTTTTTCATCAGGTTGGAGATGTGCACCGCCACGGAGGATCGGGTGATCCCAGCCTTGTCTGCCAGCTCCTGCTGGGAGATCAGGGGGTTCTCTTCAATCCAGTTCAAAAGCTGCCGCTCACGCTGGGTCATGGCTGCCCCTCCTTTGCAAGCAAAAATTTAGACTTCTAAACTAATGTTTATTTTATACAGCGGAAGCAAAATGTCAAGCATAAATTTTCAGATTTTGGTGTTGCAGCCGCAGCAGCCGTCCTTGGCGGCGGGCAGGCTCTGGGCCAGCTGCTCCAGAGTGACGCTGTCGATGTACTGGTTGATCACCTCGTCCAGCCCGGCCCAGAACGGCAGGGTGAAGCACTGCTCGGACATGGGGCACTCGTTGGTCTCGCTGCCAAGGCAGGGGATGGGGGCCACGCTGCCCTCAATGGCGCGCAGGATCTCACCGGCGGTGTAGTCGGCGGGAGCCTTGGTCAGGCGGTAGCCGCCCTGACTGCCGCGCTCGCTCTTGACCAGCCCCACCCGGGCCAGCGGGGTGACGATCTGTTCCAGATATTTCAGGCTGAGGTTCTGCCGCTCACTGATCTCCTTGAGTGAGACGGTGGTGCCCGGTGCGTAGCGGGCAAGCTCGGCCATCAGGCGCAGGGCGTAGCGGCTCTTGGTGGAAAATTTCATGCTGCTTCTCTCCTTATTGCTGCTTATAGTATAGCACGTTGCTCGGATTTTGCAAAGATAAACCTCTTGTGCAAACAAAAAAGGTCTGCTATCATAGGATGGATGAGAAGAGATAGAAGGAGTGAGCGTATGACTGAGAAGATCAACCCTGCCGACGCCATCCGTCTGCTGGATGCCCACGAGGCTGTGGCCGTGGATGTGCGGGAGCCGGACGAGTATGCCGTGGGACACATCCCGGGCGCAAAGCTGCTGCCGCTGGGTCAGGTGCTGACCCGCGCAGCGGAAGTGCTGCCGGACAAGAACGCCGTGTGGCTGGTGTACTGCCGCACCGGCCGCCGCAGCGCCGACGCGGTGCAGAAGCTGGAGAGCCTGGGCTATACCAATCTGCGGGACCTGGGCGGCATCCTGAGCTGGCCCTATGAGATCGAGGGCGACTTTGAGGGGCATTTCTAATAAAGGAAAGGAAAACACCATGTCGTTTGACCCAAAAGATTTTGCCGGCAGCCACTGCGGCTGCCGCTACCAGCAGGACTACCGCCCTACCCTGGGGCGGGATGGCAAAAAGGAATCCGGTACGCTGGAGGTCATCAAGTTCTACTACGACGGGGCCATCCGCTTTGAGCAGCACTGCTACGGCGAGGCAGCGACCTTTGTGTTCGGAGTGTGGGCCGACCATATGGACCCGGACGGCACCCTGCACTGGGTGCTGCCAGACCGGCGCAAGAGCTACTACGACGAGGACTACCTGCCCAAAAAGCTGGACCGGGTGGACGAAGCCGGGAACCTCTATTTTGACGGCGGGGTCTTTCCATGGAAGCTGGCCGACGATTTTGCCGAGGATAAACGCTGGGGCTACCCCAAATGGAAGGTGCTGCTGGGCAGGCTGACCGGCAAGGGCCGCAAATCGTAACGGAAGTATGAATTTCCAGTATTCCTATTGACACACTAGGGAATGATATGGTATAACTTATCCGTTGAAAGGATTCCGCGCGTGCGTGCGGCTGTGTGCAGCCGCCGGTCTGCGCATTCATAAGAAAGGATCATTCCTATGGAAAACATGGAAAAAGTGGTTTATCTGGACAATGCCGCTACCACGGCCTGCGCTCCGGAAGCGCTGGAAATGATGGTCAAGGCCCTGAGCGGTGCCTGCGGCAACCCCAGCAGCCATTACAGTGTGGGTTATGAGGCCAAGGAGCTCGTGGACACCGGCCGTGCCCAGGTGGCAAAGGCCATCAACGCGGCTCCGGCCGAGATCTTTTTCACCAGCTGCGGCTCGGAGGCCGACAACTGGGCTGTGAAGGGCACCGCCTTTACCAAGGCCCGCCAGAACAAGAAGCACCTGATCACCAGTGCCTTTGAGCACCACGCCATCATGCACAGCATGGCTGCGCTGGAGCGCATGGGCTTTGAGGTCACCTATATCAAGCCCACCACCGAGGGCTACATCCGCCCCGAGGACGTGGAGGCTGCCATCCGCCCCGACACGGCCCTCATCAGCATCATGATGGCCAACAACGAGATCGGCACCATCCAGCCCATCAAGGAGATCGCCGCCATTGCCCACAAGCATGGCGTGTGGATGCACACCGACGCGGTGCAGGCTGTGGGTGCCATCCCGGTGGATGTGAAGGATCTGGGCGTGGATATGCTGTCCATGAGTGCCCACAAGTTCAACGGCCCCAAGGGTATGGGTGCCCTGTACTGCCGTAAGGGCGTGTGGCCCCAGAACCTGATCGACGGCGGCAGCCAGGAGGCCCGCCACCGCGCAGGCACCGAGAATGTGGCTGGCATCGCCGCCATGGGCAAGGCCCTGGAGATCGCCACCACCCATCTGGACGAGCGCATGGCCCACGAGACCGAGCTGCGGGACTACGTCATCGACCGCGTGCTGAAGAACATCCCCGAAGCACGCCTGAATGGCGGCACGGAGCATCGCCTGCCCAACAACGTCAACATCAGCTTCCCGGGCCTGGAGGGTGAGACCATCCTGCTGGATCTGGATATGCACGGCATCTGCGCCTCCACCGGCTCGGCCTGCAACTCCGACAGCCTGGATCCCAGCCATGTTCTGCTGAGCATTGGCGTGCCCGAGGAGATCGGTCATGGTTCCATGCGGTTCACCTTTGGCCCGCAGAACACCATGGAAGAAGCAAAATATCTGTGTGACGTGCTGGAGGAGGTCATTCCCCGCCGCCGCGCTATGAGTTGTATGTGGCTGCAGGGTCAGAACAAGGCCCGCCAGTTCAGCCTGAAGGGAGAACAGTAATTATGGCAAGTATGTATAGTGCCAAGGTCATGGAGCATTTCGCAAATCCGCACAACGTAGGTGAGCTGCCCGATGCAAACGGCGTGGGTGAAGTGGGCAATCCCAAGTGCGGCGACATCATGCGCATGTACCTGAAGATTGAGAACAATGTGATCGTGGACGTCAAGTTCCTCACCTTTGGCTGCGGCGCAGCCATTGCCACCAGCAGCATGGCCACCGACCTGATCAAGGGCAAGACCGTGGACGAGGCACTGAAGCTGACCAACAAGGCCGTTGTGGAAGCTCTGGAGGGTCTGCCCCCGGTCAAGGTGCACTGCTCTGTTCTGGCTGAGCAGGCTGTCAAGGCTGCTCTGTCCGACTACTACCGCCGTCAGGGCATCGACCCGGAACCCATCGTGGGCAAACTGGAAGAGGATTGCGAGCACTGCGAGAGCTGCGGCCACTGATCCTGACAGTATCATAAGCAAAAAAGAGGACACCGCTTCGTGCGGTGTCCTTTTTTGCTTCCCCACTTGTGAGAAAAGGGACGCCGGAGCGTTCGCAGACGCTCCGGTGTCCCAAAGTTATAGATCCGTTTTCCGCGCCTTACACCCCGCCGTGACGGCGCTGCTCGGCGGCAAGCTCTTGCTGCAAAGCGGCCTTGCGGTGATCCAGCAGCAGATCCTTGTTGTACTTGAAATACCGCTCGCAGCCGTTCTCGGTGAGGAACTGGTGAGAGGCGGGGTTCACCGTAAGCTCGGTGACGAATACCACCATCTCCTGACTTTCCGCAAAGGCCTGCTCCATAAAATCGAAGGCGGCTTCCAGCGCAGCAGCGGCGGTCTTTTGGGTGGTCTCGCGCTGGTCTGCCAGCGCACGGAACTGGCCGCGCAGTAGGTCGAAGGCCTCCTGCGTACCGGCGGCGTTGGCGCGGCGCAGCTCCCCTTCCCACTGGTGCAGCGCGGCCTGCACCTGCAGACGGTTGGTCAGCTCTGCCTTGCCCAGCAGCCCGGCGTCACGCTTTTGCTGGGTCTCGGCTTCGTAGTCCTTGATCTGCTGGCTGAACAGTTCCGCAGAGCCGTCCGGGATATCCTCCGGCAGGGTAGCCAGCGCCTTTTTGGTCTCCCGCAAAAAGGCGTAGCAGGCATCGGCCACGGCATCCGCCTGCAAAGAGGCGGCAAAGCGGGTGTCCAGCCCCGCCAGCAGCAGACTGACAAGGCTGAGCCGCTCGTCAAAGGGAGCCTGCAGCAGCCGTGCGAACACGGCGGACTTTGCCTGCCCGGCAAGAATTTCCTCCACGCCGTAGTCGTCCCGGTACTTGTAGTACAGGTCCAGATAGGCCGAAAAGTCCTCGGCGATCTTCGGGTGCTGGATATACTCCCGGATCAGTTCTTCATCCGCCTGCAAGCCCAGTGCTTCGTAGGTGTCCAGCAGGTTGGAAAGATCCTCCCAGCCGCGGGCAGTGACGAACTGGGTGCCGTCCACGTCCGCGTTGATCTGGTAAAAGTTCTGGGGATGCAGCTCCAGATAGCTCAGGATGGCGCTGTGGATATGCGCAGCGCGGGCGTAGTCCTTCCACACCGGCAGGTCGGGCTCGATATCCATGCGGCGCACACGGTCAAGGGTTACGATGTCAAAATCCCGGACGGATTTGTTGTACTCCGGCGGGTTGCCTGCCGCCACGATGACCCAGCCCGCAGGCACAGCCTGATTGCCAAAGGTCTTGCACTGCAAAAATTGCAGCATGGTGGGGGCAAGCGTCTCGGACACGCAGTTGATCTCGTCGATGAACAGAATGCCCTCCGAAAGGCCGGTGGCCTCCATTTTAGCGTAGATACTGGCAATGATTTCGCTCATGGTGTACTCGGTCACCGACACGTCCTTATCGCCGTAGTGGCGCTGCCGGATAAAGGGCAGACCCACGGCGCTCTGGCGGGTGTGGTGGGTAATGGTGTAGGCCACCAGTGCCACCCCGCACTCCCGGGCCACCTGCTCCATCACCTGCGTTTTGCCAATGCCCGGAGGGCCCATCAGCAGGATGGGGCGCTGCCGGATGGCGGGAATGGCGTATTCGCCCAGCGCATCCTTGGCAAGGTAGGCTTTTACGGTATGCTCGATCTCTTCTTTGGCACGTTTGATATTCATAATGATTTCCCCTCTTGTCAGGAGTTGTTCAGTTCGCGGTACAGGTCATCCTCTTCGGCCAGAGCGTCCGCAAGGGCGCTGGCCGGGCGGGCTGCCGCACCGGTAAATTCTTCTTCGTCCAGTACCACCTTCATCGCCCACGGCGGCACATTGGCATCATCGAACCGCTCCCCTAAAAACAGGAAGGCGGTATCGTAGCCGGGACGCCGCGCCGGGTAGGTGCCCATGCCGTCGGTGAAGTACAGCAGGCCGCGCAGGTTCGAAAACTTCTTTTCGGCGCAAAGCTGATCCACATATGCAAAGGCCGGACGGAAGTCCGTTCCGCCGCCGCCCCGCAGCTCAAAGTGGTTCATGGCATGGATGAGTTCATCCTCGTTGCGGATGAGGATGTCCTGCCGCACGGCGTTGTCGGCCTGAATCAGGTGCAGATTCATGCGGTGGAAAAAGTTTTCCCGTCCTTTCAGCAGGGTGTAGGTTTCTGCCAGAAAGGCGCGCACCAGCTCGCCGGAGGTAGAGTAGCTGGTATCAATGACCAATGCCAGCTCCTCGATCTTTTTGCTTTCCCGGCTTTCCAGCGGCTCGATGAGCGGCAGGTTGCCGTACACCGAAAGGCCGTAGGTGTAGAAGTTCAGATCGAACTCGTCCGGGTCCAGCTTTACCTCCTCGCGCAGGACGCAGAACCGGCGCAGAAAGTCCTTGTAGCTGCGGCGGCTGCGGTTGGCGGCTTTCACCTGCTGCTTCAGCGCATCGGTGCCCTCGCCCGCCTCTTTATCCCGCAGGTCCAGCTCGGTCTGCATCCGCTCCCCGATCTTCTGCCACGTTTTCTGCGGCAGAGGGGTGGGCATCTGCTGGGGCTGCTCCGGGGCATCCTTCGGCCACAGGCGGTGGTCGTCGGTGACAAATTCCCGCTCCAGCTGCCGCAGCACGCCGGGCGTCTGCCGGGTGAGCCAGCGGTACACCGGCGCTGCCGCCACCACCTTTTCCTCAGCGGTGATCTGCCGGTAGGCGTTCTGCCGCACATAGGTCAGCGGGCGCATCACGCTTTTGCGCTGTAAGCTGTCGATGACGTTTTCCACCGCGATATCACACGCAAGGCTCCACAGCTGCGGCTCGCGGCGGCCTTTCAGCCACAAATGCCGGAATACGCAGTGGAAGATGGTGTGCAGATACAACCGGTTGAGATATTTCGGGTTCTCCTGGTAAAGCTGCAGCAGGCGCTGTGGCTGATAATACAGGGTCTGTCCGTCCGTGGCCAGCACCCGACAGCGCTCGTCCGGGGCGGGGTTCAAGGCGCTGAGTGCCATATCCAGAAACCGGAAGTCCAGATACAGCCCGCTGCGCACCACCGCCAGCACCTCACCGCCCATGCGTGCCTGCCACTCCTCGTGGGTCTCCGGCCGCTGGGATTGGAAGGGCTTGCGGGGGTCGAAAAATTTTTCTTTTGGCAACGTGTGGTCACCTCTCAAAAATCAAAATCGTACCGCTGCTTTTTGGACTGGGGAGCATATTTTTTGTGCTCCGCATCTGCCAACAGGGCGGCAGCAGCGGCGTTCTCTGCCTTGGCGGCAAGGGCGGCGGCAGATGCAAAAGCGGCTTTATCCAGCACGTCCAACGCCAGCAGGGCGCGGATGCTGTCGGTGTCCTGTGCCTTTAAAAGGCGGGCGAACACCCGGTCGGTGTTGGCTGCCAGAAACGCCCGGTAGTGCCCGGCGGCAGCTTCGGTCAGCTGCCACGGATACCGCAGGCGGCCAAAGCAGAGCATGGCCATAATGGCGGCGTCATCGGCATCGTGCCCCTGCGGGAAGATGGCGTCATATTCTGCGGGGAGGAATTTATTGTCGAGAAAACACTGTCTGTAATGGTATCCCTGCCCGGAAAAGGTGTGCAGCAGGATGTGGGCGGGGGTCTCCTCGATATCCTCCCAGTAGGCAGGGTACCACAGCGCCGCCAGCGGCGCGGGGGCATCGGCGGGCCAGAACTGCGCCTGCACGGCCTCGGTGATGTTGTTCACCAGTGCAAACAGCCCATTGGGCTGCTCCGGTGCGGCCTGCACCCGCAGGGTCTCCAGCGCAAAGCAGTTCAGAAACACATCGCTGCCCACGGTAAGTCCCCCGCTGCCCACCGTGAGCAGGCGCAGGCTGCGGCAGTTGTAAAAGGCGCAGCTGCCGATGACCTGTACGCTGTCCGGCAGGGTGGCTTCTTCCAGAAAGCTGCCGCACACCGGGTGCAGTTCCATTTCGTCCGCAGCCGGGGCATCGAGATCAAAATCGTACCGGCGGGCGGGCTTTTGCCCCATCGCCTGCCCGAACGCCCGGGTCAGCCGCACCGTGCCGTCTGCGCTTACTGCGTAGCGGCACAGGGCATCCGCCGCAGGCAGGCTGCGGGGCTTTTCCGAGAAGCAGTAGTCGCCCAGCTCGGTCAGGGCAAAACTGCCGCCCGCCGGGGCGGGCAGAGTGCCCGGCAGCGCCACGCAGGGCGCTGTGCCGTACACCCGCACCAGCCGTGCCGTCTGTGCCGAAAGGGGCAAGATATCCAATATCAGTTCATTTGCCTGTTCCACCATGCTGCGACCTCGTTTTTCTGCATTTCATTCAGCTTTCAGTATACCGCGAACAGGGGGTGATTGTCCAGTGCGCAAAAAGATTTGAACGGGTCTGTGCAACGGGGCGCGACACCCGGCGGCTCTGCCGGTGCTCCCCTTTTGTCACATCTCGTTCAAGTTCTCTGCCCCGCCGGTGCTGTTAAACGGAATTGCGGGATAAAACAAAAAAGACAGCTATCAAAAGCTGTCTTTCTTGTGGTGCAGGAATGCAATCCAAATCCGAACCATTTCCCTCGGATGCAATTTCTGACGCTTCTCCAAAGGTGACGGTCTGTGTTCCTTCTTTATAATTGAAGGTTATCAAAACCTTATCATCATACAGGTAAATCGCATTGATGAAGGTATCCACCAGTGCCTGCCGCTGGTC
>ENA-UPXB01002517-UPXB01002517.1-human-gut-metagenome-genome-assembly--contig:-NODE-2517-length-10029-cov-4.072548_pt1 | contig 10029 bp, 8 predicted proteins | sample MGYA00250055_ERZ773386 | MGnify/ENA primary metagenome ERZ773386 (study PRJEB29103, sample SAMN06111974) | human gut metagenome | biome: human gut; feature: ankylosing spondylitis patient; material... | reverse complement strand
ATTCTGTTTTTACTCTCGCGTTGAGTATGACACTTTTTCTTCCTTATTTCTGTTCTTTCTTCGGACGGAAGAGGACACGTCGTCGCCTTCGTCCACCCGCGATTTGACGATGCGCGCCATGCGCAGAAGATGCGCATAGTCGCGCACGGAGCTGCCGCCGAATTTCTGTACGATCAGGCTCATAAGAACCACTTCCAACAAAAAATGGATTGACAGCGCTCATCTCAGCCGCTGCCAATCCATCGTATGAACTTGTACGAGCCCGCGTGACTCAGGCCGCGAGGATATCGAAGCGCACCACGCCCTCAAGCGCGAGCGCCCGCGCCATCATCTCTTCGATCGACTCCTGCATTTCGGACGTCTCGGCCGAGATCGTCACCGCGGCACAGCCGTTGGTGGGAATACTCTGGTTGATGGTCAGAATATTCGCGCCCGAACCGGCAAAAATAGAAAGGACGTCGGACAATACGCCGGGGTTGTTCTTGAGCATCGTGTAGAACGTGATGATGCGGCCGGTCTTCATGTCGTTGAAGGGGCGCACCGCATCGCGGTACTTATAAAATGCGCTGCGGCTGATGCCGACGGTGCGGGCGGCGTCGCCCGCGGTGCGCACCTCGCCGGACTGGAGCATGCGCTTCGCCTCCGCCACCTTGATAAAAATTTCCGGAAGGGCCTCTGACGAGACCAAATAAAATTTCGTTGCAGGCGCCATAATGTTTCTCCTTCGCGGTCATCTGTCTTTATATGGCAGGATTTTAGCATATCTTAACGCATATTGCAACACTTTTTTCGGTGGGAGGTCTGCAAAATTTGAATGAAGAACGGCTGAGACGCTTCCTCACTTTGTCGCTCGCGCTTTTCATGGGTGCATCTCTCTTTTATGTCTGCTTTCGCTATGTGCTGCCGTGGTGTTTGCCGTTTCTGCTCGCGCTGCTCGTCGCGGCGCTGCTGGAACCGGTCGTTTTGTATCTGCGGCGGAAATTTCACTTTCAACGTGGCTTTTCCGCGCTGATCCTGACGCTGACGCTGCTGTTTCTGCTCGGCGGGCTGCTGTCGCTCCTGTGGTCTACGCTGCTTTCTCAGACGAACGCGCTGCTCGCCGCCGCGCCCGCGTTTTTCGACGCGATCCCTGCCGCAGCGGACGATCTGCTCTCCCGATTGGAGCAGTTCAGCGCGTCGAGTCCCGAATGGCTCAGCGGCTATCTGCACGAGCAGCTTTTCAGGGCCGTCACGGACGCGGACAGCCTGCTGCGCTCGCTGTCTTCGCGCGCGATGGCGTGGCTCGGCTCTGCCGCCGCGGCGCTGCCGGGCGGCGTGCTCGCCATCGCGACGGGCGTGCTTGCGATCTTCTTCACCTCCGCGTCGTACCCCGAGCTCTGCGCGGCACTCGAACACGCCGTGCCGGAAGAAGCGATGGCAAAGCTGCGGCTCTTTCGCGGCGGCGTAATGCGCTCGCTTGCGCGGTGGCTGCGCGCGCAGGCAACGCTGTCGCTCATCACGTTTTCAGAGCTTCTTATCGGCTTTCTCCTCATGCGCCAGAGCTATTCCCTGCTGCTCGCCTTTCTCATCACACTGCTCGACGCGCTGCCGGTCTTCGGCACGGGCACGGCGCTCGTGCCGTGGGCGGTCTTCACGCTGCTGTTCGGCTTCCCGCCCAAGGCCATCGTGCTCCTTGCGCTCTACCTCTGCACGCTCATCACGCGCAACACGCTCGAGCCCAAGCTTCTCTCCGCGCAGGCGGGGCTGCCGCCGGTCGCGTCGCTTTTTGCGATGTACCTCGGCTACTGCACGTTCGGCGTGGCAGGGATGGTACTCTTTCCCTTCCTCCTGCTGCTGTTCGCGCAGATTCGAAACGCAAAAGCGGAAGCTGCCGCATAAAAAAGAGAACGGTGAAAACCGTTCTCTTTTTTATTGCTTTTTACCGGCCTGTGCCGCCGTTGTTGAGCAGCCAGTTGAGGAACTGGCCGTTGTCTCCGACATCGCCGGATGCGCTGTCTCCCGCCGTGCCGGTGTTGTCAGACGGCGTCTGTGTGCCGTTGTCGCCGCCAGTGGTGGCATCACCGCCCGGCGTCGTGCCGCTGCCGTCATCCGGTGCATCCGGGTCCGGCGTGGGCTCCAGCGGCGTTGTGTGCGTTGTGCACATGCCGCTGTACATCAGATCGCTGTATAGCTGCACTGTGCCGCTGTTCGTGCGCACCGGTTCGCCTGCAGGGATCGACGAAATGAGCCCTTCTTCGAGCTGTGCCTGATACGTTGCCTGAAGCGCGGCGCTCAGCGGCGTCGTGAGAAGCTCGCGCTTGTAGCCCCAACCGCTGCTGACGTTCGGCTGGCTCAGATCGAGCACATAGGCCGTCGTAACATTCGGGCAGTAGTCGGAGGCGAGCATGCCGGAATCGGCGCAGACGGTTACGCTGATGTGTCCGTCGCAGCTCAGCGAGGGCGCATAGTTCTTTGCGACCTTGACAGTCTGCGAGGGACAGCCGGACGAGGCCAGAAGTCCCGTCTGCGTGCAGACGGTCACGCTGACCATGTCGGCGCTGCTGACTTCAAAGTCCTTGTTCGGAAGGCCCGCGTGGACCTTGCTCATAAACGTCTTCCACAGCGTGGCCGCGGGGTTGCCGCTCGCCACGATGCGCGTCGGCGTGTCGTAGCCGACCCAGACCGCTGCCGTGTAATACGGCGTGTAACCGACAAAGTAACGGTCGTTGTTGCTGTTGGTCGAACCGGTCTTACCGGCGATGGTCATACCGGAGAAGTTCGCGCCCGTACCCGTACCGTTGCGCACGACGTTTTTCAGGAGCTCGTTCATCGCATAAGCGGTGCTCTCCTGCATCGCGACGTGGGACTCGGTCTTATTTTCAAGAATGACGTTGCCGTTGTGGTCAAGCACCTCGGTATACGTTCTCGGCGTGGTGTAAACGCCGCCGCGGGCAAATGTTGCGTAGGCCGCGGCCATCTCGCGCGTCGTCACGCCCTTGGAAAGGCCGCCGAGCGCGAGCGCACCCGCCGCGGTCATATCATCGTTCGTCAGCGTCGTGAAGCTTAAGTTTTCGGTCATAAACGCATACGACGAGGGCAGTGTCAGCTTGATGGCCGTGCGCACCGCCGTTGGGTTGGACGAATTGCGGATGGCGTCTTGCAGCGTCATAATGCTGCGGTAGCCCGAGTAGGCGTTTACCGGCCAGATGCTTCCGCCGAGCATTTCAACGGGATAGTCGTCGATGACGCTCGCGGGCGTGATGACGCCGGCGTCCAGCGCGGGCGCGTAAACGCTCAAAGGCTTGATGGCAGAACCGCACTGACGCACAACGGTCGAATAGTCGAGCAGGAACCGGCCCTCGCGCTCGCCCACGCGGCCCGCAACAGCGACGATGTCGCCCGTCGTGTTGTCGATGATCGTCGCGCCGGACTGGAGCAGCTGGCCCTTGGACGAGGTGTAGTTCAGGTTATTGCGGTCGGCGTAAACGCTCTCCACGATGGACTGGATCTCGGGATCGACCGTGCAGTAGATCGAGTAGCCGCCGGTGTAGAGCATATCCTTTGCCGTTTTTTCGTTGTAGCCAAGCTGCTCGTGCATATCGGCGACGATGTCGTTGAACATACGCTCGACAAAATAGGAGTCATATGTCGTGCTCGACGCGGTGTCCGCCCGGCTCGCCACGCTTGCGGAGGGAACGAAGTCAGGATCCCAGGTGAACACAAGCGGCTCATTTTTCGCCTGCTCATATTCCTCGTCGCTGATCTTACCCAGCTCGTGCATCTTATAAAGAACGGTGAGCTGGCGCTCCTTGTTCTGCTCGCGGTACCAGTCGCCGCGCGCAGGGTCGTATTTATAGGGGAACTGCGTGATGCCGACGATAGACGCCGCCTCGGCGATGCTCAGCTCGCCTACGGTCTTGCCGAAGTAGCCCTCGGCCGCGGCCTCGATGCCGTAGCAGCCGTTACCAAAATAAACCTTGTTGAAATACGTCTCGAGAATTTCCTCCTTTGAGTAGTTCTTCTCAAGCCGCAGCGCGCGGAAGATCTCTGCCACCTTGCGCTTGATGGTCACCTCATTCTCGCCGGTCGTGTTTTTAATGACCTGCTGGGTGATCGTCGAGCCGCCGCGGGTCGACGTGCCGGTAAGCTTGCCGACAATAGCCTTGGCCGTGCTCTTCCAATCAACGCCGTGGTGGCTTTCAAAGCGCTCGTCCTCGATGGAGATCAGCGCCTCCCGCACATGCTTGGGGATGTCGTCGATGCTGACGAGCGTTCGGTTCTCTTCACCGTGGAGCTTCGTGAGCTCCACCCACTCCCCGCTTGTTTTATCCTGATAGTAGACTGTCGAGCTCTGCTTGAGCGTGTAGGCCGAGATGTCCACATTCAGATCGAGCGACGTGTGCACGTAGACCATGAAGATGGCGAAAAACATCAGGCAGGTCGTGAGTCCGATGGCTAAGATGGTGCCGATGACCGTTTTCGCCGTGCCGGACTTTTTCTTCTTGTGTGCCTGATGCGTGGGGTGCTGGGTGTGCTGTCTTCGGGGCGTCTGGTTTTCTGCGCGGTTTTCTTCCATAAAGCGCCTCCTCCTTTGCGATAGAAATATGCGCAAGCGCGCATAGCTGATTTTCAATAGTGATACAGAATATAGTATAGCACGGCTGTCAAGTGGTACGTATCTTGTCTTGCATTTTGCCGCAAGGTGCGGTATAATGCGAGCACAAACTTTCAGGAGGTGTTCCCCCATGAACGATGAGTTCGGCCCCAATTTCGTCACGCTGACCGATGACGAGGGCAACGATATAGAGCTGGAATACGTCGACGCACTCGAGCATAACGGCACGACGTATATGGCCTTCTTCCCCGTGGTCGAAGAGGACAGCGAGGACGAGGAAAACGAAGAGGAATACGGTCTTGTGATCCTCAAGAGCCAGATGGAAAACGGCGAGGAGTTCCTTGTCACCATTGACGACGAAGAGGAGATCGACAAGGTCTACGACCTCTTCATGGAGCAGATCCTTTCCGACGAAGAGTAAAACTTCGATTGCGACGGATTTTTTCCGAAAACTGAGATAAACTGAACATGCCCTGCGGGGTGCGTGATAAGTTCTTTTTAAACCCACATTTCGTCATAAGGGACGCCGGTACGCTCCGGTGGTTTGCAGGCCTCCCGGCTGCCTTTTGCGGCTGGACGTTGGAAGCAATAAAGCCGGACAGAGGCGACCCACCTGTCCAGAATGGTGCAGGTTTTGACGGGGCTTACACGGCCGCTGCGGGGCATCTTTTTATCTTTCCACGGATTGCACAAAATTACGTTTTTATTTTCTACGTCAGTTTAGACGAAAAAAACGTGCATTTTGTTCGCGATTCCTGTAAAATATTTTTACAAACTAAATTACCGTTTGGTAGCTGCAACGTAGTGCTTCGCGCACGGGCTGTACGGTCTCCCCTTTCTGGGAGATGATAAGGTCTGTGTGAGGAGCGCTTTTTTCTTTCCCCTTGCGGTGCCGCTTTCGCGGCGGGGAAAAGGCAAAAGAAAAAGGAGGAGCAAACTTATGAAACTTGTCACCAACGGTCGTCTCATCACCCGCGATGCGAGCGCGCAGGGGTATTACGAGCACGGCGCCGTCGCCTTCGAAGGCACGAAGATCGTCGAAGTAGGCGAGGAAGCGATGCTTCGCGCCAAGTATCCCGGTGCCGAGATCATCGACGCCAAGGGCGGCGTCATCATGCCCGCGTTCATCAACGCGCACACGCATATCTACTCTGCCCTCGCCCGCGGCCTTTCCATCGTCGGCAACAACCCGACGAACTTCTACGAAGTGCTTGACGGCACATGGTGGGCCATTGACCGCCACCTGATGATGGACGGCACGCGCGCCTCCGCCATCGCGCTTTACATGGACTCCATCAAGCAGGGCGTGACGACCATTTTCGACCATCACGCCTCCTACGGTGAGATCCCCGGCACGCTCCACACGATCGCCGAGGAGAGCAAGCGCCTGGGCCTTCGCTCCTGCCTGTGCTATGAGGTCTCAGACCGCGACGGCGAGGAGAAGTGCTTACAGGCCATTCAGGAGAACGCCGATTTTATCACCGAATGCGAAAAGAATAAGGACCCGATGCTCGCGGCAATGTTCGGCGGCCACGCGCTGTTCACGATCTCCGATAAGACCTTCGACCGCATGGTCGCGGCCAACAACGGCCGCACGGGCTATCACATCCACGTGTCCGAGGGCATGAACGATGTGTACGACTCCCTCCAGAACTATGGCCGCCGCCCCGTCCAGCGCTTGCAGGATCACGGCATTCTCGGTCCCAAGACCATCCTCGGCCACTGCATCCACGTCAACACCGCCGAAATGGAGATCATCAAGGAGACCGGCACGATGGTCGTGAACAATCCGGAATCCAACATGGGCAACGCCATCGGCATCTGCCCCGTCCTCCAACTCCACAAGCGCGGCATTCTTCTCGGCATGGGCACAGACGCCTACACGAACGATATGCTCGAGTCCCTCAAGGTCGCCCTCTGCTCCCAGCGCAGCCAGAACTGCCTGCCGAACGTCGGCTGGTGCGAGGTCACGGACATGCTCTTCAAGAATAACGCGAAGATCGGTGAAAAATACTTCCCCGACACGCTCGGCGTGCTGAAGCCCGGCGCCGCGGCGGACATCATCGTCATGGACTATAAGCCGTTCACCCCGTTCTCCGACGAGAATATCGACGGCCACATGATCTTCGGCATGACGGGCCGCCAGTGCCAAACCACCATCGCCGCCGGCAAGACCCTCATGCTCGACCGCGAGCTCGTCGGCATCGACGAAGAAGCCGAAAATGCGCACATTCTTGAAGCCGCCAAGAAACTCTGGGGCGAGCTGAATCACAGAACCTATTAAGCAAGCGGGAGGAAAAAACAATGTCTGAAAAAATGTATCCCATTCCGTTCGACTCTCTGATGAACTGGGTGACGAGCGAATACGCGCAGTGCGGCGATGTATTCGGCGTTCATAAGCACTATCACGCAAGCGGCAAGAGCCTGCCGATCTTCGGCGAGCGCATCGAAACGCCGTTTGGCCCCGCCGCCGGCCCCAACAGCCAGCTTGCGCAGAATATCATCGCGGCCTATGCCGCCGGCGCGCGCTTTTTCGAGGTCAAGACCGTGCAGAAAATGGACGGCGCGGAGCTTGCCGCCTGTGTTCCCCGCCCCTGTATCCTCGCCGCTGACGAGGGCTACAACCAGGAGTGGTCGACCGAGCTGACCGTGCAGCAGGCGCAGGACGAGTACATCAAGGCCTGGTGCGCGCTCAAGATCATGAGCAAGGTCTACGGCTTCGGCGATCCCGACGGGTTCGTGTTCAATATGTCCGTCGGCTATGACCTGGACGGCATCAAGGGCCGCAAGGTCAACACCTACATCAATAACATGATGGACGCGGGCAAGACCGCGCAGTTCAAGGAATGTAAAAAAGTCCTGACCGAGCTCTTCCCCGAGGAAAAGGACTTCATCGCCTCGATCTCCCCCAATGTTTCCCGCTCCGTTACGCTCTCTACGCTCCACGGCTGCCCGCCGCAGGAGATCGAGCGCATCGCAAGCTATCTTCTCAAGGAAAAGCATCTGCACACCTTCGTCAAGTGCAACCCGACCATTCTCGGCTACAAGACCGCGCGCAGCATCCTCGATTCCATGGGCTATGACTACATCGTCTTCGATGAGCACCACTTCAACGAGGACCTCCAGTGGGAGGACGCCGTGCCGATGTTCGAGCGGCTGCAAAAGCTTGCGGACAAGCAGGACCTCGAATTCGGCCTCAAGCTCTCCAACACCTTCCCCGTCGACACGACGCGCGGCGAGCTTCCCAACGAGGAAATGTACATGTCCGCAGCCTCTTCCCACTGACGATCGAGATGTGCAATCGCATCTCCCGCCAGTTTGGCGGCAAGATGCGCATTTCGTTCGCAGGCGGCGCGGACTACTTCAACTGTGACAAGCTCTTTGCCGCCGGCATCTGGCCCATCACCGTCGCCACCACCATCTTGAAGCCCGGCGGCTACAACCGCCTGCACCAGATGGTCGAAAAGGTCGAGGATATGCCCTACCGCGCATTTTCCGGCAACGACCCCGCCGCGATCTCCGACCTTGCCGCCTCCGCGCTGCACGACTTCCACCACCTCAAGGCAATCAAGCCGCTCCCCTCGCGCAAAAAAGATGAACAGGTGCCGCTGCTCGACTGCTTTACCGCGCCCTGCAAGGGCGGCTGCCCCATCGAGCAGGACATTCCCGAATACCTTGAGCTCTGCCGCAAGGGGCTCTACGGCCCAGCACTGAAGCTCATCACCGAGAAGAACGCCCTGCCGTTTATCACCGGCACCATCTGCGCGCACCGCTGCCAGGGCAAGTGCTCGCGCAACTTCTATGAGGAATCCGTCCACATCCGCGAGACGAAGCTTCTTGCCGCGGAAAAGGGCTACAACACCTTGATGGCCTCCCTCCGTATGCCTGAGCCGGTCGAGGATAAAAAGGTTGCCATCGTCGGCGGCGGCCCGACCGGTATCGCCGCGGCGTACTTCCTTGGCCGCGAGGGTGTTCCCACCACGATCTTCGAGCGCGAGCGCAAGCTCGGCGGCGTGCCGCGCTACGTCATCCCCGCCTTCCGCATCAGCGACGAGGCCATCGACAAGGACGTCGCGCTCATGGAGCGCTACGGCGTCGAGGTCAAGCTCGGCAAGCCTGCTCCGTCCGTCGAACAGCTCAAGAAGATGGGCTACACGCACATCCTGATGGCCACCGGCGCGTGGAAGCCCGGCAAGCTCGACATTGAAGGCAACGTGCAGGGCGTCATCGAGTGGATGAAGCGCATGAAAAAGCAGGTCAAGCCCTGCCTGAGCGGCAACATCGTCGTTGTCGGCGCGGGCAACACCGCCATGGACGCCGCGCGCGTTGCAAAGCGCATGGGTGCGCATGCGACCATTCTCTACCGCCGCACGAAGAAATTCATGCCCGCCGACGAGCACGAGTTACAGCTCGCCATCGCGGACGGCGTCGAATTCGTCGAGCTGGCCGCGCCCGTCAAACAGAGCCGCGGCAAGCTCCTGTGCGATAAGATGATCCTCGGCGAGCCGGATGAGAGCGGCCGCCGCAGCCCCGTCAAATCCGGCGAGCAGTTCACCATCCCCTGCGACATGGTCATCTCCGCCGTGGGCGAGCAGGTCGACGCTGAGCTGATGGCCGCAAACGGCATCGAGATGGAGCGCAAGGGTCCCGCGTTCGAGACGAACATCCCCGGCGTGTACTGCGCGGGCGACGCGCACCGCGGCCCCGCCACCGTGGTCGAGGGCATTGCCGACGCCGCGCGCTTTGCCGAGATCGTCGTCGGTCACCCGCACATCTACGACATCCCTGCCGAGGCCGATGTGACCGAGTTCGACGCGCAGGCCAAGAAGGGTATCCTCTCGATGGCCAGTAAGTGTGTCTGCGACGGCGAGCGCTGCTTACAGTGCTCCACCGTGTGTGAAAACTGCGTCGATTCCTGCCCGAACCGCGCGAATGTCGTCATCAAGATGGCCGACGGCTCGCACGAGATCGTCCATGTCGACAAGATGTGCAACGAGTGCGGCAACTGCACGCAGTTCTGCCCCTACGCAAGCGAGCCCTGCCACGACAAGTTCACGCTCTTTGATACGCGCGAGGACATGGACGAGAGCGAAAACTACGGCGTGCTCTTCGAGGACGACGATATGGTCCGCCTGCGCTACGAGGACGGCGTGAAGGAATACGACTTGGCATCCTGCGACAACGATCTGCCCGTTGAGCTGGAGGCGCTCATCCTCACCGTGCGCGATAAGTACAGCTATCTGTACACATAACAACAAAATCGCAAAATGAAACGGGGAGCCGGTGCGTCGCACCGGCTCCTCTCCCCTTTGCAACAAAAAGAGCGCTGCCTAAGCAGCGCTCTTTTTGCGTTTATATTTTGCCTTACTTTTCAATCAGGTTCAGCTGATAGATGATCTTGGCGATCTGCGCGCGGGTCAGAGAGGCATCGGGCT
>ENA-UPXB01002516-UPXB01002516.1-human-gut-metagenome-genome-assembly--contig:-NODE-2516-length-10034-cov-517.464999_pt1 | contig 10034 bp, 9 predicted proteins | sample MGYA00250055_ERZ773386 | MGnify/ENA primary metagenome ERZ773386 (study PRJEB29103, sample SAMN06111974) | human gut metagenome | biome: human gut; feature: ankylosing spondylitis patient; material... | reverse complement strand
TAAGAAGCAGTCCGATGAAGAAGCGTTTTATCAAGTTGCATCGTTTCATATTCTATACCTTATTATATATATTATACTTTATAGTTTGATTGATTGTTTCATCTAAAAGATGAATTTATTGTTTCATCATATCCAGGGCACTGAATGGATCTTCGGAATCTGCCGAAACATCTTCCAGGGCATCCAGGGCTTCGTGGTGAACGAACTCCTGGTCGGTATAAACCTTTCCATCGATAACCGCATAACATTCAGGCTGAGGCTGGGCTATCTTCTGGATGCCCACAATCAGGAATGCGATGATAGCGGCGGCTGCCACAGAAGTGCCGAAATATTTGGGCCATCTGCTGCGAGAAGCTTCCTCTTTCTTTTCTTCTTTCTTTGGGATATTCTTTTCTTCATCTTCTAGAATATCCTCCTTTTCTATCTCCTTCTCTTCTTCTTTTAGAATTTGAGAAAGATTCATCTGTTCGAATCCTATATAGCTGAAGAGGGCGCGATAGGATTCCCATTCTTCCGGAATATCATTGGCATGCTCTTCGAAATATTTTCTGAGCGTTGCCTCTTCCTCATTGGATGTGGCACCATCCATATACTTGTCGAGCAAGTCCTGTATTCTTTTTATTTCATCATTCATAACTTTTCCTCCTTCTTTATTTTGTTCTGTTTCACGATATTCATATAGGTCTCTCTGATTTTGAGTCGGGCTCTGGAGAGATTCTTTCGGAGATTATCGGCAGTGCATCCCGTTATCTGCATGATTTCATCGGCAGTATAGCCTTCTATCTCCTTCATGCGGAATATCTGCTGCTGCAAGGGCGGGAGCTGTGCCACTATCTGTCTGATGAGGTTTACCTCGTCCCGTTGCTCTGCCCGCCGGTCTTCTATGGGAACTTCCATCACCTTGTCGGTGGTGAAGTTCCGTTCCTCATGTCGGCACTGGTCATAAAACTTGTTGCGCATGATGGTGATGGCTAGCGCCTTGAGGTTATCTTCTGCGTGGATATTCTGGCGCATGTCCCACAGCCTGAGCATGACTTCCTGCACGAGGTCTTCGGCATTGTCGTCACTCTCAGTCAACCTTAGCGCATACGCTTTCAAGTTGCTGCGCATCGGTAGGATAATATGGTTGAATTCTTCTGTTCTCATAACCTTTACACTCTATAGACGTATGAAATTGAAAAATCGGACATCTAAGAAGAGATTTTTTCAAATAATGCTTTCTTTTTTCAAAGAAAAATGTTATTTTTGCAGTCATAAACATAAAATTTAGCAATCGAAAACATTAAAAAACTGAATGGCTTATGGCATCTGTAGTTTCTATTATTCCCATCGTGTTGCTGTTCATCCTGATGCTCGGCTTCAAGATGGCAGGTCATAAAAGCGCCTTGCTGACGCTCGTAATTACCGTGTTGCTTGCTCTCTTCGCTGCTTCGCCGCTGGGCATGATTGCCCCGGAACATGCGGAGGACAGCGTGATCGCCCTGACGGGATGGGCGGTGGTGGAAGGCATCCTGAAGGCGGTATTCCCGATTCTCATCATCATCCTGATGGCTATCTACAGCTATAATATCCTCGTGGAAAGCAAGCAGATAGAGGTGATCAAAAGGCAGTTTACATCGATTACCGATGATAAGGGACTGCTCGTGTTGCTCCTCGTATGGGGATTCGGCGGACTGCTCGAAGGTATGGCGGGCTTCGGAACGGCGGTGGCGATACCTGCTGCCATCCTCATCGGACTCGGCTTCAAACCGATGTTCTCGGCTCTGGTTTCCTTGATTGGTAATACCGTGGCTACAGGATTTGGTGCCGTGGGCGTGCCGGTTACTACGCTCTGTAACGAGGTGGCGGAAAGCGGATCGGCTTCGGCGGCACAGATTTGCGAGACTTCGGCCTTCGCCATTATCCAGCTGGCACCTCTCTTTATCATCCTGCCTTTCATCATCCTGACGCTTACCGATAAGCATAATCTTATCAAGAATCTCATCATCGCCCTTTGGGTGGGAGTGATTTCCGTGGTAGTGCAGTTTGTCTGCGGCTATTATCTCGGTTCCGAGACTCCAGCCATCATCGGTTCGCTGGCAGCCATTATCGCCATCATCGCATACGCCAAGGTATTTGCCAGAAAGAGCAAGGTGCAGGATAAGGAAACCTTTACGCTTGCCGAAAGCCTGAAGGCATGGAGCGTTTACCTTTTTATATTGATATTCATCCTGGTTTCCGGAGCACTCTGTCCTCCGGTCAATGCTTTCCTCAAAAGTCATCTGGTGAGTGCAGTTCATCTGCCAGTGCTCGACAGCACTTTTAAGTTTGGCTGGATATCCAATGCGGGCCTGATGCTCTTCCTGGGTGCTACGATTGGTGGATTGATTCAGGGATTGAGCCTTAAGAGATTGATGGTGATTCTTGCCCGTACCACGGTGAATCTGCGTAAGACGGTGGTGACCATCTGTTCGCTGATAGCCCTGGCAAGTGTGATGAACTATTCGGGAATGATTACTGCCATCGCCTCCGGACTGGTGGCAGTAACGGGAGATTTCTATCCTCTGGTTGCGCCGATGATTGGTGCCATCGGAACCTTCGTAACGGGTTCTGATACCTCTTCGAATATCCTCTTTGCCAAGCTCCAGGCTCATGTTGCCAACCAGTTGGGTATGACGGGGCAGAGCACATTCTTCGGTATGGAGGGCGGTCAGGAAAACTGGCTGGTTGCAGCCAATACCACGGGAGCCACGGGTGGCAAGATGATCAGTCCGCAGAGCATCGCCATTGCTACTGCAGCCTGCGATATGGAGGGAAAGGATGGAGAGATTCTCCGTTCGGCCATCCCATACGCCCTGCTTTATATCGTATTGGGCGGACTGATGGTTTATTTCGGTTGCTGATCTTCTTTTCTTATATAAAAAACTGTCCTCATCTGTTATCTCAGATGGGGACAGTTTCAGTTTTATAAATCGACATTATATCTTTTAAGCATGCCTTTTCTCGTAGGCCAGGCTGTGGTCGTGCTGGTCGATATCTCTCTTCGACTTGCTCTTTACCACGAGCCATACACCAGAGAAGATGAGGATGGCAGCAATCGCCTGCATACCCTTGAATACGGCGAGACCCACGATAACACTCACGGTGACTGATACCAGCGGCTGCACATAATTATATACACTTACCACGGTAGGGCGCAACGTCTTCTGACCAATCATCATGCAGATGTACCCCAGATACGTACCGAAGAGAACCACGTAGCCCGTTTCCCACCAGGTGCTCATCGGAACATGGGCAAAGTCGATGCTCATCACGTGGCTGATGGTGAAAGGCCATATAATGATGGTGGCCCAGAGGAACATCCACTTGTTGATGGTGAAGAGCGAATACTTAGACAGCAGGTTCTTGAAGAGCGACAGGTAGAGGGCGAAGGAAAGCTGCGCCGACATACAGAGCAGGTCGCCCCAGATGTTTCCCACCTTGGCATTGCCAGCCGTAGCACTCGTCATGATGATGATGACGGCACCTGCGCATCCCATCAATACACCGAGTGCCTTCTTCCAGGTGATAGGCTCCTTCAATATCAGGAAGGAGAGAACCATGGCGAAGATAGGCATCGAGGTGGTCATAATGCTGGAATTGCTAGGCGAGGTCATATTCAGACCGATGGTGTAAGAACACTGGTTGAACACGAGGGCGAAGAGCCCGGCAGCAGCAAACTTGAAGATGTCTTTTACTGGAACATGCTCTTTCTTGGTGAAGAGCGAGGTGAGCCAGAAGAGGAGGGCACCACCCAATACACGGAAGCTCACCAGGTCGATGCCGTCGATGCCGTGAAGCATGGCATCCTTGCCTACGGGAGCCATCAGTCCCCAGAATGCGCCGGAACAGAAGAGGCACAGGTGGGCGATAAGAGGTCGTTTGTTATCCATTTTTTCCTTATTTCTATTTAAATCTTCCTATTTTTGAATAAAATCGAGTGCAAAGGTACAAAAATTCGAGGAATTTTGCTATATTTGCGGTATATTTTTTGAAACTTAAAGGAGTTAAGAAGTTAAGACAATAGTCTTTTTCCGTTCTTGACTATTAAAGATAGGAGATTATTCTTATGCAGAAATATGCTGATTATATCAAACAGATAGAGATTGAATCTCTCTGGAGCGGTACCAAACATATTCTTTGGAATCTCGACCGCCGTGTCAATATCCTGAGTGGTGTAAACGGCGTGGGCAAGAGTACTATATTAAATAAGGTGGTAAAGGGTCTGGCGGCTGGCGGTGAATTCCCTAGTCACATGATCAAGGGCGTGCATCTGAAGGTGGAACCGGAGGAGGCAAAGTGGATTAGATATGATGTAATCCGCTCGGTAGATAGACCATTGATGAATGCCGAGATGATCAACAAGATAGACCTTACCCTGGTTACCGAACTCGACTGGCAGCTCTTCCAGCTGCAGCGCAAGTATCTGGATTACCAGGTGAACATCGGCAACCGCATCATCGCCGTCTTGCAGAGTGGCGAACCGGATGCAGCCTTCAAGGCTCAGAAACTGAGTGAACCGAAGAAGATGTTCCAGGATATGGTAGATAATCTTTTCAAGGATACCGGCAAGACCATCATCCGTACTGCCAACGAAATCCGCTTCAACCAGATAGGCGAGCAGCTCTCGCCTTATCAGCTCTCGGCTGGTGAGAAGCAGATTCTTGCCATCCTCCTTACCGTGCTGGTGGAGGACAACCAGTCATACGTCCTCTTTATGGATGAGCCGGAAATCAGCCTTCATTTCGAATGGCAGAAGCAGCTCATCGGTCTGGTGCTGCAGCTTAATCCGAATATCCAGATCATCATGACCACCCACAGTCCTGCTGTGGTCATGGATGGATGGACCGATAGGGTGACGGATGTGAGCGACATCACGATATAAGTGAAAAAGAAGTATTATGGCTAAACGTTTAACAGATAATATCAATTCCCAGTTCTTCGAGGCAGCCAACAGGATGACCTCGAAGAAGGCTCGGCGCAAGATTGTGGCTTACGTCGAGAGCTATGATGATGTCTTCTTCTGGCGTTCTGTACTGGGAAAGTTTGAGAATGAAAAACGCTATTTTGATATCATGCTGCCTACCCGTAACCAGCATTTAGACCGAGGCAAGAAGGCTGCTATCTCCAGTATGCTGAAGGGAGTAGGTAGGGATATGATAGCCTGTGTAGATGCCGATTACGATTATCTGCGTCAGGGCTCAACCGAGTCTTCCCAGCAGATGTTGGAGAATCCTTACATCTTCCATACCTATGCCTATGCCATTGAAAACTTCCAATGTTATGCCAGAGGATTGCACGAAACCTGTGTGATGGTGACGCTCAACGACCGTCGCATCTTCGATTTCGAGCGTTTCCTTGAGTCCTATTCCCGTACTATCTGGCCCCTCTTCTTATGGCACATGCTGTTCTATGTGCGTCATCGCAAGATGTCGATGCATTTTGATATGGCGGAGTTTGATAAGGTCATCATGCTGCCTTCTGTCCGAATCCAGGATCCTAAATGGGCGATAGATTATTTGGGAAAGAAGGTGCGGGCAAAGCTGTTCCAGCTGGAGCGCCGCTTCAAGAAGTTTAAGGATGAGTTGGATGAAATGGCTCTTTACCTCAACAATCTGGGTGTAAACGAGAGCAATACCTATTTATATATACAGGGTCATCATCTCTTCGACCTGGTAGTTAGTCCTATCGTCCAGAGCGTCTGCGATGCTTTGCGCAACGATAGGGAGAATGAAATCCGCGACCGTGCCCTCCATTCCGAGCAGGCCCGCACCGAAATGGCATGTTATGAGAATAGTCTGGGCAAGGTGAAGATGATGATGAAGAAGAACACCTTCTACCAGTTCTCACCGGAATTCCAGAAGATACAGGCGGATGTGGAAAAGTATTTGGAAAGGTAAAAGGGTAAAAAGGTAAAAAGGTAAAAGAAAGCAGGCAGATGACATCCCGCCAGGCTCTTTTTACTTTTTTACCTTTTTACTTTTTTACCTTTAAAAAACCTCCAGGAACTTCAGGGTTCCTTCTATCTTCAATATCTTGGTGCTGGCAGGAACAACGATGCTCTCGCCGCCCTGGAGCGTAATCTCGTTACCCTCGTTGTCGGTAATCTTAGCCTCACCCTTCAGGCCAATCAGAATCACGAAGCTGTCCAACTCTGAATAATCCAGCGTCATAGGCTCGTCGAGATCATAAACGGCTGTGGTGAAGTAAGGGCACTGCACCATGCTTACACCCTGATTCTTGGCAGGAGTGTAGTGCTGGCGATAGTCTGGCAATACGGTGTAGTCGATGCACTCAGCAGCTTCCTTGGTGTGGAGCTGGCGATAGTTGCCATCCTTGTCCTTGCGCTTGAAGTCGTAGATGCGATAGGTAACATCGCTGGTCTGCTGAATCTCGACAACGAAACAGCCTGTTCCGATGGTGTGGATTCTGCCGGCTGGGATAAAGAAACAGTCACCTTCCTTCACGTTATACTGAGCCAGGGCATCGGTGATGGTATCGTTCTCTACCATCTCCTTGTACTGCTCAGGAGTAATCTGCATCTTCAAGCCGTTGTAGAGCTTGGCATCCGGCTCGCATGGCAGCGCATACCACATCTCGGTCTTGCCGCGTTCCTTACCTTGCTTCTTGGCAATTTCATCATTAGGATGCACCTGGATAGAGAGGTCGCGGTTGGCATCGATAAACTTGATGAGCAGTGGAAACTCATTGCCGAAACGCTTGTAGTTCTCTTCTCCGAGGAAGCTTCCCTTCCGTTCTGCAACAACCTCGTTGAGGCTCTTGCCCTGCATCTCGCCATCGGCTACGATGCTTTCATTTTCTGGTACTCCAGAGATTTCCCAGCTTTCTCCCACATTCTCTTGCTTTACGTCGAGATGCTTGAAAGTGATAATCTTACTGCCACCCCAGATGGTGGATTTTAATAGCGGTTGAAATTTTAATGGTTTCATTTTTACCTATATTTAGTTTATAAATGTACTCTTCAGTACGGTTTCTTACTCTCCGGTAAGGCACTTGCTGAACCTATACCTTATTATATATAACGCTTTTTGTGCGAAATATACTTAGTCTAGTAAGCGTATTTCTTACTTCAAATATCAACTTCTCTTTTATTTTCTAACTCCCCCTCTGGGTATGTTAGTTCTCTCTCCAGAATGCTGGCGTTAAGATAACCAGCACACTGAATATTTCCAGACGGCCGATGAGCATCATCAGCGAGCAGAACCATTTTGCCACATCCGGCAGTTCGCTCCACGACATGGTTGGTCCGATTTCCGTACCCAGCGTAGGTCCCACATTACCCACACAACTCAGGGTGATAGTGATGGCATTGGTATTGTCGATGCCCATGGCTATCATCGTGAACGATATCACCAGACAGATGATGAGATAAGTGGTGAGGAAGGCAAGCAGCGTAACACGCTTTTGCATCGGTACGTTCACACCATCAATTTTCAATGGCAGAACGGCGTTAGGATGCAGAATCTGGCGGAATTCATTCTTCACCATTCTTACCAGCATCACGCCACGGATACATTTCAAACCTCCACTCGTACTGCCCGAGCAGGCTCCGAAGAACATGCAGGCTGCCAATACCACCCAGGTAACGTGAGGCCAGAGGGCTGCATCGTCGTTAAACAGACCGGTGGTAGTGATGAAAGAAACCACCTGGAAGATAGCACTTCTGAAGGCATGTTCCACATCGTAGTTGCGCATTGCTATCAGCTCTACCATGATGAAAGCCGTGAAGGCTGTAACGAGGAGCATATAGAACTTAAACTCTGAATTCTTGAACAGATCCTTGATCTTGAACTTGATGACGGCTGCGTAGAGCAGGGTGAAATTAACACCCGACAGGAAGCAGAAGAAGGCACAGATGTATTCCAGCGCCGGCGAATGGAAAAACGAGGTACTGCTGTTATGAGTAGAGAAACCTCCTGTAGCCGTAGTGGTCATCGCATAGTTGAAACTGTCGAAGAGATTCATTCCTGCCACATAGTAGGATGCGATGCAGGCAATGGTGAGCATCAGATAGATACTCCATATCCATTTAGCCGAAGTGGAAAGCCGGGGATGCAATTTCGTTTTGATAGGTCCTGTTGCCTCGGCAGCAAACACCTTGGTCTGTCCTCCTACAAGCGATGGCAGCAGGGCGATGGTGAAGAACACGATTCCCAGACCGCCTATCCATTGGGTGAGCGAACGCCAGAAGAGTAGTCCGTGGGGGAAACATTCTACATCGTCTAATATCGTGGCTCCCGTTGTCGTAAATCCCGACATGGTTTCAAAGTAGGCATCGGTAAAGTTGTTGATGTATCCACTTATCATGAAGGGGAGGGTTCCGAAGAAACTGAATACAATCCATGAGAGCGTTACCACGAGATAGGCATCACGGCGCGACATTGAGTTATCTGCTCCGTGTCCTCGCCATTTCAGCACCAGTCCGCCTCCGATGGTGGTAAGTGTTGCCACAATGAAGGCAAAGATGTCATCCTGCTGGTAATAGAAAGCTACCAGCAGACTGACGAAGAGCAGGAATGCTTCTATGAAAAGCAGTTGCCCTAAAATCTTATATATTAATTTGCTGTTTATCATATATGAAGTATTTCTCTATCTCCTTCACGCTTAGATGAAGTATTTCTCAATTTTCTTCATGTTGATGTTGTGGCAGAAAACCATCACCGAGTCGCCCGGTTCTATCTGGGTATTACCCGAAACGAGCATTCCTTCTTCACCGCGAACCAGTCCACCGATGGTTACACCGATAGGCATGCCGAGTTCCTTCACCGGTTTCTTGGTTACCTTCGAACCTTCTTTGGCTATAAACTCAGCCACATCGGCGTTAGCGCTCATCAGGAATCTCACGTTCATCACGTCGGCATCGAGCATCATCTGGTAGATGTAGCTGGCGGCAATCATCTTCTTGTTGATAATGGTACCGATATCCAGACTCTCTGCCATGCTCACGTAGTCTACGTTTTCTACGGCAGCCACCGTCTTGCGCACACCCATTCTCTTGGCGGTAAGACAGGCCAGGATATTGGTTTCGGCGTTACCTGTCAGTGCCACGAAGGCTTGCGTACTGCGGATACCTTCTTCTACGAGTAGCGGAATGTCGCGTCCGTCACCATGAATGATGAGCGTTTTGTTCTCATCGAGAATATCGTTGAGATATTCGCAGCGCTCCTCGCTCATCTCGATAATCTTGCATTCCATATATTCCGGCATCTTCTTTACGGCTCTTACGGCTGTGCGTCCGCCACCCATGATCATCACGTTCTTCACATCCACATAGTGCTCCTTGCCCACAATCTTGCGGATATATGGAATATAGTTGCGGGTGGTCATGAAGTAGGCGAGGTCGTAGAGTTTCAGCTCGTCGTTACCGCCAGGGATGATGGTATCACTGCCTCGCTTGATGGCTACCACGTGGTATGGGTCGTTAGGACCGCTGATGTTCTTGAGCGGTTCGTTCAGTATCTCGCATCCTTCGCGCAGTTTGATGCCGAGCATGACGAGTGCGCCGTCGTGCACATCCCAGCGCTGACGTACCCAACTCATTTTCAGTCCGTTATTGATATCTACGGCTGCGAGCATCTCCGGATAAATCAGTTTGCTGATACCTAATTCTTTGAAGAATTCCTGAGCCTGCTGATCCATATATTCCGGATTATCCACGCGGGCCACCGTTCTTTTGGCACCCAGGTTCTTGGCAAGGATGCTAGCTGTGATGTTGGTACTTTCTACCGGAGTAACGGCGATGAAGAGGTTGGCATCTGCAACCCCCGCATCGCGTAAGATGTGAAGACTGGTAGGCTTGCCCAGCATGGTGAGCAGGTCGCAGTCGGAGCCAATGCTTGCCAGGCGCTCTTCGCTTTCATCGATGAGCGTAATCTCTTCATTGCTGCGTGACAGGAGTCTCGCCAGGTGAGTACCTATGGCATATGCGCCAGCTATGATTATTTTCATTTCTTAATTGCTTCTTTGATTGATTCTTTATCGAGATGCACGATTTC
>ENA-UPXB01002515-UPXB01002515.1-human-gut-metagenome-genome-assembly--contig:-NODE-2515-length-10036-cov-3.624460_pt1 | contig 10036 bp, 9 predicted proteins | sample MGYA00250055_ERZ773386 | MGnify/ENA primary metagenome ERZ773386 (study PRJEB29103, sample SAMN06111974) | human gut metagenome | biome: human gut; feature: ankylosing spondylitis patient; material... | reverse complement strand
CCTGATGATCCGGCGCGTTTCTAACACGGCGCCAATGCTCATGGCGGTCAACCGCGAGCTGCCGCTGCGCGGCGATCCAGGAGTCGAACGTCGGCTTCTGATACGGACGGATCCGGAGCGCCTCAGCAATATGACGCCCCATCCAGTCCACCTGTTCAGGGGTCGCGTTGCCCCAGCCCGGCATCGCCGGAGCGGGAGCCGGTCCCGTCCCGGGCTGTCCGGGAGGCGGAGGGGGCGGCGGGGTCATTCCCGGTCCCTGCTGCGCAATTGCGGCAAGCGGCAGCGCCGCAAGCCCTAAAAGCATCAGTCTGCGTTTCATATCGTTCGTCCTTCCTGCTTTTCTGCAGGAATTGGATGAGGATCCGGTGCCCCGAGAGAATGACGGGGAGATCCTCATCTCGTGCTTTCGAGCGAACCTCAGTGGCAGCCGCAGGCGTGGAACGCGTCCGGATTATTCACGAGTTTCCCCGTGAGGAATCCGCGGACCGCCTCGTCAGCGTTTCCGGAAGCGCCCGCGATGAGATTCAGATTCATCGACTCAAGAGCGCTCACTGCGCCGAAACCAATTCCGCCGCAGATCACGGTTCCCACGTTGAGGTCCGCGAGGAGCCCTGCCATGGCAGCGTGTCCGGATCCCGTGGCCGGCACTTCCTGCACCTGAATCACTTTGCTGTTCTCCACGTCATAGACGCGGAAAGCCGGAGCGTGACCGAAGTGCTGGTAGATTTCGCCGTTTTCAACCGGAATTGCAATACGCATTGTCTTATCTCCTTATTGGAAGGGCCCGGAAAGAGTTCCCGGATCCATCCGTTTCCTGAGGGGTCGGACGGCAGCATTCAGGTTCCCCGCACCCGGGCAGGCGATCAGCTCGGAAATTTTCCGGTGCGGTCCCTGTCCATCTCGGGTAATAACGATTATAGGAAGCGGGGCTTCCGTAAATCGTTAAGAAAACTCCATCCATTGCTACAAAAAACTCTGAACCATAATAAAAACGAAAGTCCCGGATCCGGCCCGTTATCGGGACCTGAATCCGGGAGCTCTGAGCATAACCGTTATAGGCGTCGCGCGGGAGGTCAGACTGACCGAGCGCGGTGCCATCTGATCATGCCGCTCAGAACATACCCATACGCTTTTCGTTAAGCGAAATGAAGATGTTCTTCATCTGGGTATAGGCAGACAGAATCGAGAGATAGGTCTCGCGGCCGATACCGGACTGCTTGTAGCCGCCGAACGGGGCGTGAGCCGGCAGTTCGTTATAGGTGTTCACCCACATACGGCCGGTGTGAACGCCGCGGGCCACACGGATCGCGCGGTTGATATCCTGCGTCCAGACAGCGCCGCCAAGACCGTAGACCGAGTCGTTCGCGATCGCGAGCGCTTCTTCTTCGGTGTAGAACTTGATCACCACAGCGACCGGTCCGAAGATTTCTTCCTGCGCGACGCGCATATCGGGGGTCACATCGCCGAGCAGCGTCGGAGCCATGAAGCAGCCCTTGTCGAGACCGTCTTCCGTCAGACGGCGGCCGCCGGTAATAACGGTAGCGCCCTCTTCCTTACCGATATCGACATAGCTGAGAACCTTCTTCAGCTGACGCTCATCAACGAGAGCGCCGACCTGCACGCCTTCTTCCCACGGACGGCCCACCTTCACAGCCTCGAATTCCTTCTTCAGGGCAGCGATGAACTTGTCATAGATCGTGTCCTGAACGAGGATGCGGGAGCCGGCGCAGCAGACCTGGCCCTGATTGAAGAGGATGCCCATCTGAGCACCTTCGAGCGCCTTATCAAAGTTGCAGTCGTCGAAGATGATGTTCGCGGACTTGCCGCCGAGTTCGAGCGTCGCCGGGATGATGCGCTTCGCAGCGGCAAGACCCACATTGCGGCCCACTTCGGTGGAACCGGTGAAGGCGAGCTTCGCGAAGCCCGGATGCTCAAGGATCGCCTGGCCAGCCACGCGGCCGGAACCCGGGAGAACGTTCACGACGCCGGCCGGAAGGATGTCCTTCAGGAGCTTCGCGAGTTCAAGAATGGAGAGCGGCGTGTCAGAAGCCGGCTTGATCACTACCGTATCGCCGGCAGCGAGCGCCGGGGCGAGCTTCCAGCAGGCCATCAGGTACGGGAAGTTCCACGGAATGATCTGACCCACAACGCCGAGCGGCTCGTGAAGCACGAGGGAGAGCGTGTTTTCGTCAATCTGGGCGGCACGGCCTTCGGCGGCGCGCAGAACGCCGGCGAAGTAGCGGAAGTGATCGGCACCGGCCGGAATATCGATATTGCGGGTCTCACGGAAGGGCTTGCCGTTATCGAGCATTTCCACCGTGGCAAGACGCTCAACGTTCGCGTCGATCGCGTCCGCGATCTTCAGAAGCAGAGCGGCACGCTCAGCAGGCGACGTCTTGCTCCAGGTCTTGAACGCTTCAGTAGCGACCTTGACCGCGCGGTCCACGTCTTCCGGGGTCGCGGCAGACACATCGGCGAGCTTTTCGCCGTTTGCCGGACACACGGTCGCGAAAGTCTTTCCGTCAGAGGACGGCACGAATTCGTTATTGATGAATAGACCGTAGGACGCATCACAAATGTTGTTCATAAACACTCCTCATGTTAAGCGGGGTCCGCTCTTCCCCTGCCCTGGAGCCGCGCGGTGACCGCGCTCACTCCGCCGGCATCCCGGCTAAGAGCTAGTGGCAAACCCTCAATTAGACGATACTACTCCGTCTTTTCTCAAATGTCTGAAACGATTCTAGGCAAACTGGAAAAAAGTGGGAGGCCTTTTTCCGTGACTAAAAAAGGGGACATGTGCTTAGATCAATAATGCGGTTTCCTTAATTTTTTCTTAATTTAAAACAGAGATGTAACACGAAATGAAATAAGTGAAAATCCTTAAGGCGTAATGAATTTCCGTCTTCGGAGCGTTTTCGGCGGCTCCCCGACGCAGCCCTCCAGACCCCGTCAGACGGGGATTTTTTGCATTTGAGAATCATTAGCAATCAATAACTTCCGACAGCCGACTGACCCCGGCGGATGTTTTCCCTGCTGTCAAAAACTGTCCCGCTCCTACCAAATTTAGGGTAGTCTCACTTCGTTGAAAAGTTTTCTGACACAGATCCGCTGAACCCGTTATGGCTGAGAAGAAGATTTCCGCAAAATCAGAACCCCGGTCCCGCCGCAGGGGCGGCCCGGAGACGGACTCTCTCGTTCAGATTCTCCTCAACTCCTACAAAGGGTCGGATGCCGGGCTGCCGCCTGAGCTTGAAACCCTGAAAGAGGAACTCCAGGGAGAACTCGATTCCCCGCGGCTCCTTAATCCCGGAAAGCCTCTCGATCATCACTCCATGGGCCTTTTTCCCCAGATCGAAAAAGAAGCGTACCGGCTCTCTCGGAGCGGAAAAACAGATACTGAAATCCACGACTCCATACTGTCCCGCCACGGCACCCGGGTGACGCGGGAATTTATTGAGGCCGCGGTCGGGAAACTGCAAAGCGGCGCGGATCTATGGAGCGAGGGACCCGTGCCGGAGACGCTTCCCATCCTCTTCATCAAGCCCATCAAAGTGCGGAAGCAGGACGGCGGCCGCGTGACCGAGCTCCTCGCGGCACTCGCCTTTTCGTTTGATAAGAAGGGCGTTCCGGTATCGCTTGGCGGCTGGATCGCCGGAAACGCGATTGAGCTTCCGAAATCGGTTTTCACGTCGCTTCGTGTCCGGGGGCTCATGGACGCCGCTTTTATCGCCGTGCCGCCCGACGACACGGAGCCCTTCTGGTCTGACGCGGCGCAGCGTTTCTTCCCGCAGGCCACGATCATCCAGGATCTGTCCGCCGTGTTTTACCCGCTCACGTTTCCCTTCGCGAAGATCAGCAAGGCGCGGTTCACAAAGGAACGGCACCGGATCGCCTCCGCCGTCACGGAGGAAGACTGGGGAGAGGCGAGCGGCACACTGAACACCGCGGCAGCTGACTGGGGACAGGTGAATCCCGCGCTCGGAGCCGCGCTTCACTTCGCGATTCCGGTCCTCCTCTCACTCTTCTCGCTTCCCGCCCCGATCCGGCGCGCGGTGCTTCAGGGAATCGATATGCACCCGATCGCGGATGAGATGATCGCTCAGGAGAAATTCCGTCAGACCGGGCTGCGGGCAGACCCCATGAAGCGGCTTTACTTCGCACAGCTGCACAGCGAACCCGACTGGGCAAAGCCCGTCACACGGTTCAGCCAGGTGCTCCGGGAAATCGGAAAACTTTCCAACGGTTCCTGATGTCTTCCGCGGCTCCCGCTCCCGGCCATAAAAAATGGGGTGCGTTCTGATCACTCACCTGTTCAGAACGCACCCCGCGCTCAGCGGCCTCTCAGGGCAAGCAAGAGACCGCTTCACTCAAAAAGCTTCCGAAGGCCTGACCACCATCAACCTCCTCCGAAAGCGTTCCCCCTGGAAAGCCCAGGGTTCGGAAAAATCCCAGAGCTTTCAGCTGTGCGGCCAGCGTCCGGTCCGAACGGGTCGCCGGGAAGGGCCGCATTTCCTGCGAACGAAAAATCAGGAATTTGCCGTCCTGGACACCGCGATCGCGACTTCGGTCGGCACCGGTTCGGAAGCCTTCACGGGCTTCTTCTCAGACTTCGGTTCCGGCTGAGCGGCTGCCTGAGGCTCCACCCCGGCTTCAGTCTGCGGAACAGCGTCTTTCGCCGCTTTCTCCGCCTTCTTCGCCTCCTGGCGGGCTTTTTTAGCCGCTTTCTCAGCCGCCTCACGGTCCGCCTTCTCAGCCTTCTTCGCGGCTTTCAGGCGCTCCTTTTCCTTCTCTTTCTCTTCACGCTCAAGCTCCGCGAGAACCTTTTCGTTCTTCTTCGCCTGACGGGCGGCGGCCTTTTCAGCCGCGCGGCGCTCCTCACGTTCCTCGAGATACTCCATCAGTTCGTCAACTGTCGCGAAAACATCATGCGGCTCGTCAACCACCTTGCCTTCGATATGCTGCTTCGCGACCTGCGCGAGGAACAGCGTGAGTCCGGTTTCGATCGAAAGCCCTGCCTCACGGAAAGCCTCTTCCGCCGCGTCATAGAGGTCATGCTCCAGCTTGAAGCGGATTTCAGCGCGACCATGCTTCTTTGTCATAATTTCGTTTCCTTATTCACAAACGGTGCGGAGAGTCTCACAGGGGTATCAGCCATCATGGCGGATCCCGTCACAGCGCCCTTTCGGGTACCAGGGAAAACCGGGCGGCCCGAGTTTTCAGGGACAGCCGCCGAGTGCGCTTCATTCAGCACATCGAGCTTTTCCTTCCGGCACACCTGATTCAGGTGCCACTGCAGCGTCACCACAATTTCGTAGCGGTTAATGAGTTCCCGGACAAACTGCACGAGGACGAGGTAGAGCTCGGAGCCGCGAAGCGACAGACCAAAGCGGTTCACGTCGGAAAGCACCGCCTCCTGGCTCTGATCCACAAGCTCAGAGAGGTTCTTCATCCGGGTGTGCAGCGGTGTGAGGTCGCCGCCCACCTTGCAGAAGGTCGCCACATCGCGCCGCGCCGCATCCACTTCAACAGAAAGCCGCTTCAGGTATTCAGCGAGTTCACCCGTAAAGACCCGGTGACGGTTCGCGACATGGTCCCGCGTGAGAGTCGACGTGCGGACAAGGGTACGGGCGATTTCACGCATGCCGGTGAAGCTGCGGTAGTAGAAGTACTTCGCATCGCTGTCCGCGCGGTCCGTCGGATGCTTTGCCATCTGGTAGTAAAGCGAGCGCTTTTCGGTGAGCTCATCGAGGCATTCACTTGCGCGGTTCACGACGCGGCGGAGCGTCCGCTCATCGTCATTCAGGAAGCCGTAGACCATCGCGCCGTAGAGTTCAGAGGCGTTATCAAAGTGGCGCGGAATTTCGTGGTCGAGCATCGTGCGGATGCCGTCACGGTCCGTAAGACGGATTCTTTCCTTCTCGGCTTCTTCAACCTTGTTCGGCCAGGAGTTCGTCTTCACGATGACAGCGATCGCGATCACCATCAGAAGGACAGAAACCACTTCGCCGCCCTTAAGCACCAGGGTCGCGGCGATCGCCGCGGCAACGAACGCGGAGAAAGCGGTGACAAACCAGCCGGAAATCACGGTGATCACACCGGACACGCGGTACACAGCCGTTTCACGGTCCCAGGCACGATCCGCAAACGACGACCCCATCGCCACCATGAAGGTCACGTAAGTGGTCGAAAGCGGAAGCTTGAGGGACGTCGCGGACGCGATCAGAATCGCGGACACGATGAGGTTAAGAGACGCGCGGATATAGTCAAACGGGAGCACATCCTCACCCTTCTCTACCGGCTTCGGTTCGAAGCGGCTCGCGAGGAACTTGAGGAACGGCTTCGGGAGGACTGAGGTGAGGAAGGCACCGAACTTCATCGCGCCCTTCACCACGATACGGCCAGGAAGCGTCGCGCCGAACTGTTCCTTTTCGCCCGCGGCGGAGGAGCTGAGGTTCACGGAGGTTTCAATCACGTGACGGGCGCTCTTCGAAGTGAAAAGCGTGATCACCATGATGACACCCGAGAGGAGAAGCAGCGCAGTCGGTGCGGGGATCGCCTGTTCGAGACCCGCCATCGTGAAGGTGGAGGCCGAAGCGCCGGCACCGGCCGCTTCAAAGATGTGAGCGCTGTCGAGCGCCGCGATCGGCACACCGACGAAGTTCACGAGGTCGTTCCCGGCAAACGCGAAGGCCAGAGCGAAAGTACCGGCAAGAATGATGATCCGGAAAACGTTCGTCTTAAAGAACATCATCCCGAGCTGCAGGAGAATCGAGCAGACAACGAAGATCCCGAGCACGAGTTCCGTACCGTAGGCATCGAGGAACGCGAGCACGTCAGGCGTCATGAAGGAAGCGCCTTTCGCCCCCTTCATCACGAGGAAGTAGAAGATCATCGCGAGCGAAAAACCGCCGTAGATGCCGCCGAGCTTCTTGAAGAGACGGTCATAGCGGAAGGTGAAGATCACGCGGGTGATCCACTGCACGATGACGCCTGCGAGGAACGCGACAACGACCGAGACGAGAATCGCGGAAATCATTCCGAGCGCCTTCGAGTCATTGATATAAGCGCCGAACCCAAGAGCGGACTCACCGTTCTGGATCAGACGGTTGATCGCCACACCGGCCGCCGCGCCGAGAAGCTCGAACACGATCGAGACCGTGGTCGAGGTCGGAAGGCCCATCTTATTGAAGACGTTCAGCAGCAGGACGTCTGTCACCATCACCGCGAAGTAAATGGCAATCACGTCAGAGAACGAGAACATCGAGGGATGGAAGACGCCGCTTCGGGCAATCTCCATCATGCCGCCTGAGAACGTCGCGCCGAGCAGCACGCCGACCGCAGCCACGCCGAGCACCACCTTGAAGGGGGCGATGCGGCTGCCGACCGCGGAATTCAGGAAGTTGACGGCGTCGTTACTGACGCCCACGAAAAGGTCCACCGCGGCGAGAATCGCGAGGAACACGAGCAGAACTAGAAAGAATGTATCCATAATGGTGAGTGATGGAAGTAGGAATCTGTTGTCGGAAGCAGGAGATCAGGCCCGTCAGCTGCCAGTCTTTTACTTGCCCATAAAAAACCGGTAAGGCCCGCTCCGCCTCCATTAGCGGTGCTGAGTATGCCGGGCGAATATGTCAGAAAGGCTTCAGCGAGATGACGGTTCCGTGACAGAAATATGACGGAATCATGACAGCGAACGGAATCAATCAGTTACGAAAACTGAATTCGTCAAAAAATGTCTCGGAAATCTGGCCTGAACAGTAAAAAAAGGAACGGCCCCGGCGGAAATCCGCGCTCAGACTCTGATGGCATCCATTCAGAAAGCCGTTTCAGGTATCAGGAGGAAACCACATCATGACAAACGACCGCTGCTGCGCCTGGGGAGCCTCGGGATCCCTCGCGATGCGCGCGTATCACGACACCGAGTGGGGTGTGCCGACGATTGACGAAAAGCGTCTCTTTGAGTTTCTGGTTCTGGAATCCGCTCAGGCCGGCCTCTCCTGGTCCACGATCCTCGGAAGACGTGAGGGATACCGGAAAGCGTTCGCCGGGTTTGATCCGGAAACGGTCGCGTCCTTCGGTGAGGCGGACGTCAATCGGCTGCTCCTCGATCCCGGCATCATCCGAAATCGGATGAAAATCGAAGCGGCGATTACGAACGCCCGGACACTCATTGATATCCGGGAGAAAACCGGGTCCTTTGTCCGCTGGTACTGGAGCTTCACGGATGGATGGCCGATTGAGAACGCGTGGACGGATGAGTCGCAGGTGCCGCCCTCCACACCGTTCTCCGACCGGGTCGCGAAAGAATTCAAGGCGAGAGGATTCCGGTTCCTTGGCACCACGATCCTCTACTCCTTTATGCAGGCAACCGGCATGGTGAATGATCACGTAACGCGCTGCAGCCGGTACAAACCCATACGGGCACTCGGGCTATCGTTCGGAAAAAATATTTCTTCCTCTATAGGCTAGAGACAATACCGAAAGAGTGTCTTTGCGCTAGTCTTTCCATCGAACTGTTTTTCTGTAAGGAGAAAACCATGGAATTCCGTGAAACGCTGGCCCGGCGTCATTCTTCAAGAGCCTATGAGGCGACGCCGGTGTCGGATGAAGCTCTGGACACGATTCTTGCCGCGGGCCGTGCGGCTCCGGTCGGCATGGGGGAATACGGCACTGTGCACCTGACGGTAGTCACCGGAAGCGAAAAAATGGCGGAACTCCGGAAATTCTTCATGGCTTCAGAAAGCCACGACCCGCTTTACGGCGCTCCCGCCTTCATCGTGGTTTCCGCGAAACCCGGCACTGTGGGAACGCTTGACGCCGGCGCGATCATTGAAAATATGCTTCTTGCCGCAGCGGATCTCGGGCTCGGAACCTGCTTCATTGCAGGCTGCCTTCTCGGAACGAAAGACCCCGCGAAACTCCGCTCGATCCTTCAGATCCCTGAGGGATTTGAAGTGAAGTCCGGCATCACGCTGGGACACGCGGCAGACTCTGCTCCCGCGAAGACGCTCACCGAACGCTTCAGCTGCACCCGTCTCTGATCAGAGACTCCCCCAGGAAAATAAAAAAAGAGACTCCGATGACCAATGCCCTGAAGATCGAAACCTTCCCCTACTTCTTCGCGATCGCGAAGATCCGGAATCCCGCCTCTATTAACTGGAAGTCGCCTTTTGTCTTTGTCGGGAAGACGGATGATGAGCTGTCGCTCGTGGCGCTTGAGTCAGAAGTGCCGTCAGACGCCTATCCCGTTGACCGGGGTTACCGCATGATGCGGGTCGCGGGAACGCTCGATATGTCACTCACCGGAATTCTTGCCCGGATCTCCAAGGTGCTCGCGGATGAGGAGATTCCGATTTTCGCGGTCTCCACCTACAACACGGACTATATCCTGGTGAAGAGCCATACCTTCAAAAACGCGGTTCAGGCGCTCAGCCGCGCGGGTTACCTTGTGACGAATGAAATATCCTGAATCCAAAGGAGCGCGGGACTAAAATTTTATCGATCCGGTGAAACCGGCGCGGCTTCTGCCGCCCCGGTTTTTTTCCGCCCTTTGAAAGCCTCCCTCGGAGCTTTTCCTCCGCGATGCATCTTTTTATCGGGACCTTTCCGTCATGGAATTCTCAAGCGCCATTGCTTTCCGTCATTCGATCCGGTATTTCTCAGCCCGCCCTGTTCCGGATCCGGTTCTTCAGGCTATCGCGGAAGACGCGACAAGGGCTCCCTCCCAGCTGAACGGCCAGGACTGGAAGATCTGGATTTCGACGGGGAAGAGTCTCGACGCGATCCGTTCGGAGTTCGACGAACGGAACCGGGCGGGTATCCCGCCTTCGACCGACTTCGCGAACCTCCCGCTCTCGGAGCGCTCGCCCGAAGTCCGGGCCCGGATGGAAGCGGTCGCGGCGGAACGCGAGGCGCTGGGGCTTGAGGCCGACAAACGGGCGAGCCAGGCCGTGCTCTTCCACGCGCCCGCAGCTTGGCTATTATTGCAGCCGGTTTAGACAAGCGCGTAACCCAGTGTGTTGCCAATCATCCGGCG
>ENA-UPXB01002514-UPXB01002514.1-human-gut-metagenome-genome-assembly--contig:-NODE-2514-length-10037-cov-62.429920_pt1 | contig 10037 bp, 7 predicted proteins | sample MGYA00250055_ERZ773386 | MGnify/ENA primary metagenome ERZ773386 (study PRJEB29103, sample SAMN06111974) | human gut metagenome | biome: human gut; feature: ankylosing spondylitis patient; material... | reverse complement strand
AAACCATCCGTGCTACGGTTGGTCCTACCATCACACTCTACGAAATCCAGCCTGCAGAAGGCGTACGTATCTCTAAGATCAAGAATCTGGAAGATGACATCGCCTTGAGTCTGGCAGCTCTCGGCATCCGTATCATCGCTCCTATCCCAGGTAAGGGAACCATCGGTATTGAGGTACCTAACGCAAAGGCGAACATCGTTAGTATGGAAAGTACTTTAAACTCAAAGAAATTCCAGGAAACCAAGATGGAGTTACCTATCGCTTTGGGTAAGACCATTACCAACGAAGTGTTTATGGTTGATTTGGCAAAGATTCCTCACCTGCTTGTTGCGGGTGCTACCGGACAAGGTAAATCTGTAGGTTTGAATGCCATCATCACTTCTTTATTATACAAGAAACATCCAAACGAACTCAAACTGGTTCTCATCGACCCTAAGAAGGTGGAGTTTAGCGTCTACTCCCGTATTGCCAATAAGTTTATGGCTGCGGTTCCTGATGAGGAAGAACCTATCATAACCGACGTAACCAAGGTGGTTAGAACCCTGAACAGTCTGTGTGTACTGATGGATAGCCGTTACGACTTGCTCAAAAAGGCAGGAGCACGTAACATCAAAGAATACAACCAGAAGTATATCAACCACAAGTTGAAGTTGACAGATGGACATGAGTATATGCCATACATCGTGGTGATTATAGATGAGTTCGGTGATCTGATCATGACAGCCGGCAAAGAAGTAGAACTTCCTATTGCCCGTATCGCCCAGCTGGCACGTGCCGTGGGTATCCACATGATTATTGCCACCCAGCGTCCTACAACCAGCATCATCACGGGTAATATCAAGGCTAACTTCCCTGGCCGTATCGCCTTTAAGGTTACATCTGCCATCGACTCAAAGACCATTCTTGACCGTACAGGAGCCAACCAGCTGATTGGTCGTGGTGATATGCTCTATCTCTGCGGCAACGAACCTGTACGTGTACAGTGTGCCTTTGTTGATACACCTGAAATCGAGCGCATCAACGAGTATATCTGCGAACAGCCTGGCCCTATCGAACCTATGGAGTTGCCAGAACCAGCTAATGATGAAGGAAGCGCAGGTGGAAGCGGCAGCATCAGTGCCCGCGAACTGGATCCGTTCTTCGAAGAGGCAGCCCATGCGATTGTTCTTTCACAGCAGGGTTCTACCAGCATGATCCAGCGCCGGTTCAGTATCGGCTATAACCGTGCAGGACGATTAATGGACCAGATGGAAGCTGCAGGCATCGTAGGTGCAGCACAGGGCAGCAAGCCTCGTGAGGTACTGATACAGGATGAAAACCAGCTTAATAATCTGTTAATGGCACTTCGAAACTCTTAATTTTAGTAAATAACTAAGGGTATGAAAGAAGATAATATTGGAAAAGGTTAAATTATTAAACCCTGAAGCCGTGAAAACGTCTAAGAGAGAAAAGACGTTTTTACGGCTTTATGATAGAGTATGAAATTTTAGAAGATAGAAGATATAACATAGAATTTTAAAAGAAAGGAAAAGATAAAAATGAAAAAGATTTTAGCATTGGCTTTCGTTGCAATGATGAGCATCGGAGCCATGGCGCAGACTGCGCAACAGGTACTTGATAAGACCGCTGCCGTTATTGGCAACAAAGGTGGAGCTAGCGCCAACTTCAAGATGAGCAGTTCTACACCCTGCGGAAAATATTCCGAGGATATTAATAGCAAGCATATAAAACAATATCCGAAATACATTCCAAAACTGATAAAATCCTTCAAAGTGTCCCAGCACTTTGGGGGATTTTTCTTTATTATTAGAACCGCAAATCTAATTAAACAATCACACCCACAGTTCTCTTTTTCAAATCAACTTTATTCTTCTTCCTCAGGTGTGGTACTATTATAGCACACTCTTTTTCCCGTTGCAAGGCATTTCCTGCAATTCTAACTTTTCGTTGATTTTCCCTCATTTGTTGCAGTTTCTTTGTTGATTTCATCGAAATCTTTTACAAGTTCGCAGAAATAACTAGATAAAGTTTCCGGAACGGGCGTTGCAATCCATTCCTTTCTTCCCATCTGATATTGATACGTCAGATAGAGTTGTCCGTCCACCGCATAGAAATGACTGCCCCGATAAGAGCAGAAACAGCCGTCTTTACTCTCCCGATAAAAAATCAATCGCTGTCTGTCATCCGGCAAGGGCATTGTAACGGTTTTCCGTTCCTGCTCACTGTTTTTTCCATAGGCAAACGGAATATATTCGTTCCCCTCTCCAAATTCCAACAACTCCTTGAATTTCTGTGTATCCACTTTTCCAGAAATATCATAGAGCGTTGGCTCAGTCTGATCTTTGATCGTCACACCAACCGAACAATAATAAAGATACTGCTGGTCGTCTGCATAGTATGTTTTTGCCGCCTCCCACTGATCTTCTGCACAGTACATGACAGAATCCGAACCGTTATACCACAAATCAAATTCCGGATGCTGTAATGCCCGGTAGGTGATTTCATCCAGTTCGTATTCTAAACCGCTCAGCGGTAAATCATCCATCAAATAACAATCGCCATAAAAACCCGTTCGATAAGATTTCCCGTTGATTTCCACGGTTTCTGCAACCATCGGCAATCGACAGCCAATCAGACTGCTGCAAAGCACGGCACAGCTGATACCACCCAGCAACCGCATTCCCCTTGATTTTTTAAACAAGCTGTAACACCTCACAATTGCCAATGCCATACTTTGCATATGCTTCATTCGTCATATCCTGAAAATACGACCGCACGACCCGAGCAATGCCGTTGTGTGCCACCAGCAAATAATTCTTTTCCTGCTGCAAGAGTTCATCCAGAAGATTATAAATCCGCTGTGCCAGCTGCAACATGGATTCTCCACCCTCGTAATGGTTCGCAAACTGCGTTTTTGCCTGCTGAAAGGCTGCTCCATCCCGTGCAGTGGATTCATACTTACCGAAATTCTGTTCCCGTAACCGTGGCTCTGCAAACGCTGGCAAGCCGGTCACTTCTGCAATGTGTTTTGCCGTATCGGCTGCTCGCATCAAAGGCGAATACAGAATGGCATCAATGGGATACTGCCGCTCTAAAATCAGCTTTCCGGCTGCAATTGCCTGCTCATGCCCCAGCGGTGTCAAGGCAATATCGGTTGAACCGCAAATTTTGTTTTCAACATTCCAAATGGTCTGTCCGTGCCGGACAAAATAAAGATGTGGCATAATCGTTTTACTCCCTTTTCATTTTCATTACAATCACACAACGCCGCCGTATGCATCCCGACAGTTTTTTGCTGTATGCTGGACACCTTACGGCGGCGTTGATTTGTTTTTGATTAGTCTAATTTCTGGAACTCTGCCGGAATGGCAGTGTCAATGATTTCCTTGATTTTGTCCATATTCCAAATACCGTATTCTCCGGACATGGCATATGGCAAACCGTGTTCTTCCGCCAGTTCTTCGGTATAATCCTTATACGCAATCAATCGCAGATTGGACAAAGAACCATCATCATACTGTGTGATAATCGGATGAACCTGTACATTTTCTACCGTTACCTGCTTGTCCTCTTCGTGGTATACCAAATCAAAATCAGCCACTTCGCTAATCAGATTGATGTTAAAGGTCTGTGCAGAAACAAAGTTCCCCATTGCATAGAACACAAAGCCCTGTGTGCCATCCGAACGTGTAATGTATTCCATGGTCTGCGGAACGTGCGGGTGATTGCCGATGATGACATCTGCACCCCATTCAATCATGTTCTGTGCCTGTGCCTTGACACCATCTCGCACTTCAAAGGTATCTTCATCGCCCCAGTGTGCGGAAACAACGACAATATCTGCCAGTTCGTTTGCCCGTTCAATCTGTTCCTGAATCACATCGTCCTGTGTGGTCAAGGTAATTTGAATGGTGGAATCATCCGGAACGGTATAGCCGTTGATGTTTTCGGTATATGCCAAGAAGGCAACCTTTAAACCATTTACTTCCTTAATCCGAATGTTGTTCATGTCGTCTACATCCCGATAAACGCCATAGGTCAGCAGGTCGGAATGTTCCTGCAACAATCTGTCCCAATAATCCATACAAGAGGTCAAGCCCTCTACGCCCTTATCCAACAGGTGATTGTTACACATTGAAACAACATTGAATCCCAAATCTACAATGGCTTCGCCAGCTTCCGGCGGAGAATTGAAGTTGAAGTTGCTGCCGCTGATTTCAATATCTGGATTGTCACAAATCAAAGTTTCCTGATTGATAATCCGCAAATCTGCATTTGAGCCGTTGACCAGATCCTTTACGCCATCATAAACATAGGCAAAGTTATAGGTTTCGCCATTTTCTGCATGAGCAGCGGCACTGTTATAAACGGAAGTCTGTACGAAATGATCGCCGGCAGCGACAACGTGAACCGTTCCGCTCTTGGCAGTTTCTTCAGTTGTAGCTTCGGTTGCATCAGATGCAGCTTCTGTTGCTGCACTGGCATCCTGTGTCGTCACTTCTGTTGGTGCATTGACCTGCACGCCATCGCCCTTGGAAATAGAACGGCAGCTGTTGCAACGGGTACAAATCAGCACAATTACAATGATCAATGCCAATAAAATCAGCAGTGCATTTCTCCGTCTGCGATAGCCGACACCCTTTTTCTTCTTTTTCGGGTTTTGATTCTGTGGCTGCCGAGGCGGTTGCTGTGGCGGTCGCTGCGTTTGAATCGGCTGCCGCTGCGGCATTCTTGGGGGAGTTGGTCGCTGTGGCAGACGCTGCTGTCCAGAAGCACGAGCAGAAATTGGTTTCTGCTGGAACGGTTGGTTCTCCATTTTTTTACATCCTCACTTTATGATATTTTTTTCTTACGCCCCTTTTTTCTTGAAAAAACGGGCTTTATTTCTTTTATTATAACAGAGATGCCGACAAATTGCAAGCAATTGGTACAAATTTGTTGCAGATCGTCCGCTTTTCCAGAAAAGTCTTTTCTACATAAATTCCCATTTTTGGGGTATGCTATCAACAGCATTTTGAATTGAAAGGAGCTTTTCCACCTTGAATGAATATGCAAAAGAACGCATCCTGCCGAAACTCTCCCAAAATCTCCAGCGAATTCGGGAAATTGCCCACAATAGTTACGATTTATTGGTGAATGAATTTGTATTGAGCGGTCTGCCAGCAGCCCTACTCTGCTGTGAGGGGATGCTTTCCACCAGCACCATTACAGAATTGATTTTACGTCCCATTGTCGAGATTCAACTGGAACATCCCACAGCCGAACAGATTTTTCAACACATCCAGAAACACCAACTCTTTTCCACAGACCGTGCAGAGGCTTTGAACTATCGGGATTTATTCCGCTTTTTAAACTCCGGCTTTGCGGTTTTGGTTTTAGATGGCTGCCCGAAAGCGTTGGTTTTCGGGGTGCAAGGTTACGACAAACGCAGCGTTTCCACGCCCTCCGGTGAAAATAATATTTTCGGGGCAAAAGATGGATTTGTGGAAGTTGTCCGCACCAATATGTCTTTGATTCGCCGACGGATGAAGTCTCCATTTCTCAAGCTGGAACTTGGTTGTTACGGAGATAAAAGCCAGACAGACCTCTGCATCTGTTATCTGTATGATCGTGTACCACAGGCACTGATTCAGAAAATCAAACGGCAATTGGGCAGCATGAAACTGGAGTCCATTCTCTCTTCCGGCTATGTTCGTCCGTTCTTGGAAACCAGCCGCCCCTCTCTCTTCGATACCATCAGCACCACACAGCGTCCAGATGTTTTTTGTGCAAAGCTATTAGAAGGGCGTGTTGGCATCCTAATTGACGGCACACCGTTTGCCCTCATGATTCCGAAGCTGTTCAATGAAAGCTTTCAGTCGATGGATGATTACTGTTATAAGCCCTATTATGCAACCTTTCTCCGCTGGCTGAAATATGCAGCGTTCTTGGTTGCCCTGCTGCTGCCAGCTCTGTATGTAGCAATCGCTCTGCATCATCCGGAACTTCTCAACCGCACATTGCTGCTCATATTGGCTGAATCGGAAGAAACTGCTCCGCTCTCCCTGACAACTGAAGCCATCGGCATTCTATTGGTGTATGAAATCATTCGGGAGGCTGGGCTACGATTGCCGCAGGCGGTCGGCGGAGCGGTGAGCATTGTTGCTGGCTTGATTGTCGGGGACGCAGCCGTTTCCTCCGGTTTGATCAGCACACCAATGCTGACCGTCACGGCGATTTCTGTCATTGCAGGATTTGTCATTCCTGACCTGAATCCGCCGATTAGCATTCTACGACTAGCATTTGTCTTAGCTGGCGGTATGGGCGGACTGTTCGGTATTAGCCTGTTGGGAGCAGCGGTTCTCTTTCATATCTGTGCCGCTCAAAATCATGGATTTCCACTGACTGCCCCTGTTGCACCGTTTCGCAAACGTGGTATGCGAGATATTTTATACCGTGCGGATTTTCCTGCAATGCAGTCCGGTAATTTTACGGTGGAGGAGTATCATGAATAAACCAGCCAAACTACAACCCAGCCAGTTGACGATGATTTTAACGCTTTCGGCTGCCTTTTCCGTGATGTGTGCAGCGTTTCCGTTTACGCTGGAACAGCTCATTGGCACAGCGATTTCCATCGGGCTGCAAATTTTACTCTGCATTCCAGCATTTCTTTTGACTCGCCGAACGGACAGCCTTGCAGCCCATTGCAAGGGACATAAATTTTTACCGCTGTTCTTTTGCTATTATTTGCTGCTTGCTGGCGGTCGCTCTGTAGTACAACTCTGGAATGTTTCCGGCAGCCTTTCCCTTCCGGTACACAATGCCCTGCTTGCAGCCGCCCTAATTGCTGGAATCTGCTTCTATACGTCTACGCTGGGCATTCAGACGCTTGCCCGCAGCAGCACGCTGACTTTTGGCGTTCTCCTGCTCACGCTGGCAGTCATGCTCTTAGGCGGATACCGTTCCATTCACCTGCAAAACCTCGCCTTTTCGCCGGATAGCTGCATCTGGAGCAGCATTCTGCAACATCTCTCCTTAGCAGATGAATTGCCCGTTCTGGTATTGCTGCTGGGATTTTTGGAGAAGCAGCCCGTTCGGAGCACATTTCGTTTCTTCGGGTTCTCGTTTGGCATCTGGTTTTTTGTGCTGTTTTTGGGCATTACGATTTTAGGGAGCTTTATGCCACACGCAGCTTATCCGTTTTTCACGATTGCCAGCGTTTCGCAGCCATTCCGCACGCAACGGGCAGATGCTCTCTATTTGATTGTATTTGTTTTGCTTTGCATTTTACGGCTGACGCTCTTCACAACGCTATCTGCCCACCTACTCGGCGAAGCGTTCCCAAAACTTCGCTTCCGGAATGGCATTTGCCTGCTAATTATCTTGGGGCATGCGGTTGCAATCGGCATCTTAGGGCTTTCGCTTAGCTGGTGGTATATTGTTCCGATTGTACTATTAACCGTATGCGTTCCATGGAGTTTACTGCTATTAGACCCACCTGAACCCGCTCCACAAAAACAGTAATCCACATCATTCCCATCGGATTCCACGATTTCCACAACGGCTGTTGAAATCGAATCACTTAGAAAGGAAATACCAGCTATGAAAAAATCGCTACTTTCGCTGTTGCTGTGTCTTTCACTCTGCTGTTCCGGCTGCTCTGCAACGCAGGTCAAAGACCGCCTGTATTTGCAATCTTTGGAACTCTCCAACTATCGTTACCCGACTGTTCAACTGCACGCTTTTCAGTCCGAAGAAGCAGACTGTTCCGGCAGTGGCAGCACGCTTTCCGCTGCACTGGAATCCGCAGAAATTCCAGCTGGAAAATCCCTCTTCTTGGGACATTTGGAACTGCTCGTGCTGCAAGAACCAAAATTCTTGCAGCAGCTTCCAGATTTGTTACAGCAATATCGCCTTTCTTCGGGCTGCAAGCTGCTCTATACGACTCGCTCGCTTGCAGAAGTCAACACGGAAACGCTGCTGGAAAGCCTGAAACAAGAAGAACAAAACGGACGCATTCCCGAAACCGACTTGCTCTCGATTCTAAAGGAACGCTGCAATTCCTCCGGAACGGCTCTGTTGCCCTTTCGGATTACCAACGGCTTTTCCATGGTGCTGATCGCCTCGAACGGAACAACACAAACGCTCTCCAATGATGCCATTCAAGGGCTGTGCTGGCTGCGTGGCAACAACTATCCAGAACGGGTCAGCTTATCGACAGATGGTCAGGCAAGCGACTTTCTCATTACCAGTGCTTCGACCAGATACACCGCCATCACCGCAAATGGCATTCCCATTATAACCGTTTCCATTTCCATTCATGGAACAGGAAATGCCATTGCTCTGCGAGAACGGCTGGAAATTGCCTGTGAGGCTGCCGAACGGGAAACCATTCAGCAAAATCAAGCGGATGTCATCGAATTGGAAGCCTGTCTGCGACAGCAATGTTACAAGCTATATCAGGAACAGGACTGGAACAGCCTGCTCCGCACCGTACAATTTCAACATGAATTTACGATTCTCCCATAAACCAAAACAGACCGCCCTGTGTTTTCACACAAAGCGGTCTGCTTTTTTCATAGATTCGGATTGTTCCGAGAAAGAATTTACTTGTTCAGTCTTGCTTCAATCTTATCCAGTTCAGCCATCAGTTCAGCCGGTACCTTGCCGCCCTTTGCTGCGATGTCTTCTGTATAATATCTCCGCATTTCTGCGATTTCCTTCTTCCACAGGTCGGTATCTACAGCGAGCAGCTTGTCCAGAACAGCCGGAGTTACTTCGTCTTCGATACCAGTCAGGTTCAGGTCTTCCTTCTTCGGCAGGTAGCCGATTGCAGTTTCAACTGCATCTACAGTGCCTTCGCAACGCTTGATGATCCAGTCGAGGACTCTCATGTTGTCGCCAAAGCCCGGCCACAGGAAGTTGCCTTCTTCGTCCTGCTTGAACCAGTTAACGTTGAAGATCTTCGGAGCCTTGTCGCCCAGGATCTTGCCCATTTCGAGCCAGTGTGCCCAGTAGTCGCCTACATTGTAACCGATGAACGGCTTCATAGCCATCGGGTCATGACGCAGAACGCCAACTGCACCAGTTGCAGCAGCTGTTGTTTCGGAAGAAACAGCAGAACCCATATAAGTGCCGTGTGTCCAGTCGAAAGACTGATATACCAGCGGTGTTGTGGAAGCACGACGACCGCCGAAGATGATTGCAGAGATCGGAACGCCTGCCGGATTGTTAAATTCCGGAGAGATGCACGGGCAGTTTTCAGCCGGTGCAGTAAATCTGGAGTTCGGATGTGCCAGAGTCTTGTTCTTGCCGGTCTTTTCGTCTACTTCAGCAATGAATTCCGGACCATTTACCTTAGCACCCTTCCATTCGGTTGCATCAACCGGCGGATTCTTATCCAGCTTTTCCCACCAAACTGTGTTGTCTGCATTGTTCAGAGCAACGTTGGTGAAGATGGTGTTCTTGCGTGTGCAAGCCAGTGCGTTCGGGTTGGACTTTTCGTTGGTACCCGGAGCAACACCGAAGAAACCATTTTCCGGATTGATTGCATACAGTCTGCCATCCTTGCCCGGCTTCATCCAAGCGATATCGTCACCAACGGTGAATACCTTGTAGCCAGCCTTCTGATAGCCTTCCGGCGGAATCAGCATAGCCAGGTTGGTCTTACCGCAAGCAGACGGGAATGCAGCAGTGATATAAACAGTTTCACCAGACGGCTTCTGAACGCCCAGGATGAGCATGTGTTCAGCCATCCAGCCTTCGTTCTTACCCTGGAAGGAAGCGATACGCAGAGCGAAGCACTTCTTGCCCAGCAGAACGTTACCGCCGTAAGCGGAGTTGATCGACCAGATTGTGTTTTCTTCCGGGAACTGTACGATATAACGGTTTTCCGGATCAACGTCAGCCTTGGAGTGCAGACCACGAACGAAGTCGTTAGAAACATCGCCCAGGTTTTCAAATGCCTGCTTACCCATTCTGGTCATGATGTTCATGTTCAGAACAACATAGATGGAGTCAGTCAGTTCCACGCCAACCTTTGCGAGCGGAGAACCGAT
>ENA-UPXB01002502-UPXB01002502.1-human-gut-metagenome-genome-assembly--contig:-NODE-2502-length-10090-cov-3.101568_pt1 | contig 10090 bp, 5 predicted proteins | sample MGYA00250055_ERZ773386 | MGnify/ENA primary metagenome ERZ773386 (study PRJEB29103, sample SAMN06111974) | human gut metagenome | biome: human gut; feature: ankylosing spondylitis patient; material... | reverse complement strand
GGAAATGTGCACACATCAGGCAATCCAGGTAAAGAAACACCGTCTGCCGTGGGGAAAATAAGGGAGCTATCCTACAAAGTGACTGGAAAAGCAAAAAGAGAAGTGTTATACTTGAAACCGGACAAAATTTAGTACAGGAGGAACAACACCATGGAATTAGAAACTTTAAGAAGTGATATGATAGCAGCAATGAAAGCCAAAGACAAAGCGAGAAAAGAGGCCATCTCTTCCCTGATCTCCGCAGCAAAGAAAGTAGCCATCGACGAGGGCTGCCGCGATGACATCAAACCGGAGCTGGTAGACCGCGTCATCTTAAAAGAGCTGAAGACCGTAAAAGAGCAGATCGATACCTGCCCGGCATCCCGTGAGGACTTAAAAGCAGAGTATCAGTTCCGCTATGACGTCATCAGCGAGTACGCACCGAAACAGATGAGTGCAGACGAAGTCAAAGCCTACATCCAGGAGAAATTCGCAGACGTTCTGGCAACCAAGAACAAAGGTGCCATCATGAAGGCCGTTATGGCAGATATGAAAGGTAAAGCAGACGGAAAAGTCATCAACCAGACCGTTGCAGAACTGTGCAAATGAATATCATCAACATCGAACACATCAGCAAACTGTTCGGCGATAAACTGATTTTTGACGATGCTTCCTTCGGCCTGCAGGAGGGCGACAAGGTCGGCATCGTCGGAATCAACGGAACCGGAAAATCCACGCTGCTGCGCATAGTAGCAGGAGATGAGACCCCGGATTCCGGCCAGATTATCCGCCAGAACAACCTCAAAATGGCCTATCTTCCGCAGACACCGGAATTTCCAAAGGATGCCACCGTGCTGTCCTACGCCCTTTCCGGCGATGAGGAGGACTGGCAGGTGCAGAGCAACCTTGTACAGCTCGGTATCACCGAATACGACGCAAAAATCGACACCCTCTCGGGCGGCCAGCGCCGCAAGGTTGCCCTGGCAAAAGTGCTTGCGTCCGATTTTGACGTCCTGATCCTCGACGAGCCGACAAACCATCTCGACAATGCGATGCTCTCCTGGCTCGAGGATTACCTGAAAAATTACCGCGGAACCGTCTTTATGGTCACCCATGACCGTTATTTCCTGGATAAAGTGTCGAACCGCATCCTCGAAATCAGCCACGGAAAAATGTACAGCTACGATTCCAACTATTCCCGTTTTCTGGAACTGAAAGCTGAGCGCGAGGAGATGGAACTCGCCTCTGAACGGAAACGCCAGAGCATCCTGCGCATGGAACTCGAATGGGCGAAACGCGGCTGCCGCGCAAGAAGCACAAAACAGCGCGCAAGACTCGAACGTCTCGAAGTACTCAAAAATGGCACGGCACCGACCGCAGACGCTGTCGTGGAGATGGATGCTGTCGAGACCCGCATGGGAAAGAAAACGATTGAATTCCATAACGTCAGCAAAGCCTTCGGCGATAAAACGCTGATGAAAGATTTCGAATACATCTTCCTGCGGAACCAGAGTGTCGGCATCATTGGCCCGAACGGCTGCGGAAAATCCACAATGCTGCGGATGATCACCGGAGAAGTCCTGCCGGATGCGGGAACCATCGAAATCGGCGACACGATCCGCATCGGCTATCTGGCACAGGAAGAGCCGGACATGGATACGAATCAGCGCGTGATCGACTACGTGAAAGATATCGCTGAGTATGTCCAGACCCGTGACGGCCGCATCAGCGCATCGCAGATGCTCGAACGCTTCCTGTTCACACCGGATATGCAGTACACCCCGATTTCCAAACTCTCCGGAGGCGAAAAACGGAGACTGTATCTCTTATCCGTCTTAGTGAGCGGCGCCAATGTTCTGATCCTCGACGAGCCGTCCAACAACGTTGATATCCCGACCCTGACCGTGCTTGAGGATTTCCTGAACACGTTCGTCGGCATCGTCATCACCGTTTCCCACGACCGCTATTTCCTGGATAACGTCGTGGACCGCATCTTCGAATTCGACGGAAACGGAAATCTTCTGCAGTACGAGGGCGGCTACACCGATTACCTCGAAGCAAAAGAACGCCGTTTCGGCGGAAGTGCGGAAGAAACGGCAAAAGCAGCGCCGTCCAAAACGTCCGCGGACGAACCTGCAAAGTCAAAGAACAATGACTGGAAGCAGAAACGTCCGACCCGCCTGAAATTTACGTTCAAAGAACAGCGCGAGTACGAGACCATCGATGACGATATCGCTGTACTCGAGGAAAAGATTGCATCGCTTGACGATCAGATGCTCAAAAACGCCACCAACTCTGCAAAGCTCGCCGAACTGATGGTGGAAAAAGAGAAGACCGAAGCTGCTCTGGAAGAAAAAACCGAGAGATGGGTTTATCTAACCGACCTCGCAGAACAGATTGAGGCGCAGAATCAGAAATAAAAGAAGCAAAGGAACTGTCCGCAGAAGAGAAAAAATATGCGGGTCGTTCCTTCTTTTTTTATCGAGAAATTCGACGCGGAATTACCAGAAGTTGTAAAAAACTTGTATTTTTCCCTGAACACCCACAGAAAATCTGGACAGAATGCCCAATCGGTGTTATAATTCAAATACTGGACATAGTGGCATTGCCATGCCCTTATCCGGGTTTTTCGAAGCGCGGAGGCAACCGAAACCCGGCAGAACACCAACCTGAGAAAAGCCAAAGTAATTTTTGGTCATCATTTTTTAAGGAGGATAAAATCAAATGGCTAGAAAGATGAAAACCATGGATGGTAACCAGGCTGCAGCACATGCGTCTTATGCGTATACCGACGTAGCAGCTATTTACCCAATTACCCCTTCATCCGTTATGGCGGAGCATACCGATGAGTGGGCAACCCAGGGAAGAAAGAACATTTTCGGACAGGAAGTTCAGGTAACTGAGATGCAGTCTGAGGCAGGAGCAGCAGGTGCAGTACACGGATCACTGGCAGCCGGAGCTCTTACCACAACCTACACCGCATCCCAGGGACTTCTTCTGATGATCCCGAACCTTTATAAAATTGCCGGCGAGCAGCTCCCGGGCGTATTCAACGTATCCGCTCGTGCCCTTGCAAGCCACGCACTTTCCATCTTCGGAGATCATTCAGACGTTTACGCCTGTCGTCAGACCGGAGTCGCAATGCTCTGCGAATCCAGCGTACAGGAGGTTATGGACCTGACACCGGTTGCACACTGTGCAGCACTGAAAGGCAAAGTTCCATTTATCAACTTCTTCGACGGATTCCGTACCTCCCACGAGATTCAGAAAATCGAGACATGGGATTACGAAGATCTGAAAGACATGGTAGATATGGATGCAGTAGATGCATTCCGTAAACATGCCCTGAACCCGAACCATCCGTGCCAGAGAGGATCCGCACAGAACCCGGATATCTTCTTCCAGGCAAGAGAAGCATGTAACCCGTACTACGATGCTCTTCCGGCAATCGTACAGGAGTACATGGACAAAGTAAACGAGAAAATCGGAACCGATTACAAACTGTTCAACTATTATGGAGCAGCAGACGCTGAGCACGTAATCATCGCTATGGGTTCTGTCTGCGATACCATCGAGGAGACCATCGATTACCTCGTAGCAGCAGGCAAGAAAGTCGGCGTTGTAAAGGTACGTCTGTACCGTCCGTTCTCCGCAGAAGCACTCATCAATGCAATTCCGGAGACTGTAAAACAGATTTCCGTTCTGGACAGAACAAAAGAGCCGGGATCTCTTGGCGAGCCTCTGTACCTGGACGTAGTAGCAGCATTAAAAGGCAGCAGATTCGAGAGCACACCGGTATTCACAGGTCGTTACGGACTTGGTTCCAAGGACACCACACCGGCTCAGATCGTTGCTGTATATGAAAATACAGAGAAACAGAGATTTACCATTGGTATCGTAGACGATGTTACCAATCTGTCTCTGCCGGTTGGCGCTCCTCTGGTAACAACTCCGGAAGGAACCATCAACTGCAAGTTCTGGGGACTTGGCGCAGACGGTACCGTAGGTGCAAACAAGAACTCCATCAAGATCATCGGTGACAACACAGACATGTACGCTCAGGCTTACTTCGATTATGACTCCAAGAAGTCCGGCGGTGTTACAATGTCCCACTTACGTTTCGGACATACTCCGATCAAGTCCACATACCTGATCCACAAAGCAAACTTCGTTGCATGTCATAATCCGTCCTATGTTAATAAATATAACATGGTACAGGAGCTTGTTGACGGAGGTACATTCCTTCTGAACTGTGCTTGGGATATGGAAGGACTTGAGAAACATCTTCCAGGACAGGTTAAAGCTTTCATCGCTAACCACAATATCAAATTCTACACAATCGATGGTGTTAAGATCGGTATTGAAACAGGCATGGGACCAACACGTATCAACACAATCCTTCAGTCTGCATTCTTCAAACTTACAGGAATCATTCCGGAAGAGCAGGCAATCGACCTTATGAAAGCTGCTGCTAAAGCAACATACGGACGTAAAGGTGATGATGTCGTACAGAAGAACTGGGCAGCTATCGACGCTGGTGCTAAACAGGTTGTAGAGATCCAGGTTCCGGAAAGCTGGAAGAACGCTGAGGACGAAGGTCTTCATATGACTCATGCAACAGAAGGACGTCAGGATGTTATTGATTTCGTTAACAATATCCAGGCTAAAGTTAATGCTCAGGAAGGTAACTCCTTACCTGTATCTGCATTCAAGGATTATGTAGATGGTACTACACCATCAGGTTCTTCTGCATATGAGAAACGTGGTATCGCAGTTAACGTTCCTGTATGGAATCCGGAAAACTGTATCCAGTGTAACAGATGTGCTTATGTCTGCCCGCACGCAGTTATCCGTCCTGTAGCTCTGACAGCTGAAGAAGCAGCTAATGCTCCTGAAGGCATGAAGACATTAGACCTTACAGGTATGAAAGAATACAAATTCACAATGTCCGTATCCGCACTTGACTGTACAGGATGTGGTTCTTGTGTAAACGTTTGCCCAGGTAAGAAGGGTGCGAAAGCACTTGCTATGGAAAACCTTGAAGCAAGCGCAGACGAGCAGAAATACTTTGACTACACAGTTAAACTGCCGGTTAAAGAAGATGTTATCGCTAAATTTAAAGAAGCAACTGTTAAAGGCAGCCAGTTCAAACAGCCTCTGCTTGAGTTCTCAGGAGCTTGTGCAGGATGTGGTGAAACACCATACGCTAAACTGATCACTCAGCTGTTCGGTGACAGAATGTACATCGCAAACGCAACAGGATGCTCCTCTATCTGGGGTAACTCTTCACCATCTACACCTTACACCATGAACGCTAAGGGCCAGGGTCCTGCATGGGATAACTCCCTGTTCGAGGACAACGCTGAGTTTGGTTACGGTATGTTACTGGCTCAGAACGCTATCAGAGATGGCTTAAAGTCCAAGGTTGAATCTGTAATGGCTAACGAGAACGCTTCTGAAGAAGTTAAGGCTGCTTGCAAGGAATGGTTAGATACCTACGCTGTAGGCGCATTAAACGGAACTGCAACTGACAAGTTAGTTGCTGCATTAGACGGCATTGACTGCCCAACCTGCAAAGAGATCGTTGCTAACAAGGACTTCTTAGCTAAGAAATCCCAGTGGATCTTCGGTGGTGACGGATGGGCTTACGATATCGGCTTCGGCGGTGTAGACCACGTTCTGGCTTCCGGAAAAGATATTAACATCATGGTTTACGATACCGAGGTTTACTCCAATACAGGTGGTCAGGCTTCCAAGTCTACTAAGACCGGTGCTGTAGCTCAGTTCGCTGCAGGCGGTAAAGAGACCAAGAAGAAAGACCTTGCTGGTATTGCAATGAGCTATGGTTATGTATACGTTGCTCAGATCTGTATGGGTGGCGATATGGCTCAGACTGTTAAGGCTCTGGCTGAAGCAGAAGCATATCCAGGACCATCCCTGATCATCGCTTATGCTCCATGTATCAACCATGGTATCAAGAAGGGCATGGACAAGGCTATGACCGAAGAGAAGCTGGCTCTTGAGTGCGGATACTGGAACAACTTCCGTTACAACCCGGCTGCTGAGAAGAAGTTCACCTTAGATTCTAAGGCTCCTAAGATGGAAGGCTATCAGGACTTCTTAAAGGGCGAGGTTCGTTACCTGTCCTTAACCATGAAGAACCCAGACAGAGCAGCTACTCTGTTCGCACGTAACGAGAAAGAAGCAAAAGAGCGTTACGAGCATCTGTCTAAGCTGGTTGCACTTTATGGAAATGACTAATTCATCCTGCAAAGTGAGTTAGAATAGATTAGGTTAAATCAACCCCGGAGGGCGTAAAAACTCTCCGGGGTTTTTAAAAAGAAAGGGAAATGCATCATGGCTGAAAAGCTGACAATGGCTGATATTGCAGAACTGGCGGGAGTTACCAAAAGTACGGTATCCCGGTATTTTAACGGGGGAAGCATCAAAGAAGAGACGAGAAAAAAGATCCAGAATGTGGTAGAAGAGAATAACTATATCCCAAACAGCTTCGCAAGGTTAAAAGCCAAAGAAAGCAATACAGTTGGTGTGATCGTCCCTACTTTAAACTCAAAAGTGACCAGCCGCGTGGTCACAAGCATTGGACGTTATCTGAGAAGTCAGGGATATGAGGCTCTGATCAAGGACTCAGATCACAGCCCAAAGCTGGAACTGGAAAATATCAACCGCCTTTTTACCCAAAAAGTAGACGGTATTTTATTCAGTGCCATTTCTCTTACCGAGGAACATAAGCAGCTTCTTATGAATTCGCCGGTGCCGGTAGTAGTTCTTGCCCAGAATTTTGAAGAGGGCATTACTGTAACTATGGACGATTACACAGCAGGAAAGACCATGGGAAGTTTTATGGGAAGCAGGGTCCATGGAAAGATCGCTTATTTAGGTGTAGAGGAAGAAGACGAGGCAGTGGGAATTTTCCGCCGCCAGGGAGTCTTAGAGGGGATCAAAGAGAGCGGATCCCAGGTGATGACCGTAGAAACAGGAGATTATAGCTACGCAAGCGGTCAGGAAATGATGGAAAAAGTCCTTGAAAAAGGGCTTCCGGATGGTGTGATCTGTGCTACAGACCGTCTGGCTTTTGGAGCATACCGTATATTGCAAAAGCATGGCATTTTAATTCCGGAGCAGGTATCAGTAGCTGGTTTTGGCGGCTATGATGAAAGCGAATTGTTGTCTCCACAGCTTACCACCCTGCGTTTTGACTCCTATGGACTGGGCTATCTGGGAGCGGAGACTCTTCTTAAGATGATAAGAGAGGAACCGGTACCAAAAAAACAGATCGTAGGCTTTGAAATGATACCTGGAAAAAGTGTGAGAAATGAAAATACAGTAAAATAAACGGGAAATAGACAGGGCAGAACCGGGCCCAAAAGGGTCCAAAAGCAAAGAAAAGTAATAAAAAGGTCGTGTTTGTGCAAGTTGCATAAAAATGACCTTTATTTTTTTACACTCAATAATGGAACCGGTACCATAAATAACATTGACATTAGACACAAAAAGGTATATGATACAAACATGGAACCGGTACCAATCACAAACAGGGGAGATAGTTACAATAGAGACAGAAAAACAAAGATTGGTACCGGATATACCACAAAGTGTGGTCATATGTCACAATAAATAAGAGTTGTGTGAAATGTCTCCGGAACAAAAAATCCGAGAGAACATTAAAAAGAAAGGGAAGGTAAAAAATGGATTACGCAAAAATTGCAGAACAGGTAATTCAGTATGTGGGCGGTAAGAAAAACATCAAATCAGTAGCTCATTGTGCTACCAGACTTCGTTTTCAGCTTCGTGATAATTCACTGAGAAACGAAGAAGCTTTAAGTGATTTGGAGGGTGTAAAGGGAGTATTTCTTACACAGTCCCAGTTTCAGATCATTTTTGGTTCAGGCACTGTAAATCTGGTGTGTGCAGAAGTGCAGAAGCAGTTAGGCACATTAGAAAAGCAGGCATCTGATGAAAAAGAAGAGAAGAGCGGCAACGCCATCCAGCGCTTTATCAAAATGCTCAGTGACATTTTCGTTCCTATTATCCCGGCAATCGTTGCAGGCGGTCTTTTAATGGGCCTTAACAACGTGCTGACATCCCCTTTAATAAATGGAAGCAGTGTCATTGAGCTTTATCCACAGTGGGCAGGCCTGGCAACAGCAGTAAATACTTTTGCAAGCGCGCCATTTACATTTTTGCCGGTGCTCATCGGATTTAGTGCTACGAAGAAATTTGGCGGAAATGCCTTCTTAGGCGCAGCTATGGGTATGATCATGGTACATCCGGATCTTCTAAATGCATACCAGATCGGTATTGCAGATCCGCCTGTATGGAATATCCTGGGGCTGAATGTGGCAGCTATTGGTTATCAGGGAACCGTTCTTCCGGTACTGGCTGTTTCATGGATCATTGCAAATATTGAAAAACGCCTGCGTAAGGTAACACCTTCCTGGCTGGATAATCTGACAACTCCGCTGCTGTCTATTCTGATTACTTCCTTCCTTACCTTCATTTTTGTAGGACCTGTATTAAGAGAGGCAGGAAATCTTCTGGCAGCAGGTATTACATGGCTTTATAATTCTCTTGGTTTTGTAGGCGGCGCGATCTTCGGTCTTACTTATGCACCGATCACTATGACTGGTATGCATCACAGCTTTATTGCCATTGAGACTCAGCTTTTAGCAGACAGCGTTCATACAGGCGGAAGCTTTATCTTCTCTACAGCTAGTATGAATAACGTGGCACAGGGAGCAGCTGTTCTTGCAGTGCTGCTGCTTACCAAAAACGAAAAATTAAAATCTATTTGTTCCGCATCTGGTGTATCCGCTCTTTTAGGTATCACAGAGCCGGCTATGTTTGGTGTGACCTTAAAACTGAAATATCCATTTTATGCAGCAATTATTGGTTCCGGTGTAGGAAGTGCTTATCTTGCATGGACTAAAACACTGGCACAGGCTTTAGGCGCAGCCGGACTCCCTGGATTTATCTCCATGAAGCCGGAAGATTATGGTCACTTTGCCATCGGTCTGATCCTTTCTATGGCAGTATCCTTTGGACTGACTGTTGTATTCTGGAAAAAAATGGGAATTGAGAAAGAAACAGCAGAAGTAGAAGCTAAAACTACAGATGCAGATAAAGCAGCAGAAGTGAATTCTGATGTGAAAGCAACAACAGATGAGATCAAACCGGAAGCAGTTGTAACAGAACCAGAAGAGACTGCAGAAACAGCACAGGAAAACCAGGAACTTACCTTTACATCCCCCATGAAAGGAAAAGTCCTTCCTGTAACAGAGTCTGCAGATGAAATGTTCGCATCCAAAATGTTAGGTGATGGTATTGCAGTAGAAGCAGCAGACGGAACCGTTTATGCTCCATGTGATGGTACTGTATCTTTATTATTCCCTACCAAACATGCAGTTGGTATCAAATCTGCCGATGGCGTGGAACTACTCATTCACGTAGGTATCAACACGGTACAGTTAGACGGCGAAGGGTTTGAAGCGTTTGTTACCCAGGGCGATACAGTAAAGAAGGGCGATAAGCTTTTAAAAGCGGACCTGGACTTTATCCGGGAAAAAGGTTTAAATCCACAGACTATGATGATCTTCCCGGAAGCGATGAACCTGGATATTACCCCACTTTCCAGTGAAAATGCAGACGAGAATACCGCGGCAGTAAAAGTAACCAGAAAGTAAGACTACAAATAATACAGCTGGCAATAGCAGGAGGCATCCCTTGAAAAAATATGAGAAAGTATTTCAGAAAGATTATGAAACATGGTATGGGGAAAATGAGGCATACAGAAAACAGGTGGCAGAAGACCCGGACCGGCTTGCATTTCACCTGATGCCGGAAACTGGCTGGATGAATGATCCCAATGGTCTCTGTCAGTTTAAAGGAGAATACCACATTTATTATCAGTATACCCCCTTTGAGCCAACCGGAGAATTAAAGCTGTGGGGCCATTATAAAACAAAGGATCTTGTTACCTATGAACAGTGCCAGCCGGTCTTATTCCCGGACAGCGGTCAGTTTCACATTTTTGATCCCGAGACTCCGGTAAATTCCCGCAAGTTTTACGATTTCGTCATAAGTCAGAAGT
>ENA-UPXB01002499-UPXB01002499.1-human-gut-metagenome-genome-assembly--contig:-NODE-2499-length-10099-cov-4.272101_pt1 | contig 10099 bp, 7 predicted proteins | sample MGYA00250055_ERZ773386 | MGnify/ENA primary metagenome ERZ773386 (study PRJEB29103, sample SAMN06111974) | human gut metagenome | biome: human gut; feature: ankylosing spondylitis patient; material... | reverse complement strand
TCAGCATCAGGAATTTATCAACAAACTGGATGAATTTATTGATCAGCATGAGAAAGATGAAGAAAATCAGGATGAGCAGATCATGGATATTCTGAATTACCTGACGGACTGGCTGATCAACCATATCCTTCATGTGGATGGACAGATTCCGAAAGAGGCGTAAGACCTGACTTTTCCGGAATGATTTCCCACATGGGACATAAGATGTAAGAAGCGGAAGTAATGGGGAGTGCCCATGGACCAGAAACTGGAAAACATCCTGAATCTTGCATTGGAGACCCCGGAGGAAGAACGGGAACAGACGGAAAGTCTGAATGTCGGTTACAGTGCGGAGAGTCGCAGCTGGGAGCTGATCGTAAAATATCATGGCAGTCTGGACGGACTGCGGGAACAGAATATTGTGGTGGAAGAGCTGATTGCCGGATATGCGATCCTTACGGTACCGGAGACACTGGTAGATACCGTATCGGAGACTCCGGAGATCGAGTATGTGGAGAAGCCTAAGCGGTTTTACTATCAGCAGACAGATCCGGACGGCGCATCCTGCTTTCCACCGGTGACAAGAAGAACGCCTTTTCTGAATGGAAGGGGCGTTCTTTTGGCTGTATTGGATTCCGGGATCACCTGGGATCTGGAGGTGTTCCGCAAGGCAGATGGCAGTACGAGGATACGGTATCTATGGGATCAGACGATACCATGGGATCAGACAATTCCGGGAAAGCAGGCCGCATCACGGGAGCAGGAGACGCTGCGGAATCCGACATTGCCACAGAATCAGATAGCGCCGGAGGAAACGGGCGATACGGGATATGGGAGGACACCGGATGGATTTCCCATCGGGACTGAATATACGGAGGAGGAAATCAACCGGGCACTGAACAGCAGTGTTCTGGAACGGTACGGCCTGATCCCCAGCAGGGATCTGACCGGCCACGGAACGGCAGTGGCAGGGATTGCCGCCGGGAGAAGTGCGGACGGTCTCTATACCGGGGCAGCCCCGGAGGCGGAACTGATCATCGTGAAACTGGGACTTCCCAGGGAGGAAGGTTTTCCCCGGACCACGGAGATTATGAGAGGCGTTACTTATGCGCTGCGGAAAGCCAGACAGTTAAATATGCCTCTTGTCATCAATTTGAGCTTCGGCAACAGCTACGGTTCCCACGATGGAAGTTCTCTGCTGGAGAGGTTCCTGGACAATGCTTCGGAGATCGGCAGGACGGTGATATGCGTGGGCAGCGGCAACGAAGGAGCCGCCAGAGGACATTTTGCCGGCAATATAACAAGGGACGGCCGCGTGGAACTGGCTGTGGGCAATTATGAGAGAAACCTGAACATACAGCTATGGAAAAATTACAGCGATGTGTTCCGGATAAGACTGCAGGCCCCGGGAGGTGAGAAAGCAGAATTGTCCACAAATATCCAGGGAGGAAAATACACGCTGGAATTGGAACAGACTAGAATACTGGTTTATCTGGGAGAGCCTCTGCCCTATGCGGTGGCACAGGAAATCTATCTGGACATGATCCCGGCAGAGGGAAGCTACATCAATGCAGGGATCTGGACAATCCGGCTGGAACCGGTAGTGACTGTGACAGGACAATATTATCTGTATCTCCCAGCGGGAAGCGGAATCGGGGAGAGTACCGGATTCTACCGTGCCACACCCCAGGTGACACTGACCATTCCGTCTACCGCAGCCAAGGTGATCACCGTGGGAGCCTATGACCAGGTCTATGATACCTATGCCGATTTCTCCGGCAGAGGCTATGCGGATAGCACAAGAACCATTGGTGTGGCTGCTGCGGGACTGACCAAGCCGGATCTTGTGGCTCCCGGTGTGAATATCCAGGCTCCGGATGTCTACGGCAGTTTTACTCCCGTGACCGGCACCTCCTTCGCAGCGCCCATTGTTAGTGGTGCGGCAGCGCTTTTGATGGAATGGGGGCATATCTGACAGAAACCGAATAAAAAAGAATTTCCGATTATCATCAAAAAAAGCGGATGTGGAATCGACTTTTACAATGATAACCGAAAATTCAGAGAAACCATCAGGACGCTTGTATTTTGTTTGTGTAGTCTTGCCAACCGGCTGCGGTTTTATATTTCTCTACAGATTCGGCGGGAACACGAATGACAGTAATGTCATCCGGAAATCCGTACCATATCTTTTCAAATACTTGTGGGGGTGTTATCCCTTCTACCTTGACTTCTTTGATACCTGTGTTATTGAATGCTGAAAAATTAATCTGTGTCACATTTGCCGGAATGGTCAGTTGAGTGACTTTTCTGTTACCGCCCAATAATCCTTGTCCCAATATCCGGATACTTTGTGGAATTTCGAAACGTGTTAATTGGGGACATCCTTCCAGACAGTAAGGGTGAATCATAGCTTCGGGATCATCATTGAAAACAGTTCCGTAAGTTGTCACTTCCGTTAATTCCGGACAGTAATAAAAGGCTCTTTGCGCTATGTTTGTAACACCATTCGGTAACTTCACGGTTGTAATGCTACTTTCCCGGAATGCTTCCAGCCCGATTGTTCTGACGTTCTCCGGAATCTCAATCGTTTTCAGTTGAGACGTCTTGAGGAATGCCTGTGCATCGATTTCTGTCAACGTAGCAGGTAATAACACTTCTTCAACGCCCGCATATACAAAGGTGCTTGCGGGAAGTTTAGTGAGTTTAGTCCGGCTTAAATCTGCTTTTTTAAGGTGATAGCAATAGTAGAATATGTTTTCCTCAAGCTGTTCCAGAGTCGAGGGAAATATAACTTCCTGAATAGTTGAATTGAAGAAAGCCATATCTCCGATGGATTTCAGTCCCTCATTGAGTGTCACCTTGTTTATTTTACTGCCGTTGAAAGCGTTTTTAGGAATGGATTTCACGCTGTTGGGGAGTATGATTTCATCGTACCCTTTCAGGACTTCTGTCAGAACTCCGTTTTCCACACGGACAGGCGCCACCTGAATAGTAAAGCTTTTCTGCTTTCCTTCTATTGTTATGGTCACTTCCTGTTTGTCGACAGGGACAGATGACGAGAAACCACTGATCTGTTTTGGGGCAACATTCACGGACCGTTGTTTCCCATCATCATATTCACCTGTCACTTTGAGTCCAGTTAAGTCTATACTCTCTCCTAATGCATAAATCGTTTTTGCAGGCAGCTGGTCTATGGAAAAACGTTCAAGTAAGGCTCCTGTGGGTTCAGATGGTTGCTCCGTTGGAGGCAGTTCCTTCTTGAATTCATCGTTTTCAGTGCTGCAACTCAGTAATGTAAGTCCTGTCATCATTTGCAGGCAAAGTACTATTAATATATTAAGTTTAGTTTGTTTCATTGTGATAAAAGCTTAGTTAGGGAATTGGGTTAAACGTATTTCTATTTTCACTACCTTACCTGCTTCTACGGTTCTGCCGGAAGACCATATCTGGTAGTTATCAGGTCCGCCACCTTCTTGTACCACGAACGTAAAGAACCGCTGCGACTGTGCTGCGAACCATTCTTCTTGCGGTAAAATAAAGGTGGCTATCCCGCTTTCATTGGTTCGGGCAACCGCAGTAGGTAAGGTCAGATTATCTTTCTCAAAAACTTTATAATCTTTTTCATTATACATCTTTACGGGAATACCCGTTGCAATTTTTCCATTTTCATCATAAACGACAACCACTACTTTAGCTTCTCTCACTTCTTCGTTTCCTTTTTCGCACGCTATCATAAAAAGTATGATACCTAGCAGAATAACAATCTTTCTCATAATCTTCTCTTTTTTCAATTTTTTCGAATGCAAAAGTAGTAAGATCGTATCATTTTTGAGTTATGGTACGATCTTGTAAATCTAACACTGGTGTTTTAATAGTGTTGATATTCAGATAGTTATTTTGAATGGGTTCTCAGATTTCTAACACTGGCCTAACACCTATCCGAAAAGTGATAAAAACAGGTCCTTGTTAGCAGTCTCTGCTGATTTGATACGTGATTTAAGTCGTGACTTCCGGGCATATACATTGGCTACCGTATCTTTCATGAACAGGCTTATTACTTGTGGTGAAAAACCTACAAAGATATAGCAGAGTAACCGAATGTCAGCTTCTTTCATTGCAGGGAAATCATTCCGGAGTTTTTGCATGGCGTTGTCATGGCAGGTATTTACGATAAGCTCCAGTTCTTGCAGCATTTCATTGTTTTCTGCAAAATCGGTGATTATTTGTTTCACTTCGTGGAACATGGCGGCCTGTTGTGATGCGGTATTCTCGCGTTCGTAGTAAGTTTTTCCCAATTTGTCGATAATGTCAAAACGAGAGGCTATCAATCCTTTTAGATGGTTTTCAGTATTGCGCTGTCCTTCCATGCGTTCGGTCAGAGTTTTATACTCGGAATTAGCTTCTTCTGCCAGTAGCAGATAGCGGTCGGTGCGTTCGCGTTGCAGTCGCAGGCGTTGGCGGGTGATGTAATAAGCCACTCCTATCATCAGAAGGATTACAGTTGCTGCTGCGATTTCCCAGGTAGTACGGTTTTTCATCCGGTATTCGGCAAAGTCAGTCCGTTCTTTAAAATATTCGCGTTCCACCATGCCGGCGGAAAACTGCATGTTTGAGCGTGTCAGCGAATCAGTCAGATAGATATAACGATGTATGTTATCGGTTGCTTTCTCAAAGTTCCTGGTTTGTGCTTCAATACGATATGCGGTATATTGCAGGTCGGCCAAGTCACGGATGTCGGTAGTCTGTGCTTCTGCGAGAGCCAGATAGTAGCGTGCGCTGTCTATACGATTTTTCAGAAGGTTCACATCTACCAGTGTATGGTAGCCGTACAGGGTATCCTGTCGGGCGGAAAGCTCGATGCGTTGCAGCAAGTCATGAGGAATTTGCCGCTTGCCCGATACTACATAAAGAGAGGCAAGGTTCGTGAGGCTGGCTTTTGCCAGGTGATCGTTCTTTTGTTCGTCGGCCAGATCAAGAGCGGCGGCGTAGAGACGCATTGCTTTCTCTATGTCTTTCGAATGAAAAGCTGCGGCTGCCATATCAAGTGTTGACTCCGTTTCTTCACGTACATTATCCGACTGCCGGAAGTTATTGCGGGCTTCACGGAAATAATGATAAGCCCGGCTGTAGTTCATCTGTTCATAATATACTTCACCGATTTGCCCGTATAACAGTCCTGTATAATAAGGTTCATTGGTGTCTTTCAGTTTCTCTTCTATTTTGAGAAAAAGGCGCAATGCTCCCGGTTTGTCTCCTGCCCGTAGTTTGATTCGTCCCCAATAATAGAGAGTCTTACATTGGTGTCGTAAATCTTTGGAATAGTGTTTATAATGGCTCCAAGCCTGGCGAATCAGTGAATCATCCGTTACTTTAATATGGTTTTTATCTAATGCTTCCGAGTAAAGCAAGGCATATCTGGCCTGTTCGGCCTGACTGCCTTCCTGTCTGAGCTGCTTTAATATTGTCAAGGCACTGTCCGGCTTGTTTTGTAACAGAGCTTCCGCCTCGTCAAGCCGGGAAATATGTTCTCTATTATAACATCCTGTAAAAAAGAGAATGGCTGATAGTCCAAGTATAATTCTGCATTTCATGCTGTGAATGTAGTGAAAATCTCTCGGATTTGAAATAAGGAGTAGTGCCTTTTTTTAATGATGACTGCATTGACACATTATTTTTTATCATTGTGATTCCATATGCATCATTGTCATATTCATAGAGGGCAGTTCCCCAATATCATCAAAGCGGTATGTGCTGCTTTTGCCTGTTACAATGAATCCTTTGTCATTATTGGAAAAAGACTCTTCTAGAAAGAAAAAAAATAATTTTAGTCTCACGGTCTCACTGTGGAATATCTAGTATGCTGACAATCATTAATATAATGAATGAGAGATACCTTTCCGAACAGGTATCTCTCATTGTTTTTCCATCAAAACCACTAGTTTTCGGTTATCTCTCATTGCTATCTCTCACATCAAAGTAAGTACATAAGATGTGGTCCGCTATATCTGTTTAAAACCAGCAGTTGTTTGTATGTTAAGTCACTGTATCCTAGATGTTATCCTATATATCTTATTCTGTTATCTAACCGACATCTTCATCGTTCCACCCGGGTGAACAGATCATTGCACAATAATGAACTGGCTTATTCACCTAGGTGATAGAGACTGTTCACCCGGGTGGAACGATGAAGATGTCGGTTAGATAATACACAAACTTTAGTTGATAAACAGGTTAAGCCAGGGTATACTATATGCAAAGAAGCGGTAAACGGGCAAATAACCACCATCTTGATGGGAATTATTCGATGAACCGATTGGGTATCCCGCTATAGGTCAATGTGATTTTATGCATCGCCCTTGTCACCGCCACATAAAGCATACTTTTATCTATGGTGGAATGATAATTCTGATTATCAGCTTGTGGAACGATCACTTCATCAAATTCCAACCCTTTTGCCATGTGTGCGGAAGTGACAACAATGCCTTTTGTATAAGCTGAACTTAGACTTGACAAAAACGATATGTTATCTGTATGGACTTGGAGTTTCTGAGCAAGCGCTTTTGCCTGAGTTTCTGTTTTACAGATTATTCCCAAAGATGTATATCCGGAGTTTCTGAAGTCCGATACCAAATTAACAATGCCTGTCGTTTCTTCTTCTGCATTCTTGAATGGAAAAATTTCAGGTTGTTCTCCATGTCGCATAATGGGTTCCAGTTCATTGTTTGCCTGGATTTTCTGTGCCAGACTGGTAATTTCAAAAGTAGAGCGGTAACTCTTACATAGTTTCATTACTTCTCCGGTGGTAAACGCTTTTTGAATCATGGCAGCAGTTGAAGAACCATAGGGATTGACAGATTGAGAAGCATCTCCAAGAATTGTTTTCCGGCAGGGATAAAGTTTTTGGATCACCTTGTATTGTATGGGAGAATAGTCCTGCATTTCATCTATCAGAAGATGTCTGATATGAGTTTGAGTTTTATTTCCATCCAATGCGAGGTGCAGATAAGCCAGGGGAGCCATATCTGCATATTCCAGCATACGATTCTTTCGCATCTTGAACATTTCAGGTTTTCCGGCCCATTCGAAAAAGTCTTTATAGATCTGGAGATCGTTATTTCCTGAAAACATATTCTTAATTTCTTTTCTCAGCAGATTTTTCTCAGCGGTAGTCACTGTAAGGTTATACTGGATTTTCATCATTTCCAGAATGTAATCTGTCATGGTTTCAAATCGTTGGCGTATGGGGTAACGATGGAATCGTTTGAACTGTTCCCCTACGAATTCTGCGGGAATAGTGATATACTTGGTGAGTTTTACATCAGTCACTCTGAAATAGTGATTTTCCATATGGAGGATGAATTTGTCGAGTCGGGAAACAAATTCGAAAGAAGCTTTGTATTGTATCCGTTCGATAAAATCCGGAGCCGGCTTTTCCAGTAGTTCCGAGACTTGTCCGAAGAAATTCTGAAACTTATATTCGTTGTCAAGGACGGTGGAGAGAATCTGTTCCATGCTGGTTTCCGGTACAGTCGTTTCACCAAGTTCCGGAAGGACATTGGATATGTAATCGGCAAATACTTTATTAGGTGAGATGATCAGAATGTCTTTGGATGAAATTTTTCCTTTTTGTGCATAGAGCAGGTAAGCAATACGGTGTAAGGCAATAGACGTTTTTCCCGAGCCGGCGACTCCCTGTATGATGAGTACGGGCGTATCTTCGTTGCGGATAATCCGGTTTTGTTCGCGTTGGATGGTCATAACGATGTTTTTCATCTTGTCGTCTGCATTGGAACAGAGCTCTTTTTGCAGGATATCATCATGAACAGTGACGGAACTTTCAATCATATATTCCATCTTACCTTTGCGAATGCGGTACTGACGCTTGAGTGAAATCTCTCCATGCACTTCACCTGACGGAGAAGAATAAGTGGCCTCACCTGACTCATAGTCATAAAACATACCCGAAATAGGTGACCGCCAATCATATATCAGATTTCTTTTGTTTTTGAAATCGTAGAATGTGTGTATACCTATATATACAGGAAGTTTTTTGCCGCTGCTTCCATTTTCCTTAAAGTCGATTCGTCCGAAGTAAGGAATATCCAATATCTTACTCAGGCGATTGCGTTTGTCTATCACATTTTCGCCTCGTGCAAAATGATTCAGTATACTTTCACGCATGGAACGGATTTCATGAGGATCGATGTCTTTATTGGACCATAGATAATCTTTGTATTCCTGCAGAGTATCTATGTGCTCTTTAACAGACTTGTCTGTGCTGTTTATCGTATCATTGATGATATTGAGCACCTGTTGCAAATATGCTTTTTCCTGCTCTTCTGTTTCGTTGAATATCATATATAAATTCAGTTTGGGTATTAAAAGTTGATTGAAAGGGTGGCAAAGTTAGCTAGATCCGGTGGGGTATTAAATAGTTATTTATAGCTATATATCAAGCCTTTTTCTTATTTTTGCGTGCTCATTTAATCTAGAAGAAAGATGGATATCCTTGATGTTGCAAGACGAAATCAGCAGAAAGCATGGGAAATAATAGAGAAAGTCAATGTTATCCCGATATGGGAAAGTATTGGTGCACAGGTTAATCTGGTTGGTTCTCTTCGTATGGGGTTGCTGATGAAACACCGGGATATTGATTTTCATATATATACGTCTTCTTTAAGTTTAGCCGATAGTTTCAGGGCGATGGCGAAGCTGGCGGAAAACACGTCAGTGAAGAAGATAGAGTGCGTGAATCTGCTGCATACTGTTGAGGCGTGTGTTGAATGGCATGCCTGGTATCAGGATTCGGATAATGCACTCTGGCAAATTGATATGATACATATCCGGAAAGGTTCCCGATACGATGGGTATTTTGAGAAAGTAGCCGAACGTATTTCTTCCGTCTTGACAGATGAGATTAAGCGGACAATTCTTCAATTGAAAAATGAGACACCCGAAAGTGAAAAGATTATGGGGGTAGAATATTATCAGGCTGTCATACGGGATGGAGTGCGGACTTATGCCGGGTTTGAAGAATGGCGAAAAGAGCATCCGGTGGGAGGAGTGCTGGAATGGATGCCTTAATCAGCTTAATATCCCCGTCTCATATCCTATTCGGATGGCTTCAATGGAATTTTGTACTCCTAATTTCCGTAATAGATTCTGTCGGTGAATATTGACGGTATGAATGCTGACACACAGTTTGTCTGCTATTTCTTTACTTAACAGTCCTTTTTGGATCAGGCGTAAAATTTCAGCTTCCCGTTTGGTGAGAGGATTGAAGGTCTGCAGTGACGGAGAAGGAGAGAACATCTCTCCATTTTTCAGATTGAGTACAGTACAGTCTACCGTTTCGGCCTCTTGTTGATCAGGTGAGATATCCATATTCCCAATTACCAGCCATGCTTTTCCATCGATGGTCTGCTCCAGAACCTGATGCCTGCTGACAACACGCACGTATTGTTGCCTCGCATTGAGAACACGAAAACTGTAAATATTAGAATAGTCATTTCGTTGTTCCGGAGGCAAACTGTATATAAACTGACTTAATTTTATTTGTAAGATGAGCAATTGCTCGCGGTCGTCGGGATGGATGCGCGATTCCAGATAATCACCCTGCCTTTCCAATGTTGCTATCTTGTGGGCATCATATCCCAGTAAATCTACAAAGTTCGGAGAAGCATAGGCATATCTGCATTTATATACGTCTACTACAAATGTACAGTTCCGGTTCATCTTCGAGAATTGATGAAGCATGGATTTATTCCGTTCCCACACGGCATAGTCGATGTCGGTAAAGGACAAACGTTGCTTTGCCCACAATTCTTCCCGTGTGATATCTGTTAGCTTGATTTCCCGCATGTATGGAACTGTTTTTTTGATTGAAGTATGACAAAAGTAGATATAATCCGTGATATTATCAAGGAAGGAGTAGAGATTTGCTTATTCTTATTGTTTCCATACAATAATCGTGCTAACAAATGATAATTATTGAACATCTCTTGAAAAATAAATAATAAAAAGATAGTTATCTAATTAATTGGCACATCGCCGAGGAATCCCGCAGCTCGTCCGGTGAGCACCTTATGCGGATAGCATTGGTGGCTTACGTCAAACACGA
>ENA-UPXB01002497-UPXB01002497.1-human-gut-metagenome-genome-assembly--contig:-NODE-2497-length-10113-cov-2.705261_pt1 | contig 10113 bp, 9 predicted proteins | sample MGYA00250055_ERZ773386 | MGnify/ENA primary metagenome ERZ773386 (study PRJEB29103, sample SAMN06111974) | human gut metagenome | biome: human gut; feature: ankylosing spondylitis patient; material... | reverse complement strand
TCCACCCCGCACCCCGGAACCCTGCCGGATGCGTAAGCCCGTGCAGGGCTTTCCCATTCGGCAGGGACTTTTGAAAACGATTAGGAGGAAGTTTGAGTAAAGAGTACATCAAAGCACAAACCCCACTGCCCGCATATTTTCCTTATCCGAAATTTCTGCTGCAGATGAGTCTGTCCCATACGGCGAGGCTGACCTATGTTCTGCTGCTGGACCGTATGACCCTTTCGCAGAAGAACGGCTGGGTGGATGTGCAGGGCCGGGCATATGTGCTCTATCCGTTGGCAGGGCTGGCGGAAGATCTTCAGAGCAGCATTTCCAGTGTCACCCGTGCCTTGCGGGAACTGGAAGCCGCACGGCTGATCGAACGGCGGTCCAATGGCTTTTCCAAGCCAAACCAGGTGTTCCTAAGCTTCCCATCTACTGCGCAGAAATGCACAGTCGAGATGGTCAAAAATGAGCAGCCTGATTGCTCAAAAGTGAGCAACACGATTGCGCAAAACTGCACACCTAACCAAATAAATAAGAACAACCTAAGATGGAACAAAATAAATAGAACCAAAGAAGCATATGGGCGTTATCGGAATGTTTTTCTGGAAGATTATTCGGAACTGAAAAGCGAGGTAGCAGAGTTGGACGTCCTGATCGAAGACCTTTCGGTCTATATGCAGTCTACAGGCAAGAAGTACGCAGACCACGCAGCGACCCTGCGCAGCTGGTCAGCACGAAAGAGAAAGCAACAGAAAGCGGGAACGGGCATCCCGGACTATACCTACAGCAAGGAGGAAAGTTTATGACGGAAACAATCCAGACAGCGATGGACAGGCTTATGACGATTTCTGCAGAGCCGCAGGACTACATTGCGGGAGATGGGCTGCTGTACTGCGGCAGCTGCAATACCCCCAAGGAAGCGTTCTTCCCAAACGGAAGAAAGCTGTTTGGGCGTGACCGCCATCCGGCTGAATGCCAGTGCCGACAAGAAGCTAGGGAAAAGCAGGAGGAAGAAGAGCGGGCAAGGCTGCATCACGAGAACGTGCGGCGGTTGAAGCTGCAGGGCTTTACCGACTGGGCGATGCAGCACTGGACATTTGAAAACGATCATGGGCAGAACCCACAGATGCATCTGGCGCAGCGGTATGTGGACTATTGGCCGGAAATGCGGGGAAAGAATGTGGGCCTGCTGCTCTGGGGCGGTGTTGGTACAGGCAAAAGTTTCATGGCAGGCTGTATTGCCAATGCCCTGATGGAGCAGGAAGTGGCGGTTTACATGACGAACTTTGCCCGAATCATGAATGAACTGAACAGTGCTTTTGCCGGACGAAACGAAGTTGTGGACAGACTGTGCAGGTATCCGCTGCTTGTTATTGATGATTTCGGCATGGAGCGCGGCACGGAATATGCGCTGGAGCAGATTTATAACATCATTGACAGCCGCTACCGCAGCCGAAAACCACTGATCGTCACCACGAACCTGACCCTGACGGAGTTGAAGAACCCGCAGGATACCGCTCACGCCCGTATCTATGACCGTCTGCTGGAACTGTGTACCCCGATTGCCTGCACAGGCCCCAGCATGAGAAAGGATATAGGACAGGCAAAATTGAACTTGCTGAAAACACTTCTGGCTTGAATGGGAGGAACGCGATTGCAAGAAAACGGCAGAATGAATTGGCTGGAGCAGATCCACCAGATGAAGAACCGGGATATCCGCACGATAGAACAGCATGAACTGCAGGAACTGCCGCAGGATGCAGTGGAACACAGATTGCCGCAGGAGGAAAGGCTGAAAAATCTGCTGGATAAGGTCGGAAATCCTTACTGCTATCTGGACAACGGAATTATTGTGAAGCTGAATTTCGCACCGAGAGGGAGCAGCACACTGTCTGAGCGCATTGGCAGGTGCTTTCAGTCTGCCAGCTGAAAAGGCAGAGAAACTTTCGGCAAGCTGCTGAAAAAACACGCAGAAAAATTTCACACTTTAATGCGATAAAGCACTGGACAAAAGATGATGATTCTGGTAAGCTGTTTACGGGTAAGAAAATAGGAATGTGCCAACTGAGCAGAACTTGCTCGGTAGGCTTGTTCTACATAGAAAATGTGGAGCCTTTCGCTTCTCTGACGAACAGTATTGCCGATTCGTTAAGGAGGTGGAAGGCTTTTGTTATACCCTGATATCTATTCGCAGAAAAAACTGCAGCAAAATACAACCCGATACCGTACAGCCTTGTACTTGCGTTTGTCTCGTGAGGATGGCGATAAGACAGAGAGCGACAGTATTGCAAACCAGCGCACACTACTGGAAGCCTATGCCATAGACCACCCGGAACTGTGCATCGTGGATGAGTTTGTGGACGATGGTTGCTCCGGCTCGAACTTTGAACGGCCTGCGTTCCAAAACCTGTTCAGGGAACTGGAACAAGGGACTATCAACTGTGTTCTGGTGAAAGATCTGTCCCGCTTTGGACGAAATTACATTGAAGTGGGGCGTTATCTGGAACGTATTTTCCCGGTCATGCGGGTCCGGCTGATTGCAGTGACGGATAATTATGACAGCCAATCTGCGTGGAAGACCAGCGATTCCATCATGGTTCCGATGCGGAATCTGCTCAACGATGCCTACTGTCGGGATATTTCCGTCAAAATCAAGAGTCAGCTTGCGGTCAAGCGAAAACGCGGCGATTTTGTGGGAAGTTTTGCAACCTATGGATACCAGAAGGACCCCAGCAATCATACCAAGCTGATCGTGGACGAACTGGCAGCGGAAACAGTGCAGAACATTTTTCACTGGAAGATCAATGGCATGAGCAATCAGGGCATCGCAAATCGTTTGAATGCGAAAAAGGTACCGTCCCCAGCTGCACGAAAGTTGCAGAGCGGTGCAAAGCTGAGCCTGCATTTCCGCAAGAGCGATGAGCCGCCGTGGTCTGCCAAGGCAGTGGACCGCATTCTGCACAACGAGGTCTATATCGGAAAGCTGGTACAGGGAAAGACACGACGACTGGATTATCGCTCCAAAAAGAAAATGAACGTGCCGATGCGGGACTGGGTAATCGTGGACAACACCCATGAAGCAATCATTCCGGCAGAGCAGTTTGAGCTGGTGCGGCGGATTCTGGAAACAGAAACTCGCAGGCCGAACGATGCCGAAACGGTGGCCCTGTTTGCGGGATTTCTTTACTGTGGGGACTGCGGCAGCCGGTTGGTGCGCAGGTCGGCCAGCTATAAGGGAAAGCGGTATGTCTATTATCAGTGCTCCGGCAGCAAACAGAACAAGGGCAGCTGCACGAGCCATAACCTGCGGGATGAAAAGCTCTATAACATCGTGCGGAATGCGCTTCAGATGCAGATCCAGATCGTGATGGAGGAAGCTGAGTTTGTGGAAAGCATCCGGCAGCCACGCCGGTGCTCACCGAAATGGCGGGCAGGCTGACCTCGATGAAGCCCAGCAGTACAGCCGGAGCAACAGCAGCGGCATCCGGCAGGCCCAGCAGGAACCCTACCGTGTGCGGCGCATCGAACGGCAGATTCGGCAGCTGACTGCAGAAAAGGCCCATACACAGGGCATTAAGGAAAAATTGTATGGGGATTACGCAGAGGAAATCCTCACACGGGAGGATTTTTTGAACTACAACGAACTGTACAGCAAGCGGATTGAAGAGTATGACCGCAAAATCACAGAACTGGAAGCGGAACAGCGAAATTTACAGACTGCTCCAAACGCTTATCCGTTTCTGGATGTGTACCGTAAGTATCGAAAATTGGAAGAAATCACCCGCCCGATGATTGTTGAATTGATTGAGAAAATCGAAGTGTATGAGGGCAATCGGGTGGAAATTACGTTCCGATTCCACGATGAAATTGCGGACCTGCTGGAAGAACTGCATCAAAAGCAGATGGGGCAGCATGAAGTATCTGCATGAAAGGAGAAGCCGACTTATGGCAAGAGTAAGCAAGAAAGTAAGTACGGCGCAGCGGGAAACCGAGAACGCGCAGCATCGTATCTGGAAAACCGCAATTTACGCACGATTGTCTGATTTCGATGATGTGCTTCGGAATACGGAATCACTGGAAGTGCAGATTTCCTATATCAAGGAGTACATCAATCACCGGGATGATTTGATGCTGCTGGATGTATTTGCGGACAAGCGGTGTACAGGGATGAACTTTGACCGCCCGGAATTTGAGCGGTTGCTGAAAGCATTGCAGGAGCGGAAAGTCAACTGCATTGTGGTAAAGGATTTCTCGCGTCTGGGCCGTAATTTCGTGGAAACAGGTCAGTATCTGGAACAGGTGTTTCCGTTGTTCGGCGTAAGATTTATAGCCATCAACGATAACTATGACAGCCTGAACAGCCAGAGCCGGGACGGGATGCTGGTGCCGATCAAGAGCATGATCAATGAAATGTACTCGAAAGACCTGTCCCAGAAGATTCAGTCGTGCTTTCGTTCCAAGGAAGCACGGGGAGAAATCTATACCCCTGTTCCATTTGGCTACAAAAAGGATCAGAGGAATCATTTGGTTCTGGATGAGGAAGTCAGCGATGTGGTAGTTCGGATTTTTCTCTGGAAGAAATCCGGCATGAAAGAGCGCGAGATTGCAAAGAAGCTGTCTGCGCAGGGAATCCAGACACCTTTTACACGCCGCTGTCAGCTGGGATACCTGAAAAACACCTTGCGGGTAAAGGACCCAGCATGGCAGACCGTTTTCGTGACAAAGGTGCTGGAAAATCCAATCTACACAGGAACAATGGTCTATAACCGCATCGCCTACGATGAAGCGAATCGGAAAATTGGGCAGAATCCACGGGAAAGCTGGCGGATGGTGCCGGATAGCCATCCGGCGATTATCAGCTGGGAACTGTTTGATGAAGTTTCCGCATTACGGGAAGCTGAGCAAGCAGTCAAGGAAGAACGAAAAAAGTGGAGCAGACAGCGCAGAGAGAACAATCCGAACATCTTCAAAGGCAGAATCTTTTGCAAAAAGTGCGGAGAAAAATTGGTTTGTCATTGGCAAAGTGATGGTACGCTGTATTTTTACTGTGCATCTTGCCATATTTCAATTTCAGAGAAAGACCTCTGGAACGGCATTAACAAGGAGTTGCGCCAGCGGATGGAAGAACACCGTGATTTGCAGAAGCTGGTACGGAAAAGCTCTGGAAAAAGCAAACTCCAATCAAAAGAAATAGCTACAAAACGTGAAATTGAACAGGCGTCAGGCAATATCGTTCGACTGGAATCACAGAAGCGCAGCGGCTACGAGCAGTATGTCCTTGGAAAAATTTCAAAAGAAAAGTTCTTGAAATTGAAGCAGGATGAAGAGAATGAAATTGAGGCATTCAGACAGACAAAAGCTGAAAATGAGAAAGAACTGGTCGTTGTTCAAGAAGAATTGCAGCAGAAAAAGCAAATCGCAGGCAACACAGAGGTTCTTTTAACGGCAGATAATCTGCAGCAGTATGTAAAGAAAATTGAAGTGGATCACAAGAAAAATACTTACACGGAATTTGTGTTCTAACGAAAAAGGAGGACAGACAATGAAAGAAAAAATCTATGATGCCCGGACAGGAATGGGATATGTTTTGGTGGGTGATTATTATCTGCCAGCCTTGAAACTGCCACGGACCCGTCCGATTGGCCGCTGGGGGATGCTACACAAGGCGTACCTGAAACTGCGAAAACCAGCCTATTATCAGAGCCTGCTGCTGAGTGGAAAGCTGGATACTGTTTTGGCAAATGTGGAAGAGCAGGCTGCAGAGCGGTATAAGGTCTTGATCGAGCAGATGAGTCAGCGTGAGGAAACTTCAGAAAAACTGAAAGAAGAGAACCAGATGGAATGGGTACGCCGTATGAATAATCTGGAAAATCGTGCTGCGGAGATTGTAAAGGCAGAATTGATCTATACGTTTGAAAGGCGGTGAGCAGCAGATGATCGGAACCTATTACCGGCTTTCTCTTGCGGACGAGGATGTGGGAACAGATAAGACCGAGAGCAACAGCATTCAGGGCCAGCGCGGACTGGTAGAGGGGTACATCATGGCCCGCCCCGAACTGGCAACAGAGCCGCGTCAGGAGTACGTGGACGATGGCTACTCCGGCACATCTACAAGCCGTCCTGCGTTTCAGCGGCTAATTCAAGATGCACAGGACGGAAAGGTGAAAACGATTATCGTAAAGGACTTTTCCCGGTTCGCCCGTGACTATATTGAAGCAGGCGATTATATGGAGCGAATCTTCCCGTTGCTGGGCGTTCGCTTCATCTCCGTCAACGATGGTTACGACAGTGGAATGCAGATCAGAAACGATGTATGTGGACTGGAAGTAGCCATTAAGAACATCATCAACGCATCCTACAGCCGGGACCTCTCCGCTAAAATCGCAGCAGCAGATCATGTGATGCAGAAAAAAGGAATGTATCTCGGAGGATACCGCCCGTTTGGATTCCTGCCGGACCCGAGCGATTGCCATAAGCTGATCCTCGACCCGGTAGCCAGCCAGTATGTACGGTTGATCTTTGAACTGGCATTGCAGGGCAACAGGACGGGCACCATCGCAAAAATCCTGAATGAAAAGCAGATTCCAACTCCGGCAGCGTATCATGTGGCGGAAAGCCATGTGTACAGCGAGCAGAAAGCATGGGATCTGCAGCGCAGCCATTGGACAAGTGGAACGGTTTACCATGTTCTGAAAAATGAGAAGTATAAGGGAACCTATGTGGGCGCGAAATTTATTATGCCGGTTCCTTGCAAGCATCGGGTCCTGCGCGCTCCCTTGGAACAGCAGGTACGAATTGAGGACAGCCATGCCGCCATTGTGACCCCGGAGGAATTTGAACAAGCACAAAAGGTTATTATGCTGCAGCATGGGAAGCATCAGGCCGGGAACTACACAAAACACCAGTATCCCTTGAAAGGCAAGGTCTATTGCGGCTACTGCCAGAAGCTGATGAAATATCGTGTACTCAAGAAGCTTGGCCCTTCTTTTAACTGCAGATTTTCGGCCACAGCGGTGGACAGCCCTTGCAAGCGAATCCCGATCTCCGAGGAACTGCTGGAACATATCGTCCGAAATGCGCTGACAGCGCAGATAAAGCAGGCAGAGTATGTACTGGAAATCCTGCACGAACGGGAACGCAAAGCGTTGATTTGCTTTTCCGCACTGGAACGGCAGGAAGAAAAGCTGAGTGCAGAAAAGGCAGAGATTGTAAAACAGCGCGTTGCACTGTATGAGCAATACGCCGACGGGAATATGAGTAAGGAAGAGTTCATCCGGCAGAGAGATGCCTACAGAGTGCAGGAAGATGAAAAGATGGAGCAGATTCAAAGGCTGCGTACCGAGAAAAATCAAGCTTTCCAGCCTGTGAAGAGGGACACCGATCATTTGCAGACTGTCATGAGTACTGTAGAAGAAGCAGGCGATGTGATGTACTTATCACAGAATGTGGTAGAAACTTTTATTGACCGCATCGAGGTTTTCAACGATGAACATGTGAAAATTCATTTTACATTTGAAAATGTGTTGGCAGACTATGCCGAATGAGTCGTAGCCAGAATCAATGCAGTAAGCAGAGTTTTTCTTGTAAGAACATGAGATTCATGGTATCATAGAAGCAATAAAAAGTCTGTGTGTGGCTACGCGAAAGGAGCAGCAGAGATGAAAAAATTGAACATCCCAGTTGGTATTTCGGACTTTGAGAAGATTCGGAACGGTGGGTTTTATTATATTGACAAATCTGGCCTGATTACGGAAATTTTGAACGAAAAAGCAGAAGTGACACTTATCACTCGACCACGGCGTTTCGGTAAGACGCTTGGCATGAGTATGTTAGAAAGCTTCTTTGACATCCGTAAAGACAGCAAAGAACTGTTTGATGGGCTGGAAATTGCAGAGCATCAGGTATTATGTGATGAGTGGATGAATCAGTATCCTACAGTCTTTGTTTCATTCCGACAGGTAGACGGTCTGGATTTTACTGGGGCATACGATATGCTCACAATGGTGATAGCGGATTTGTACAACAAACATCTTTATTTGCTTGATAGTAAAAGTGTTACAGAATTCCAAAAAACAGCGTTTGAGCATCTTGCACATGGCAATGGTTCTATAAAAGAAGTTAAGAACAGCCTTATGCTTTTGACAACGATGATGCAGAGCTATTATGCAAAGCCTGTAATTCTTCTTATAGACGAGTATGATGTCCCTGTAGCAAAAGCGAATAATAACGGTTATTATAATGAAATGCTCGATGTTATGAAAGGCTTGATGCAGGCTCTAAAAGACAATCAAGCACTTCAGTTTGCAGTTGTTACGGACTGCTTAAAGATTGCGAAAGAAAGCATTTTTACGGGAACAAATAATTTTGTATCGGATACTATCACAAATTCTCGTCTGAACGAGTATTTCGGATTTGTACAGAGTGAGGTTGACCTGTTGCTAAAGGATGCTGACTTGACAACGCAGGCTGAGAGCATCAAGAAATGGTATGATGGATACCATTTCGGAGCCTTTGATGTTTACTGCCCGTGGGATGTAATGAATTATTTGCTGGAACTGCAGCGCAATCCGAAAGCTAAGCCTATCAGCTACTGGAAGAACACCAGCGACAATGCAATCATCCGTTCCTTTATTGACTATGCAGGCAGTACCATCACAAATAAACTTGAAACGCTGATGGCTGGTGGCTGCATCGTTCAGCGTGTGGATGAAAACCTGACCTATGATTATCTACATTCCTCAGAAGACAATCTTTGGAGTACGCTGTACCTGACAGGGTACTTAACCAAGGCGCGTGAAGAAGATTATAAGGGTGAGTTGCCGGATGGCATGGTTGCCCTTATGATTCCGAACGCAGAAATCAAAGAGATTTTTGAAACAACAGTCATCAAATGGTTCGATGACAGTACGAAGAAGTGGAATCGAAATGCTTTGTTCGATGCAGTCTGGAACGGTGATAGCGAGGGCATTACCAAGGAAATGAATGCTCTGCTCCGGCGCACCATTAGCTACCATGACTACCGGGAAGACTTCTATCATGCTTTCCTTGCGGGCATCTTCACAGGTGCCGGATATATGGTGGATTCCAATAAGGAGCATGGAGAAGGCCGAAGTGATGTGGTCGTTTACGATTCCATCAATGCCCGCGTTGCAATCTTTGAAGCAAAGTACACGAAGGTTTTGGAAAATCTGGAAAGTGAATGCGATATAGCCTTGCAGCAAATTGATGATCGGATGTATGCAAAGGAGTATGAGGATGATTACGATCAGATTCTTTGCTACGGTATTTCGTTCTTTAAAAAGCGCTGCATGGTAAAGAAAAAGTGATTCACAACAAATCTTAACTTGAATTCTGTATTATAACTTAAAATGAGTTAAAATACAGAAAAAGAATTATAAGAGAGGCTCGCATAAACCACAGACAGCACCCAAGATGATTCGAGGGTGCGTCTGCGGCTTATGCGGGCCTTTTTATTTTGTGATTTTAATACGGATGAATGTTAAATTCCAAGGCTGACAAGAGTGGCCTTTAACTCCTTCGCCGTGCGGATAATGATTTCCTGCTCAGTTTCGTTGCAGTCCAATAACAGATGATGCAATTCGGTGTTGGAAGTTGAAACGGAATAGTGAAGACTGCCTATCAACAAATCATCAATGGAAATGCAGAGGGCGTCGGCAATATCGACCAGAGTGGCAACGCTGGGGTGTTCTGTGCCTTTTTCAATTTTGGCCAGAAATTCACGACTGCGATTGATTTTAGAGGCTAAGGCTTCCTGGGTGATATTACCACACTGCATTCTGAAATAACCAATACGTTTTCCCAAAGCAACATAATTGACGGACATAAGTAAATCTTCCTTTCGAATGCCCGCATAAGAGTACTTTTATTATCTGGCCTATGGAAAAACGAATCAAGAAGAACGAAAAGAGCAGCCAACATAGAAGTCAGAATTTTCGTTTTTCCCCTCTAGCGGAGATGGCTTCTGAGGCCAAAATGTGACCCAGTAGGTCACATTTTAAGGAACAAGTGACCTGCTGGGTCACAGAAAAATTATCTGATATCCATGAATATGTGTGGGGGGTGACTCCGGATTTTCTGGATGTATTGGAGGAAGGCTTCAAAGAA
>ENA-UPXB01002493-UPXB01002493.1-human-gut-metagenome-genome-assembly--contig:-NODE-2493-length-10127-cov-3.816020_pt1 | contig 10127 bp, 9 predicted proteins | sample MGYA00250055_ERZ773386 | MGnify/ENA primary metagenome ERZ773386 (study PRJEB29103, sample SAMN06111974) | human gut metagenome | biome: human gut; feature: ankylosing spondylitis patient; material... | reverse complement strand
AAAGACAACAGCAGGATGGCAGACAGCAGATCCTGAACAGGACAGATTATGAAAGGCAAAGGTTGAGAGAAATGGCAGAGAAAATCGCAAGAAAAGACAGAAATTTTAAATTTGAGACATTACAGTTACACGTAGGACAGGAGAGTCCGGATCCAGTTACAGATGCAAGAGCAGTACCGATTTATCAGACATCTTCTTATGTATTCCGTAACTGCGATCATGCAGCTGCAAGATTTGGTCTGGCAGATGCCGGTAACATCTACGGAAGACTAACAAACCCGACAGAGGATGTATTCGAAAAGAGAATCGCAGCTCTGGAAGGCGGTGTTGCAGCACTGGCAGTAGCATCCGGAGCAGCAGCTATTTCATATACCATTGAAAACCTGGCACAGAACGGTGACCACATCGTATCTGCAAAAAATATTTACGGCGGTTCCTTCAACCTGCTGGAGCACACACTGCCACAGTACGGTATCACAACAACCTTTGTAGATATCTTTGATCTGGATGCAGTAGAAGCAGCTATCCAGGATAATACAAAAGCTGTTTATATCGAAACTCTGGGCAACCCGAATTCAGACGTAGTAGATATTGAAGCTATCGCAAAGATCGCTCATGCACATAAAATCCCGCTGGTTGTTGACAATACGTTTGCAACACCATACCTGGTAAGACCGATTGAGTACGGTGCAGATATCGTTGTACATTCTGCAACAAAATTCATCGGCGGCCATGGAACAACCATCGGCGGTGTTATCGTAGACAGCGGTAAATTCGACTGGGAGGCATCCGGTAAATTCGCTTCTCTGACAGAACCGAACCCAAGCTACCATGGCATCAGCTTTACAAAAGCAGTAGGACCTGCAGCATTTGTTACAAAAATCCGTGCAATCCTGCTGAGAGATACCGGTGCAACCATCTCTCCATTCCACTCATTCATTTTCCTGCAGGGACTGGAAACACTGTCTTTGAGAGTAGAGCGTCATGTAGAGAACGCACTGAAAGTCGTACAGTATCTGAAGAATCATCCGCAGGTAGAAGAAGTACATCATCCGTCTGTTTCGGATGATCCGAAACAGAAAGAGCTGTATGCAAAATATTTCCCGAACGGCGGCGGCTCTATCTTTACCTTTGAGATCAAAGGTGACGCACAGAAAGCAAAAGATTTTATCGACAATCTGGAGCTGTTCTCCCTGCTGGCAAACGTAGCAGACGTAAAATCTCTGGTTATCCATCCGGCAACCACTACACACAGCCAGTGCACAGAGGAAGAACTTCTGGATCAGGGGATCAAACCAAACACAATCCGTCTGTCCATCGGTACAGAGAACATTGATGACATCATCCAGGATCTGGACGAAGCATTCAAAGCAGTACAGTAAGAATAAAAGCGTGTGAATTGCGGAACAATCCTTATGGCATCTTTATAAAATACAGGTGAGAAATATAAAAATAAAGCAACGATCGTGAAAACGAGAGCAGAGAAATGTGCGAAAGAGGCACAGATCTCTGCTCTTTTTTATGGAAAATAAAAATGTTTTGAGAAAAAGGAGGAAAATTATGAGAAAAAGAGTATCACGTATTCTGGCGGTAACGCTGGCAACCGTAGTTACGGTCACCGCCATGCCATCTGAGGCGGAGGCAGCATTTCGAAGTTTTGACAGTGTGCCAAAAGCGGTATCCCAAGCAATTTCGCAGGCGGCATCACAAAAAGAGATCCGTTATTTTCCGGTAACGCTTTATGATTATGATCAGGACACGATCAATCAGGCGGTTTATCAGGAAGACAAGGCAGAAAATCCGAACAGCAGAGTTCTTCGGGGTATCTATTTTTCGAATGGTGCTCCCGGCAGCAGCTATGCCACCTGGAATACCTGGACCGGTCTGCTGACGACAAATAATACGATCTCATCCACGCAGACCAGTCAGAAGGGTTATGTTTACAGCGGCCTGGTGGGTTCTGACATGCAAAATGGAAACATTCATTTTACGGTTCCGGACGGCGGCATTTTTGATTCCGGTGACACAAAAACAAAAGAAGTTTACACGAATGTCGGACTGCCGTTTGTATATGAAAATGGATATTATACATTTGATGCAAGTCAGGATTCAGCGTATTTTTCTGGAACAGCAGCAAGTGAAACGAATCTGACCTGGAATGACACGGCACAGACGAATAAGACAGATAACAGAAAGGGCTTTTATCCGTTCAACAGTGGAACGAGTGTGAGGACGCCGGATTATCATTTTGGCATGATCGCAACGATTCCGTTTTCCATGACGGCAGATGGCAAAATTTCCAGCACTTCAGACGAAGATATCAAGTTTGAGTTTGCCGGTGATGATGATGTGTGGGTATTTATTGACGGAAAACTTGTTCTGGATATCGGCGGCATCCACGATTCAGTCAACGGAACGATTAATTTTGCACAGAATAAAACAGAAATTTCCGCGACCAGTTCCGGTCAGACAAGCGGAATGTTTATTAAAGGAGGAAGATCAACAGCCGGAAAGATCTCAAAAAAAGTGTTCCGGGATTCTGAAGGTGCGGGTATTTTTGATACCACGTTAAAAACATTTGCAGCGACCGATCAGCATACGCTGACCGTCTATTATCTGGAACGTGGAGAAGGAGCTTCCAACTGTAAAATCAAATTCAATCTGCCAATGAAAGATACCGTTTCGGTGCATAAAACAGTCAAAACAACAGACAGTAAAGGAATAAAACTGGATGACAGTATTTTAGCACAGATCAGCCAGCGAGATTTTTATTTTACGCTCTACCGTGACGGCGAAGCAGTGTCAGATGCAACTTACAATCTCTATGACATCAACAATCAGTATGTAGATACGAGAATGACCGGAACGGACGGAAGGTTTGCACTGAAAAATGGTCAGACTGCGAAATTCATCGGAACGATGGATGAAGATGACGGCAAAACCTATTATATTACCGAGGCGGACAACGGAGCGAGCTGGATCGCTCCGAAATGGAGTTATCAGGCGGAAGCAGCCGGTGGTTTCCATGTCGTGGATTCGGACAGTGCCGGAACGAGTATGAGCGTGACTGCAAAAGGTGAAGCAGACAAAGCAGATCAGGTATCGTTCACCTGTGAAAATGAAATGCTGCACAAAGAAACGGCATCTTTTGAGGCAAATGACGATTATATTGTTCTGGACTACGGACTTCCGGTTGAAATTGATCCTCTGGTAAATGATCTGGCAGTCGGAGGCAGCAAAGAACTGGTTGAAATCGACAGCAATTCTCTGAAATATGGAACGGCCGAAGTAAAAGACGGAAAAATCCATTACACGCTGACAAAACAGCTGACCGGCGTAGAAGTTTTAAATTATACTGCAAAAGTAAAGAGTACAAACGGTGTAGATGATCAGGAGGCACAGGCAAAGGTTTATATCATTCCGGCGACCGACATGTATTATGAAGAAGATTTCGGAATGGCAGAATATCCAAACGGAAACTGGGAACAGGAGGGAACACCTCAGGAGGATTACCAGGAACCGGGCGTAGTCGGGGATGCCGGTGACAGTCCGTATGGTTCAGATGTTGCTTATTTAAGTGACAGCGAAGACAGCAACGGTTCTAGCTGTTATGTAAGCACAGAAAAAGGTGCAGCAAAATTTACTTACACCTTTACCGGAAAGGGAACTTCTTTCTTTGCAAGGACATCCAATAACAGCGGCTATCTGCGGATCGTGATCAGAGATGCAAAAGGCAGAGAAATCTATCATGGATACCGCAACACCATTTATCAGAGTGAAAACAAGATCACTTTATACAATATTCCGGTATTTACCTGGAATACTTCCGAATATGGCACATATAATGTAGAAGTGTCTGTTGCAAAGGCGGGAAATCGTTTTGGCTCAGATTTCTGGCTGGATGGGATCCGTGTGATGCAGCCGCTTGATGAGACGGATGAACATGCAGATATTGCAGCACAGGCCTACAACCAGGATGGTGAAGCAAATATGACGGCAGTTACACTGCGTCAGAAACTTCTCTCCGATTATACGGAGGTTGATGAGAAGGGCGAGATCCAGTGGGATGGAAAAACATTTGTGGTATTTACCGATTCAAACGGTAAGATTAAAAAAGCTTCCGAATATAAGAGCAATGGGCCGAAAGAAGAGGTTTATCTTGATGAAGATCAGAGCGTAACCTTCTCTTTAAAAGACTGGGATCCAAATACGAACAAACTTTATCTTGGAGTAAAAGCTCCGTTCGGAAATGCAAAAGTCTCAGTCAACGGACAGATCCTGGAACTTAAAAATGCAGCAGACTGTTATTATGAAATTTCAAAATGTGCGGATATCAGTGAAAAAGACGGAAGCACGATAGCTACATTTGAGATCAAAGCCGAAGAGGGACTGGTTTCCGCAACCAATATCAAAGTAACCGGAAATGCCGAGTTTACGATCATAAAGAAACAGACATACGGGAAGGGGAATGGATATGAAGAAAACGTATGAAACTCCAAAAGCAGAAGTGGAACGCTATCAGCTGGATGCTTCGATCGCCAGCAACTGTGAAACGGTCGTCCACAACGGTCCGCAAATGAACGGATACAGCCAGTGCAGCGATTACATCGATCCGTTTGAGACATACAGTGCTGCAAGAAGTGTGCACAATGTACAGTTTTATTCGGAAGATACGTGCGACTGTTACACGACAGCAGGCGGCGGTTACTGGACATCCTGAACACAAAGAGAAACAGAAAAAGCGAGGTACCGGGGATGCACATCATGTTATGCCTTGGCGGCGTGAAAATCTGTCTGGACTGTGAAAAAGAAATTCAGATCGAAGATGTGTTCCTTCCATTTATAATCCGGGAAAGATCCGGTATATCCGGGCAGGATGAAAAATGGAAAGAGACAGATATTCTGGCGGCGGTTTCCTGGAAGTGGGTAAAGCCGCCGCTTCGTTCTGCGGTAAAGCTTGGAGAAGATCTGATCCAGACTTACTATCGCAGGGAAGAGAAAAATTACTGTATTGTGTGGGAGGGAGAAAAGGGAGCAATTTCCTGCGTGGAATACGACGATACTTTTTCACATGTTTCGTGCAGGATACAGGAACGGCTGCTTCCGGTTGCACCGAAAAGTCTTGGTGAAATCCTGCGTTATTTTCCGATGCGGGCCATCCTTCAACAGTTTCTTGTACTGTTTTTTCACGCGGCACAGATTACATATCAGGAAACCGGGATTTTATTTGCCGGACCATCCGGGGCGGGAAAGACCACGCAGGCAAAACTCTGGGAGAGGTTCAGAAATGCCAGGATCATCTGCAATGACCGGACACTTCTGCGAAAACAGGACGGAAACTGGCACAGCTACGGCTATCCGATGGATGGATCACAGCCGGTGCGAAGCGGGGAAGTGCATGTGGCGGGATGCATCGTTCTGGTAAAACAGTCGCAGAATGGAAAGAGCAGCATCGAAAGACTGCGGGCAGGGAAAGCGATGGCACAGCTGATGCCGCAGCTTGTGATCGACTGGTGGAGTGAAAATGCCAGAAACCAGGCGGCAGAGAATCTGTTTTTGTTGCTGAAAGAAATGCCAGTCTACCAGCTGACTGCAACGATGGATGAGCAGGCAGTTGCGTGCCTGGAAAAAATCCTGAAGATGGACGATATCTGTAGGAAAAGATAAAATGAAATTTATTCAGACATGCAAAATGTGAAGCGAGTACAGAAGTAAGGTATACGGAAGAGTGTCACAAGAAATACATAACGTATGCTTAAACAGGAAGGAGAAGAGAAAATATGCAGGGAACGATCAGCAGGCGTTTATGGGCAAAAGCGGGAGCGGAGAGAATCCCACTGACTGGGGCATTTGAACTGCTCCCGATCTGTAATTTTGCCTGCAAAATGTGTTATGTCCGTAAAAGCAGGGCAGAAGTGGAGAAAGCAGGCGGACTGATGGATGGAAAGAGGTGGCTTGAGATTGCAGAAGATGCCGCAAAATGTGGTTTGCTGTTTCCGCTTCTGACGGGCGGGGAGCCGTTTCTGTACGAAGATTTTCAGGAAGTCTTTGCCGGAATGCAGGATCTTGGAATGCAGGTCAGCATCAATTCCAATGCATCCCGGATCGATCAGAATATGGCCAGGTGGCTTGGCAGGCACACACCGACCAGGATCAACATCACACTTTACGGGGCGAGTGAAGAGACTTATCAGAAGCTCTGCGGAAACGGCGAATCCTTTCTGAAAGTGAAAAATGCTGTCCGATGGCTGAAACAGTATGGGGTGCCGATCAAGTTGAACGCCAGCATTACACCGCAGAATGTACAGGATCTGGAGAGTATGATTTCTTATGCAAAAGAGTGTCAGATACCGATCCAGGCGGCAACCTATATGTTTCCGCCGATCCGCCGAAACGCAGTAATGGTCGGACAAAATGAACGCCTCTCCCCGGAAGAGGCCGCACTTGCCAGAGTAAAGACCGATTTTCTGACCGGAGAAGGGGATTGGTTTTGGCGGCAGGCTGAGCGGTTTGGCAGATTCCAAAAAGGCGAGGAACGGTTTCGGGAAAATTCTGACGAAGAAAAAAGATGTGAAGACAAAAAGATGACGGATGAAAATGTGATGACCATGCACTGCCGGGCCGGACACTGTTCTTTCTGGGTGGACTGGCAGGGTAATCTGGTCAACTGCGGCATGTACGCTTCGGCAAAAACATCTTTAAAAGAGCGTTCTTTTGCAGAAGCCTGGAAAGAACTGGTTGCACAGACAGAAAAAGTATGCTGTTCTCCGGCGTGTATACATTGTGCAAACAAAAAAATCTGTCATCCCTGCATTGCGATGATCGCTGCCGAATGTGGAGAAGAAAAAGGATGTCCGGAATATCTCTGCCGGATGCATGCGGCAGAGGCAGAAGTTTATCAGGCTGTGCTTGAAAAATGGAAGTCAGGCTGTGGGAATGCGGAAGTATTTCCCGTTCTTTTCTGATACTTGCCGTATGTCAGGTATTTGGCAAAAAAAGTGTCAGAAACACAAGAAAAAAGTGTCAGAAACACAAGAAAGACTTGACTTCTTTTCAATGTCATGATAGACTGGTCTGGCGAATGGAAGTAGGTCTTTTTTTTATGCCTAAAATTCATCAGCCCATAAAGGCTGTGAGCAAAAAACAAAGAGAGCGAGGTGGAAGTTTTGCGCACAAGAATTACATTGGCATGTACAGAATGCAAACAGCGTAATTACAACATGACAAAGGATAAGAAAACTCATCCTGAGAGAATGGAAACCAAGAAGTATTGCAGATTCTGCAAGAAACACACGAATCACAAGGAAACCAAATAAGCCGGGTGCGAAAGGATAAGTGATTATATGAGCGAAAAGGAAAAGAAAGAAAAAGCTCCTAAAAAAAGCTGGTTCGACGGTCTGAAAGCTGAGTTCCGCAAAATTATCTGGCCGGATCAGAAATCCATCGGCAAGCAGACGGCAGCAGTCCTTAGCGTTTCGGTAGTACTGGGCGTTCTGATCACCATCATTGATATGATCGTACAGTACGGTGTTGATTTCTTAGTAAAATAAGGACAGGGTGATAATATGTCAGATGCAAACTGGTATGTAGTTCATACTTATTCAGGGTATGAGAACAAGGTAAAGGCCAACATTGAAAAAACAATTGAAAACCGTCACCTGGAGGATCAGATCCTTGAGGTTCGAGTTCCGATGCAGGAAGTTGTGGAAGTGAAGAACGGTGCCAAGAAGCAGGTTCTGAAAAAGCTGTTTCCGGGCTATGTTCTGCTGAACATGATCATGAATGATGATACCTGGTATGTCGTAAGAAATACCAGAGGTGTTACCGGCTTTGTTGGTCCTGGATCCAAGCCAGTTCCGCTTACAGAGGAGGAAATGGCACCGCTCGGAATCAAACCTGCAGAACTTGAGATTGATTTCGAAGAAGGCGATACGGTTACCATCACCGCAGGTGTATGGAAAGATACCGTAGGCGTTATTCAGTCCATTAATCCAAGTAAACAGATCGTGACAATCAATGTCGAACTGTTCGGACGTGAGACTCCGGTAGAGATCGGTTTCACAGAAATCAAAAAAATGTAATATTTTTGGTATGCGTCACCGGCTGTGGCCGATGCCGCAATGTTGTAAGTAACAGAGAACCGCTTCGGAACAATCGGAAACCGAAGCAAGTGGGAGGGAAACCCCCGACAATACCACATAGGAGGTGCCTAAGATGGCAAAGAAAGTAACAGGTTATATTAAATTACAGATTCCTGCTGGAAAGGCAACACCGGCTCCACCAGTTGGTCCGGCACTTGGTCAGCATGGTGTTAACATCGTTCAGTTTACAAAGGAGTTCAACGCAAGAACAGCAGATAAAGGTGATCTGATCATCCCTGTTGTTATCACAGTATACGCAGACAGAAGCTTCAGCTTCGTAACAAAGACTCCGCCGGCAGCAGTACTGCTGAAAAAAGCATGCAACATCAAATCTGGTTCCGGTGTTCCGAACAAGACCAAAGTTGCTACAATCTCTAAAGATAAAGTAAGAGAGATCGCTGAAATGAAAATGCCGGATCTGAACGCAGCATCTGTAGAAGCAGCTATGAGCATGATCGCTGGTACAGCTCGTTCTATGGGTATCACTGTAGAAGACTAATTCATTTCATACAGGCTTCACAATAAGCTTGCAGTTCCGTAAACGAAAACGAAAAAACGTGGGAGGGATATTCCCGCAAACACCACCAGGAGGTTATTTAATATGAAACGAGGAAAGAAATACGTAGAGGCTGCGAAAGCAGTTGATCGTGCAACTCTCTATGATATTCCAGAAGCAATTTCTTTAGTAAAGAAAGTTGCTGTTGCAAAATTTGACGAAACAATCGAAGCTCATATCAGAACAGGTTGTGACGGACGTCACGCAGATCAGCAGATCCGTGGTGCAGTAGTTCTGCCTCATGGAACTGGTAAAACAGTTCGTGTTCTGGTATTCGCTAAAAATGCAAAAGCAGACGAAGCTCAGGCAGCTGGTGCTGATTTCGTAGGCGGAGAAGAACTGATCCCGAAGATCCAGAATGAAGGATGGCTGGATTTCGACGTAGTAGTAGCAACTCCGGACATGATGGGTGTTGTAGGTCGTCTGGGTCGTGTACTTGGTCCTAAAGGACTGATGCCAAACCCGAAGGCTGGTACCGTTACTATGGACGTAACAAAAGCTATCGCTGATATCAAAGCTGGTAAGATTGAGTACAGATTGGACAAGAATAACATTATCCATGTGCCACTTGGAAAAGCTTCCTTTGAAGAGGATGCACTGCGCGAAAACTTCCAGACGCTTATTGATGCAATTAATAAAGCAAAACCAAGCACACTGAAAGGTCAGTACCTGAGAAGTGTTACAATCGCTCCTACTATGGGACCGGGCGTAAAACTGAATCCGGTAAAACTGGTTTAATTCAAGTTTGTAAGGCGAGCAGAGGCCGCTGTATCGAGAAATCGGTATGGCGGTCTTTTTTTGACATCATTATATAAAATAACTAAAATACACCTGTTTTTTTCTGATTCTTTATGGTAATATGATATTATATGTAAACAGATGCGAAAGAATGAGAGGGATTTTTCATCTGATCTTACAAAAAAGCAGATTTGATTCAGTAAATCTGCATACAGCCTCTGTCAGACTGCGGAAGCATATGGGAAAACAGACCATGCGATGTATGGCGTGCAGCTTGCAGCAGGAAGACGGGGATTCTTAAAATTAAAAACAGGAGGTTACTATGAAAAAGAAAAGAACATGGAGCAGCATGGCGAAACGAACAGCATGCATTCTGACGGCGTTATGTGTTACTGCAGCAGCAGTGCCGGGCACGGGTGGTTATAATTATAGCGAAGTGTTTGCGGCGGAAGAAGCGGATGACCTGAGAGAAGGTCTGTCTGTTTATCTGAATTTTGAGGATGCCCTGACCACGAACAGTGCATCACAGTCTGCCCAGAAAGTGGAAGTGCAGGGCAGCGGAGTTACCAGAAAAGAGAGCGAAGGTATTTCGGGAAGTGCGGCATATTTTGATGGTCAAAGACCGCAGTGTGGGTGGCAGTCATGATGGGAAAAGAATCTGAAAGTGAGAAAAAAGATCTGATGGATCGCAT
>ENA-UPXB01002483-UPXB01002483.1-human-gut-metagenome-genome-assembly--contig:-NODE-2483-length-10166-cov-4.219348_pt1 | contig 10166 bp, 10 predicted proteins | sample MGYA00250055_ERZ773386 | MGnify/ENA primary metagenome ERZ773386 (study PRJEB29103, sample SAMN06111974) | human gut metagenome | biome: human gut; feature: ankylosing spondylitis patient; material... | reverse complement strand
GTTAAGGACGGCGATATGACCGTTATCGATTTCGAAGGTTTTGTAGACGGTGTTGCATTTGAGGGCGGCAAGGGTGAAAATCATTCCCTGACCATCGGTTCCGGCTCTTTCATCCCCGGATTTGAAGAGGGACTGATCGGTGCTGAATTAAATAAAGAGACCGAAGTAAATGTAACCTTCCCTGAGGACTATCATGCAGCTGAGCTGGCTGGCAAACCCGCAGTATTCAAGTGCACCGTTAAGGAGATCAAGGAGAAGCAGCTTCCTGATCTGGATGACGAGTTCGCAAGTGAAGTATCTGATTTCGATACTATGGCTGAGTATAGAGAAGATGTACAGAAGAAGCTGACTTCCAAGAAGGAAGAAGAAGCTAAGATTGCCAAGGAAGAGGCAGTTCTGGATGCAGTGATCGCAGATGCCAAGATGGAGATTCCCGATGCAATGCTCGAGACCCAGCAGAGACAGCTGTTAGAGAACTTTGCACAGAGAATTCAGGCACAGGGTCTTTCTTTGGAACAGTATATGCAGTTCACCGGTCTGACCGCTCAGACCATGATGGAGCAGCTGAAGCCCGAAGCGCTGAAGAGAATCCAGTCCCGTCTGGTTCTGGAAGCTGTAGCAGCAGCTGAGAAGATGGAAGCTACTGAGGAAGATTTCGAAGCTGAGATCAAGAGCATCGCAGAATCTTACCAGATGGAAGCTGATAAGGTAAGAGAACTCCTGGGTGAGCAGGGTGCTAAGCAGGTGAAGGAAGATATCTGCGTAAGAAAGGCAGCTGACTTCATCGTAGACAACGCTAAGGAAGCAAAGGCTGCAGCCAAGAAGACCACCAAGAAGGAAAAGGCAGCAGAAGAGAAGCCGGAAGAAGCATAATCTGTGCTTTAAGATACGATACGAAGAGAAAGCGGACTGCCAGGTCCGCTTTCTTTTTCAGATTTAAAAGTTCCTAAATTTTTATTAAATCTTCGGAATCTCGTTGAAAAAGCTTACTAAGTAGGATACGATAGTAGTATTAATCAGAAGCAATGGAGGTTTTAGAATATGAGTTTAGTACCTTATGTCATTGAACAGACCAGCAAAGGTGAGCGGTCTTACGATATTTATTCCAGATTGTTGAAGGACAGGATCATCTTTCTGGGAGAGGAGGTAAATGAGACTTCCGCCAGTAGCGTTGTGGCACAGTTACTGTTCCTGGAAGCGGAGGATCCTGATAAGGATATCCATCTGTATATCAACAGCCCGGGCGGCAGTGTTACCGCAGGCATGGCAATCTACGATACTATGAAATACATCAAGTGTGATGTATCCACCGTATGTATCGGTATGGCAGCCAGCATGGGAGCATTCCTTTTAGCAGGTGGTGCCAAGGGCAAGCGTTTTGCACTGCCTAATGCAGAGATCATGATCCATCAGCCTCTGGGCGGTACCCAGGGCCAGGCCACCGAGATCGAGATCGCAGCAAAGCATATCCTCCGCACCAAGGAGAAGTTGAACCGTATGCTGGCTGAGAACACCGGCAAGGATTATGAGACCATCTGCGCAGACACCGAGAGAGATAACTGGAAGAGCGCCGAGGAAGCTTGTGAATATGGGCTGATCGATAAGGTGATCACCTTCCACGAGTAGCTTTTATCGCAGAGCCAAATTTGAAATCTGGCTCGCGTTTCCTACGACGCAAAAGCGGCGTCTTCGGAAGGAGATAAAATAACAGGAGTATAGTAGTAATGGCAGGAAAAAATTCCGGAAATGACATCAGATGTTCATTTTGTAACAAGACCCAGAGCCAGGTCCGCAAGCTGATTGCAGGACCTGCCGGGGTATATATCTGTGATGAGTGCGTAGATATCTGCGCTGACATCCTGGAGGAGGAACTGGAAGACGAAGAAGTGGAAGAGACCGCGACTCCGGATATCAACCTTCTGAAACCGAAGGAGATCAAGAACTTCCTGGATGAATATGTCATCGGACAGGAGGAGGCGAAAAAGGTCCTCTCCGTTGCGGTGTACAATCATTACAAGAGAGTAACGGCTCCCAAGGATCTGAATGATGTGGAGCTGCAGAAGAGTAATATCATCATGGTAGGACCTACCGGTTCCGGTAAGACTTACCTGGCGCAGACACTGGCGAAGATCATCAATGTACCGTTTGCTATCGCAGATGCCACTACATTGACTGAGGCCGGTTATGTAGGCGAAGATGTAGAGAATATTCTGTTGAAGCTGATCCAGGCGGCGGACTACGATGTGGAACGTGCCCAGTACGGTATCGTTTATATCGACGAGATCGATAAGATCACGAAGAAGAGTGAAAACGTCTCCATTACCCGTGATGTATCCGGTGAGGGCGTACAGCAGGCACTGCTGAAGATCATCGAGGGTACCGTGGCAAGCGTACCTCCCCAGGGTGGCAGAAAGCATCCTCATCAGGAACTGATCCAGATCGATACCACCAACATTTTGTTTATCTGCGGCGGTGCTTTCGACGGACTGGAGAAGATCGTAGAGTCCAGACTGGACCGTAAGTCCATCGGTTTTAACACAGAGCTTGGGAAGAGAGAGGACAAGGACATCAGTGAACTGTTACAGGAGGTAACTCCTCATGATCTGGTGAAGTTCGGTCTGATCCCTGAGTTCGTAGGACGTGTGCCTATCTGTGTATCCTTACGGGGACTGGACAGAGAAGCACTGATCCGTATCCTTCAGGAGCCGAAGAATGCCCTGGTAAAGCAGTACCAGAAGCTGTTCCAGATGGATCATGTAAAGTTAGACTTTGAGCAGGATGCCATCGAGGCGATTGCAGACAAAGCACTGGAACGTAAGACCGGTGCCAGAGGATTGCGTTCTATTATGGAATCCGTAATGATGGATACCATGTATGAGATTCCTTCCGATGATACCATCGAGGAATGCGTAGTCACTAAGGCTGCTGTGGATGGAGAGAGCGAGCCTCTCACCATACACGAAGATTCTCTGAAAAAGGCAAAATAATCTGGGCGCTGCCTTGTGGTGACACAGGGCAGCGTTTTGTGCAAAAAAGCAGAAAGAAAAAGGTATTTTTATGATCATAAAGAATGTGAGTCTGGAAACGGTCTGCGGTATTACCAGTAAGCTTCCGGAAAATATCCATCCCGAGGTGGCATTTGCTGGGAAAAGTAATGTGGGGAAATCCTCTCTGATCAACGGCCTGATGAACCGGAAATCCCTGGCAAGGACCAGTGCCCAGCCCGGTAAGACCCAGACCATCAATTACTATAATGTGAACGATGAAATCTACTTCGTGGATCTCCCCGGTTACGGTTACGCCCAGGCAAATGAGAATGTGAAAGCCCAGTGGGGTAAGATGATCGAAGATTATCTACATAAATCCAAACAGTTAAAGCTGGTGTTTTTGCTGATCGATATCCGGCATGCACCGTCGGAGAATGACCGGATCATGTATGACTGGATCCGTCGTAACGGCTACGATCCTATCATCATTGCCACGAAACTGGACAAGATCAACCGTAGCCAGATCCAAAAGCAGATAAAATTGATCCGCACCACCTTACAGGCGGGGGCGGACACACAGATCATCCCGTACTCTGCACAGACCAAGCAGGGAAGAGAAGAAATCTATGAGATTCTGGACGGAGTGCTGGCGGCAGAGAATCCTGCACAGGAATAGACAGCAGGAAGGATGAATAAGCGTAAAAGCAGAATGCGTGAAAGAGTGGGAGTATATGAGGAAATATTGTAAAGCACTGGTAAATCTGGGTGTGGCATTTATTATATTAACGTTGATCGTTTTCCTGGTGCCGAAGCTGTTAGTATTTTTTGCACCGTTTGTGGCAGGCTGGATCATTGCGTTGATCGCCAGTCCCCTGGTGAGGTTTTTTGAGGAAAAGGTAAAGATCAAGCGAAAAGCGGGAAGTGCATTTGTCATCGTGGCGGTCATCGCACTGGTGATATTGATCCTCTATCTGGTAGGGGCGAAGTTAACCGATGAGATCATGGGACTGATCGGTGCACTGCCGGATATCTGGGACAGTGCGGAGAATGATTTTGCCGATATCGGGCAGAACCTGAGCGTTATCTATAACCGTTTTCCGGCGGATGTACAGCAAAGCATCATGGATGTCATCAATCAGATCGGAAGCTATGTGGGAGATCTGCTGGGTAAGATCGGCACCCCTACGATCAATGCCGTGGGCAATTTCGCCAAGCAGGTTCCTTCGATTCTGATCGGACTGATTATGGCACTGCTTTCTTCCTATTTCTTCGTAGCAGAGAGGGATCAGCTGGCAGCCTGGTTCCGTAAGCACACACCGGCGGAGGTGCTGTCCTGGTATTATATGCTGAAGCGTGGACTGGTCAAAGCAGTAGGCGGATATCTTAAGGCACAGCTTAAGATCGAAGTGTGGATGTATCTGCTATTAGTCATCGGACTTGCTGTTCTGCAGGTAGACTATGCGTTGCTGATCGCACTTGGGATCGCATTTCTGGATTTCCTGCCTTTTTTTGGAACCGGAACCGTCATGGTCCCCTGGGCAATCCTCAAAATCTTAAGCTCTGATTATAAAATGGCCATAGGACTGCTGATCATCTGGGGCAGCGGACAGCTGGCGCGTCAGCTGATCCAGCCAAAGATCGTGGGAGATTCCGTGGGAATGCCGCCTCTGCCGACTCTGTTCCTCCTGTACATAGGATATAAGCTGGGAGGTGTCGTAGGAATGATCGTGGCAGTACCTGTCGGACTGATCGCCCTTACCATGTATCAGCAGGGAGCTTTACAGACGACCAAGGACAGCGTGAAGATCCTGGCAGCCGGGATCAATCATTTCCGCAGACTGAAGCCGGAGGATATGGACGAAGTGCGGCAGATGCAGGAGAGAGACCGGAGGCTGAGCGAGGAACTGGCCAGACAGGCAGCAGAGGAAGAGGCTCAAAAAGAAGCCCAAAAGGAAGCTCGAAAAGAAGCTCAAAAAGAAGCTTCTGCGAAAAAACAGAAAGAAAAGAAATCATGAGAAATATCAGACTACGACTGCAATATGAAGGAACCAGATATCAGGGATGGCAGAAACAGACTTCCACGGATAATACGATCCAGGGGAAAATGGAGACGCTGCTGACCAAAATGTGTGGTGAACCCATAGAGATCTCTGCCAGCGGCAGGACCGATGCGGGGGTGCATGCCCTGGGGCAGGTGGCGAATTTCCACACGGAATCTGCCATGAGTGTAGAGGAGATCCTGGAATATTGTAACCGATATCTGCCGGAGGATATTGCCGTGGTGGAGGTGTCGGAGGCGGCACCCAGATTCCACAGCAGATTAAATGCCACCGGGAAGCGTTACCGTTACCGCATCATCAACAGTCAGATCCCGGATGTGTTCTGGAGACGCTATGCGACAGAAGAACCGGAAGAATTAGATTTGGATGCTATGCGAAAGGCTGCGGAGCGATTGCTTGGAGAGCACGATTTCAAGGCATTTACCTCTGCGAAGAAAAGTAAGAAATCCACCGTCCGCCGGATCGACGAGATCCGGATCGAACGGATAGAGAACCGTGTGGAGTTTGTATTTACCGGAAATGGATTTTTGCATCACATGATCCGTATTCTCATGGGAACTCTCCTCGAAGTCGGAAAAGGAATCCGGACACCGGAGAGTGTGACAGATATACTGAAGTCCGGAAACAGAGCGAAGGCGGGAGCGCTGGTACCGGCCAAAGGACTGGTACTGGAAGAAGTTTTTTACACCTGAAAAAATAAAAATATTGCAACTTTTTGCCCTACAATTGCGTCTATGTAATTGTAGGGTTTCGTTTTGCCATGAAATCGTAAATAAGCTGCGTGAGTGCTTGCACGCAAAGCAGTGTATTTACGATTCCATGAGCGAAGCGTCTTATTCATGAAATAAAAGATGAGCCGCGGTAGCGGCGTCGGCTGCGAAGCAGACGCTTTTATGAATGGATAAGAGCAAAACGAAATGTTTATAGAATTTTAATAATTATGTTGCAGAAAATATGCATTGACAGGATACGATAAACGTAGATAAGGCGGAGGGGTCTTTTCCGATACGAAAGGTGTAAGGTGTGGAGCATGGAAAAAAGGGTTGCAGTATACAATAATAATACGGGTGTGATAGAGACAATGAGTTCCCTTCTCGCAGGAGAAGGCTTAAAAATGGTGGCAGTGACGGGGAGAGCACAGTTACAAGAATTACTGCGGGCACAGGAGATCCAGCTTCTGCTGCTGGATGTAGAACTGGATGGCAGAGGCTGGGGAGAAGGCATTGAGATGATCCATGACATCCGTAATATGACTACGATCCCCGTTATTATCATTTCCGCACAGGATGCGGAGACTGCCAAGATCATGGCGCTGAATGCCGGTGCAGATGATTATGTGACGGTGGGGTATAATCCGCTGGAGCTGTTAGCCAGAGTGAAATCACAGCTTCGCCGGTATACACAGCTGGTCAATCTGTGCGAAAGTATTGATAGTATTTATCGCGTGGATGGGCTGGAGATCAATGACCGGAACCGTACGGTAACGGTAGACGGTCGTGAAGTGAAGATGACACCCATTGAATATAAGATCTTACGCCTGCTGGTGCAAGAGCGGGGAAAGGTATTATCCATCAGCCAGATCTATGAGTCTATCTGGCATATGCAGGCTATCGGTGCGGACAATACCATTGCGGTGCATATCCGCCACATCCGTGAGAAGATCGAGAGCAATCCCAAGGAGCCCAGATACCTGAAAGTGGTATGGGGAACCGGATATAAGGTAGGATGAAAAAGATTGTTAATAAGTGTGTCCTCTGCGTCAGCAGGGGACATTTTTGTCAAAGCTTGATCGGCGAGATGCTTGACAAAGCAATACAAATGCATTATTGTACTAATTAAATAATACAAGCAAAACAAGGATGGAGCATAAGGATGCAGACAGAAGTGATACAGGCAGGGGCAATACAGGGGAAACGAGGAATCAGCAGTGCAGTGCTGAAAAATATCGCGGTAGTGACTATGTTGATCGATCACATCGGGGCGGTGATCATGACAAGGCTGCTGATCCGAAACGGGCTGTATGAAGCTATGGTGAATCAGGAGGCCTATACTGCCTGGATGGGGCAGAACGGTGGAATGTACGGCATCTACATGGCAATGCGTATCATTGGCAGACTTGCATTTCCGATTTACTGTTTTTTACTGGTAGAGGGATTCCAAAAGACTCACAATGTGAAAAAGTATCTGGGCAGGATGTTTTTATTTGCACTGATTTCGGAGGTACCCTTTGATCTGGCATTCAGCGGCAAGGCATGGTATCCGGCATATCAGAATGTATTTTTTACATTGTTATTGGGGCTGCTGGTGATCGCGGGACTTCATTTGGTGGAACAGCATTTTGCGGGTACAACGGTTGGAAAAACGATTCTGCGCGTGGGACTGAATGCCGTTATTATTCTTACAGGATGTGTACTGGCATTGGTTCTTAAGACGGATTATGATTTTAAGGGGATTTTGGCAATCACTGTACTTTATCTGTTCCGTAACCGGAAGAAAGCACAGATGTGGGCCGGTGTCATCATTTTTTTATTGATGGACAGCCTGGAGATGTTTGCAGCACTTTCCTTTATTCTGATCTGGTTCTACAACGGAACGAGAGGGCGGCAGAATAAATATTTCTTTTATTTTTTCTATCCTGCACATCTGCTGCTCTTGTGGCTGGTATGTGTGGCAATGGGAATTGCGGGAATTCCTGCAATCTGACGAACAGCAGGATGCTCTGTGGATAGTAAAGCGGAAGACGGGGAAGACAGTGACATGGAGGATATGGCGTATATGGAAGAGAAAAAATGGAAGATAGGGGACAGCGAAGAATTGATCCGGGTACAGGAGATCAGCAAGACATTTCATCTGTCGGTAAAACAGCAGAAACTGGAGCATAGCACGGCGAAGACGAAGACTGCCGTGAATCAAGTGAGCTTTTGCGTAAACAGAGGGGAAGTGTTTGGACTTTTGGGACCCAACGGTGCCGGTAAGACCACAACGCTTCGGATGTTGGCAACGTTGATCCGACCGGACAGCGGGGATGCGGTGTTATCCGGCAGCAGCGTAGTGACACAACCGGAGGAGGTACGGCGTAAGATCGGCTTCCTGACCAGTGAACTGAAGCTGGAGGATTTTTTTACCCCGGATTATCTGTATGACTTTTTCTCTGAATTGTACGGTATTCCGACAGACAGACGAGACACCAGAAAACGCATGCTGTTTGCACGGTTCGGCATTCAGGAGTTTGCACAGGTGCGCGTCAGGGATCTGTCTACGGGAATGAAGCAGAAGGTATCCCTGGTGATCTCACTGGTGCAGGATCCGGAGATCATCATTTTTGATGAACCCACCAATGGACTGGATATTCTGACGGCAAAAGTGGTGACAGATTTTCTGCTGGACCTGAAAGAGCAGGGGAAGACCATTATCATATCAACGCACATTTTCAGTCTGGTGGAGAAGATCTGCGACCGGGTGGGAATTATTATTAACGGTCGTATGGCAGCCTGTGAGGACCTGCGGACGCTTTGCGGTGATAAGAGCCTGGAGGATCGCTTTTTTGAAATCTATGAAGCGGTGAACGGGGAGGACGAGAACCATGACAAATAATACGATTACGGTAATGAAAAAAGAACTGGCAAGATTTTTCGGAGACAGAAGGCTGGTAATCACGACACTTTTGCTCCCTGGAATCATGATCTATGTGGTGTACAGTTTTTTGGGAAGTGCCATGATGAAGTCCATACTTCCGGAAGAAGCTTATGTGGCGAAAGCTTATGTGGTGGATATGCCGGAGTCTTTAAGAGAAGACCTGCGGAAGCTTAAGGTAGACTGGCAGCCTGCGGACAGAGAGCAGCTGACACAGATGCGACAGGAGATACAGGATAAACAGGCAGACGGACTGGTAGTATTCCCGGTGGATTTTGATCAGGCAGTGGAAAACTATCAGGTGCAGAGTGGAAAACCGGCGCCCAACGTGGAGATCTATTACAATTCCGCGGAGACGGAATCCACTCATTTTTACAATGAAGTGTCGGACATTTTGGAGGCATATGAGACATCTATATCCAATAAGTTAGACATCAATGCCGGGGATTCTGTGTATTACGACTGTGCCACCAGCAAAGATACTACGGGACAGATGTTTTCGATGATGATGCCCCTGCTGCTTATGATGTTTTTATACAGCGGATGTATGTCCGTGGCACCGGAATCCATCGCCGGGGAGAAGGAGCGTGGTACCATAGCGACCTTGCTTGTAACTCCCATGAAGAGGAGCTCTCTGGCACTTGGCAAAGTATTTTCCTTAAGCATTATTGCACTTTTGGCAGGTTGTTCCAGCTTTATCGGAACCTTTGCGGCACTGCCGAAAATGATGGGCGGGGAATTGACGGGAGTGGATTCGTCGGTGTATACGCCTATGGATTTTGCGATGCTGCTTCTGATCATTCTGTCTACGGTAATGGTGCTGGTATCCATGATCGCACTGGCCTCCGCTTTCGCAAAAAGCGTGAAAGAAGCGGCTACGACAGTCTCCCCTTTTACCATCGTGGTGACCTTTATCGGACTGAGCCCTATGCTCAGTCAGGGAAAAGAGATTCCGCTGTATCGGTATCTGATTCCGGTATATAACAGCGTACAGTGCATGAACGGTATTTTTTCTTTTAGCTATCAGCCGGTGGAAATTTTTTTGACCGTGATCGTGAATCTGTGTGTGGCGGGAGTGCTGGTATTCGGACTGACGAGGGCATTCCAGAGCGAGAAAGTGATGTTTGGGTAAGAGCATAGTATTTTATAATTATTGACTATAAAATGAGAAATGTGTACAATGATAACTATTCGGAGCAACGTAAATTCGAGCAAAAAGAAAGCACCGCAGGGGCAATTTTGCGAATGATGCTCTGAATACAGAAAATGGAGGAAAATAATACATGCAACTGCCTATTTTTGAGAAATACATTGATGAACTGATCGAGAAGAGCACTTTGGATGTTCCCGCATGGAACATTGAGAAGGCAAGAGAAGGGAAAGCTGCCGGCTGGAATTATATTGATGGCTGCATGATCCTGGCACTTTTAGAGATCTACAACGCTACCGGAGAGAAGAAGTATTACGAATTCGCAGATGCATTTAT
>ENA-UPXB01002473-UPXB01002473.1-human-gut-metagenome-genome-assembly--contig:-NODE-2473-length-10186-cov-3.521614_pt1 | contig 10186 bp, 10 predicted proteins | sample MGYA00250055_ERZ773386 | MGnify/ENA primary metagenome ERZ773386 (study PRJEB29103, sample SAMN06111974) | human gut metagenome | biome: human gut; feature: ankylosing spondylitis patient; material... | reverse complement strand
AATATAAATGAAGATCAATATAAAAAAACTTGATGCGGATGCAGTACTCCCGACAAGGGGAAGCAGTCAGGCGGCAGAGGAGCAGCAGAAGCTATATGGCAGTTTAATAAGGCAATTATTGATAATATATATGATATCGTTCCAGCAGTTAAACCGCAGATAGCTATGTATGAACAGTTTGGTATTGAAGGTTTAAAGGCATTTAAAAAGACGGTTGATTACTGCCATGAAAAAGATATGGTGGTTATTGGTGATGTTAAAAGAGGAGATATTGGCTCTACATCTGAAGCTTATGCAGTTGCACATTTAGGCAAAGTAACAGTAGGCTCTAATAAGATTTCAGCATTTGATGAGGATTTTGCAACAGTTAATCCTTATCTTGGTTCTGATGGTATCAATCCATTTACTAAGGTTTGCAAGGAAGAAAAGAAGGGTATCTTTATTCTTGTCAAGACTTCTAACCCATCAAGCGGTGAATTTCAGGATAAGCTTATTGATGGTAAGCCACTTTATGAGCATGTAGGTGCTAAGGTTGACGAATGGGGCAGAGAATGTATGGGTGATGATTACAGCTATGTAGGTGCTGTAGTTGGAGCAACATATCCAGAGATGGGAGCAGCATTAAGAAAGATTATGCCTAAAGCATACATACTTGTACCAGGTTATGGCGCACAGGGCGGTAAAGGTTCTGACCTTGTGAATTTCTTTAACAAAGACGGACTTGGAGCAATAGTTAATAGTTCAAGAGGAATTATTGCAGCATATGCAAAAGACGAATATGCTAAGTTTGGTGAAAAGAATTTTGCTGAAGCTTCAAGACAGGCAGCCATTGATATGATTAATGATATTAATGGTGCGTTAGGAAAGTAATTTGAACGAAATTAGCAAATGGCGCAAACTATGAGAAACTTGCAAAGTGTGTTTTTCATAGCTAGTTGGGATATTTATAAAAATACAATAGAAATGAGGTCGCATTATGGCATTTAGGGAACACGCATTAATCACTAAGGTATCTAACCTTGCGACAGGTGTTTATGAAATGTGGTTTAAGACAGAAAATATTGCAAAAGAAGCAAAGCCAGGACAGTTTATTTCAGTATATTCAAATGATGGTTCAAGACTTCTTCCACGACCAATAAGTATATGTGGCATTACTGATGATGGCATAAGAATTGTATATAGAGTTGTTGGAAAAGGAACTGATGAATTTTCTAAAATGCAGGCTGGAGAATATCTTAATATTCAAGGTCCTTTAGGAAATGGATATGATATATCACAAGTTAATGAAAAGAAAGTAACATCAGATGGAAAGCCAATCAAAAAAGCAATAATATTTGGAGGTGGTATTGGTGTTCCACCTATGTTAGAACTTTCAAAACAACTTGACTGTGAAAAGGAAATTATACTTGGTTATAAAGATGAATTATTCTTAGATAAAGAGTTTGAGAAGTTCGGTAATTTAAGCATTGCTACAGAAGATGGTAGTGCAGGAACTAAGGGAAATGTAATGAATGTTATTGAAGAAAAGAACATAACAGGAGATATTATATTTGCCTGTGGTCCTATGCCAATGCTTCGTGCAATTAAGGCTTATGCTGAAAAAAATAATATAGAAGCATATATTTCACTTGAAGAAAAAATGGCTTGTGGAATTGGAGCTTGTCTTGCTTGTGTATGTAAGACAAAGGAAAAAGACGAACATTCACAAGTAAACAATGCAAGAATATGTAAAGAAGGTCCAGTATTTAATGCGAGGGAGGTGGAAATTTAATGAATATGTCAGTTAATATAGCAGGTGTTGAATTAAAGAACCCTGTAATGACAGCTTCTGGAACATTTGGTTCAGGTATGGAGTATGGTGAGTATGTAGACCTTAACAAGTTAGGAGCAGTAGTAACAAAAGGCGTTGCAACTGTACCCTGGCCAGGTAATCCAACACCTAGAATTGCAGAAACTTATGGTGGTATGATTAATGCAGTAGGTCTTCAAAATCCGGGGCTTGATACATTTATAAAAAGAGATATTCCATTTCTTAAGCAATACGATACAAAGATTATTGTAAATGTATGTGGAAAAAGCAAAGAGGATTATGTAGAGGCAGTAGAAAGACTAGCAGAGCAACCAGTAGATATGCTTGAAATCAATATATCCTGTCCTAATGTAAAAGAGGGCGGAATTGCGTTTGGTCAAAATCCTAACTCAGCAATGGAAATAACACAGGCTGTTAAAAAGGTTGCAAAACAGCCTGTTATTATGAAGCTTAGTCCTAATGTAACTGATATTACAGAAATGGCAAGAGCTGTTGAAGCAGGCGGAGCAGACGCAGTATCACTTATTAATACACTTACAGGAATGAAGATTGATATTAATAGACGTACATTTGCAGTTGCTAATAAGACAGGAGGTCTTTCAGGCCCAGCAATTAAGCCAGTTGCAGCGTATCGCTGCGGCGTGGCTCGGCATGGCGCAGCACGGGGAAACCCTCTGCGCGGCAGAGGGCCTCGACCTCGGCTGAGCGGGTCACGGCAATGCGCCCGGCAAACACCGGCGCGGCGGCCAGCGCCAGCGCATGGACGGCCAGCGGCCGGCCGTTCAGCTCGGCCATCAGCTTGTTGCCGCCGAACCGCCGCCCCAGCCCCGAGGCCATGACGATGCAGCCCAGCGGCGGCACAGGACAGTCCAGATCGTACACAAAGGCGTCCGGGTCGGCGCAGAGCGCGCGCAGGAACGGGGTGTCCTGCTTGCGGACCACCGCGAGAACACGGCAGACTTTCAACAGTTCCAGCACGCTTTGTTGAAAATCCGCGCAGCCGCTCTCCAGATAGCCAAGCTCGTCCAGCACGGCCCAGCCGCCGGCTGCCGCCATCCGCTGCAGGGCGGGCAGCCCCACGGCGGCAAAGCCGGCCGGTACGGGGCGCATCCGGTTTTCACCGGGGGGCAGGGCGGCATCAAACCGGCCGATGACCGCCGCTGCCCCGGCGGCTGTATCGTGCATCTCGACCCATCTGCCCGGGACGGCAGCGGTGAGAAGCATCGGGGCATCGGGGCAGAGGGATGGCATAAGTGCGCGCAGCAGCGTTGTTTTGCCGCTGCCGCGCCCGCCGGTCAGCAGCAAGTGGCGCTTACCGCTGGCCCGGAAAGAACGCAGAATAGAGCTCGCGGCTGGTCTGTACACAGGCATCACGGTAGGCCTCATACCTTTCTAAAAATTGGCGGGCCTCGGCGGTCAGGGTGCTGCCGCCGCCGCCCCGCCCGCCGATGGTCTTGCAGGTCAGGGCAAAGCCCAGTTCTTTTTCGGCGTGCTGCACAAGCCGCAGCGCCTTGGAGTAGGAAAGCCCCATCTGCGCCGCTGCGCTGCGCAGCGAGCCAGTCTCCTCGATCAGATGGAGCAGGCGGCAGGGTCCCTCGCCAAAAAAGCGCTCGCCTGCGTCATCGCAGAGCATCACGCGCAAAGCAGGTTTCATGGTATCACCTCACAGCGGCAGCAGGGCCAGACGGCGTCGGCCCCGGCAGTCGGTAACGGGCAGCAGCTCCAGCGGGCCGTACACGGCGGCAAGGGCTGCCTGCAGCACGGCAGGCGGGTCGGTTCTGGGGTGCAGCACCGCCGCGACCCCGCCGCCCTGCAATACCACCAGTATATCACAGCTGTCCAGCGCCAGCGCGGGGTCGTGCAGACAGACCAGCGCGGTCTTGCCGCCGGTGTGGACCAGCTGCGCCAGCAGCGCGGTCATCCGGCTGCGGTTCGCAAGGTCAAGCGCACTGTCCGGCTCGTCCAGCAAAAGCAGCGGCGCATCCTCGGCAATCGTGCGCGCCAGAATACAGAGCTGCTTCTCGCCGCCGCTCAGCGTCAGGTAGTCCTGCCCGGCCTTGTCGGCCAGACCTACGGTGCGCAGGGCCTCGTCCGCAGCGGCGCGCATGGCGGCGGTGGGGCTTTGCAGGACCCCCAGCCGCGGGTTGAAGCCCATAAGCACGACCTCCCGCGCCGAGAGCGAGACCGAGATGCCGCTCTGCTGCGGGATATAGCTGACGGTCTGCGCAAGCCTGCGGGTGGACAGGCTCTCCAGCGGGACGCCGTTCAGAAGGCACTGCCCGGTGTGGGGCAGCAGCCCGGCGGCGGCCTTGAGCAGCGTGGTCTTGCCGCTGCCGTTCACCCCCAGCAGACCGATCAGCTGCCCGGGCACCGGGACCGAAAAGCTGACCCCTTGCAGCACAGCCGCTGCGCCGTACTGCACGGTGAGGTCCTGCACGCAAAGCCCCGCGGGCGGGGGCGTGGTTTGTGGCATCATGACGCATCCCTCCCTGGCCGCAGAATCAGATAAAGCAGAAACGGCACGCCCAGCAGCGAGGTAAAGATGCTGACCGGCAGCTCGGTGGAGGCTGCCGTCTTGGCCAGCGTGTCGGCTGCCAGCAGCAGGGCGCTGCCCAGCAGCCCGCTCAGCAGGCAGGCCGAGCGCCGGCTGTGCCCCGCCAGCAGCCGGGCGCTGTGGGGGGCCAGCAGCCCGACAAAGCTGATAAGCCCTGTCACGCTGACAACGGCGGCAACCGTCATGGTGGCAAGCGTCAGCAGCAGCAGGCGCATCGCGCCCACCCGCACGCCGAGCAGCCGGGCCTCGCCCTCCTCAATCGAGAGCAGCAGCGCCTGCCGGTGCAGCGCAAAGATCGCCGCGCAGCAGACCAGCACGACCGGCACCGGGAACCACACCCGGCTGCGGGTCACGGCGGCCAGACTGCCCATGATCCAATACTCGATGCTGGCCAGCTCCTTCTCGGGGTCGGCGGTCAGCTTGAGCAGCATCAGCAGCGTCTGGGCCAGCGCGTGGACGGCGATGCCCGCCAGAACCAGCGACATTTTGCTGCGCCCCGGCGCGGCGGCGGCCAGCCCCAGCGAGAGGAACACCGCCGCCAGCCCGCCCGCAAAGGCACAGACCGTGGTGGACAGCGCCCCTGACGAAACGAACAGGATGGCGAACGCCGCGCCGACACTGGCCCCCGAGGATACGCCGATGATGTCGGGGCTTGCCAGCGGGTTGCGGAATACGGTCTGGTAGACAAAGCCGGCCACCCCCAGCCCAAAGCCGCCGATCAGCGCCATGACGGCGCGGGGCAGCCGCAGCACGGTGAAGGTGCGCACCGCCATGGCATCGCCGGCCAGCAGCGCTGCCGGTGTTATGGGGTAGCGGCCCAGCGCAAGGGCCGCACCAAAGGCCATAAAAACGCAGAGCGCTGCACCCAGAAGGCACAGCGCCGTGCGCTTGCGGTTATTCATAGGAGGCAGGGGTAAAGCCGTAGTAGGCCGTGTAGAAGGCATCGGCGCAGTCATGGTAGAACTGCTCACTCACCTGCTCGGGATGCAGCACGCTGCCCAGATAGACGCTGCCCAGGAAGCTGCCGGGCACGGGGGAGTCCACAGCCTCGATGGCGTGGGGCAGCTGGTAGACATGGCCCTCCTTGACGGCGGTGCAGTCGGCCAGTGCGGCATCGTTCAGGACGGAATCGACATCATAGTCGGCATCGGACGCCAGAATGATGTAGTCGGGGTCCCAGTCCAGCACCTGCTCATAGGAGACCTCGGCCCAGTAGGTGTCCTCAACACTGGCGGCGGCGTTGAGACCGCCGGCGTTCTCGATCATATAGTTCTGGTACATGGCGGGGCCGGCGGTCTGCAGCACAGAGCTGTTGCCGGCCATGTAGACGGTGGGAGCCTCGGCATCGCCGATGGCCTCGCGCAGGCTGAGCAGGTTGTCCTCGATTGCGGACTTCAGCGCCTCACCGCGGGCAACGGTGTTGGTGGCCTGTGCCAGCAGGTCGATGGCACCGTACAGCTTGTCCTGATCCTCCGGATTGACGGCCAGCACGGTCAGGCCCAGCTCCTCCATCTGGGGGATGGAATCCTTCAGCTTGGCGGGCACGATGACAAGGTCGGGGGTCAGCGCGGCGCAGCCCTCAAGGTCAAACTCCTTGGCGGTGCCGATGCTGGGCAGGCTCTGCAGCTCGGGGGCGGAGAGGCTGTAGATCGTGCGCTTGTCGGCCTTGGCCTCGACGCCGACCAGCTCGTCCTGCACGCCGAGGGCGATGAGCAGGCTGGTGGAGATGTAGTAGCCGCTGGCCAGCGTCTTGGGCTCGGTCTCAATGGTGACCTCGCGGCCCAGCTGGTCGGTGACGGTCAGCGGGTAGGTGACGGCGGTATCGGCGGCAGCGGGTGCAGCGGCAGCCTCCTCGGGGCTGGCGGTGACCTCGGGTGCAGCGGCGGCGGAGGCGGCAGCCTCACTGCTTACGGCGGCGGTGCTGCCGCAGGCGGTCAGCGCCATGGCGGCGGCCAGCAGCAGAGCGGTCATTTTGGTCATTTTCATGGATCTTTTTCCCTCACACAATAAAAAATATCGTTGTATTTTTAAAACAACAACGGTATTATACCAGATTTTATGGTAGAATAAAAGTACCTATCCACGAAAAGTGTGATTTTTTCGCCCAAAACAGAAAAAACGGAGATTGACCCATGATGACGATACGCGAATATGCCCGCCCCGCCACGCTGGAGGAGGCATGGCAGCTGAACCAGAAAAAGCCCAACCGCGTGCTGGGTGGTATGCTCTGGCTCAAGATGGAAAAGATCAATGTCGGCACGGCCATCGACCTGTCGGCCTTAGGGCTGGATACGATCGAGGAGACTGACACCGAGATCCTCATCGGCGCGATGGCAACGCTGCGCGATCTGGAAACGAACGCCGCCCTGAACGCTTACACCGCGGGGGCTGTGCGGGAGGCTGTGCGCCACATTGTCGGCGTGCAGTTCCGCAACTGCGCCACGGCGGGCGGCAGCATCTATGGCCGGTTCGGCTTTTCCGATGTGCTGACGCTGTTTTTGGCGCTGGACTGCGAGGTTGAGCTGTACAGGGCGGGCCGGATGCCGCTGGCGCAGTTTGCCGCGATGCCCTATGACCGCGATATTCTGACCCACATCTGCCTGCGCAAGACGCCGGGGCTGAGGGTGCAGTACCAGTCGGTGCGCGCGACCCAGACCGATTTCCCGATCCTGACCTGTGCGGCCGCCCGCACGGCGCAGGGGCAGTACCGCTTTGCCATCGGCGCGCGCCCGATGAAGGCCGTGCTTGTCACGCCGGACTGCGACCCGGTGCAGCTGCCCGCCGCCGTGCAGGCAGCCGTCAAGACCGGCAGCAACCTGCGCGGCAGTGCCGAGTACCGCACCCACCTGACCGGCGTGCTGGTCCGGCGTGCCGTGGCCGCGCTGGAAAATTGACGGAGGTATACCATGCAGATCACATTTACCTTAAATCATAAAAAAGTCACCGCCGAAATCGCGGCTGACACCGTGCTGCTGGACCTTGTGCGCAGCCTCGGCTGCAAGAGCGTCAAGCGCGGCTGCGAGACCGCCAACTGCGGCCTTTGCACGGTCTTTCTCGATGAAAAGCCGGTGCTGTCCTGCTCGGTGCTGGCAGCGCGGGTCAACGGCCGCAGCGTCACCACGCTGGAGGGGCTGCAGGAGGAGGCTGCCGAGTTCGGCGCCTTTATCGCCGATCAGGGTGCGGAGCAGTGCGGCTTCTGCAACCCGGGCTTTATTATGAACGCGCTGGCGCTTTTCCGGGAAAACCCCGACCCCGGCGAGGATGAAATCAAGGAGTATCTGGCCGGCAACCTCTGCCGCTGCTCCGGCTATGAGGGCCAGCTGCGGGGCATTTTGAACTTTTTAGCGTGGAAAAAGGGGAAGGAGGCTGCCCAATGAAAACCGTGAACCAGCCCATGCGCAAAAAGGACGCTATGCAGCTTGTGACCGGCCAGCCCGTCTACATGGATGATGTCATCCCGCAGGACTGCCTGATCGTAAAGCTGCTGCGCTCCCCCCATGCCAACGCTATCGTGCAGGAGATCGACACGAGCCGCGCCCTGCTGGTGCCGGGCATCGAGGCGATCTACACATGGAAGGATGTGGACCAGCAGGGCCGCCGCTACACCCAGGCGGGCCAGACCTACCCCGAGCCGAGCCCCTATGACCGGCTTGTCATTGACCGCCATGTCCGCTTTGCGGGGGATGTTGTCGCCATTTTGGCCGGCAAGGATGAAAAATGCGTCGATAAGGCGATGAAGCTCATCAAGGTCCGGTATGAGGTCCTGCCCGCCGTGCTGGACTACCACACGGCACTGGACAACCCCGTCCTTGTCCACCCGGAGGAAAACTGGGAGTCGCTGGCACCGGTCGGGGCCGACAACAAGCGCAACCTGTGCGCCCACGATGAGAGCGGGGCGGGCGATATTGAGGCGGTGCTGGCGGGGTGCGATGTCGTCATCGACCATACATACCACACCCGCGCCTGCCAGCAGGCCATGATGGAGACCTTCCGCACCTACTGCAGCATAGATGCCTACGGGCGGCTGAATGTCCTCAGCTCGACCCAGATCGTTTTCCACTGCCGCCGGATCCTGGCCAATGCGCTGCACATCCCCAAGTCGATGATCCGGGTGGCCAAGCCCCGCATCGGCGGCGGCTTCGGCGCCAAGCAGACCTCGGTCTGCGAGGTCTACCCCGCCTTTGTGACATGGAAAACCAAAAAGCCCAGCAAGATCATCTTCAGCCGGTACGAGAGCCAGATCGCCTCCACCCCGCGCCATGAGATGGAGCTGCATGTCCGCCTTGGTGCGACAAAGGACGGCATCGTCAGGGGCATCGACCTCTACACCCTGTCCAACACCGGTGCTTACGGCGAGCATGGGCCTACAACGGTGGGCCTGTCCGGCCACAAATCCATCCCGCTCTACGGCAAGGCCGAGGCATTCCGCTTTGTCAGCGATGTCGTCTACACGAACCACATGTCCTCGGGCGCTTACCGCGGCTACGGTGCGACCCAGGGCCTGTTTGCGGTGGAGTCCGCCGTCAATGAGCTGGCCGACAAGCTGGGCATCGACCCGTTTGTGATCCGCCAGCGCAACATCGTCCATGAGGGCGATGTGATGCCCGCCTACTACGGGCAGGTCAACACCAGCTGCGCGCTGGACCGCTGCCTGCAGGCCGTGCATGACAACATCGGCTGGGACGAAAAATACCCCGTGCGCGACATGGGCAACGGCAAGGTGCGCGCCGTGGGCATGGGCATGGCGATGCAGGGCTCCGGCATTACGAGTGTGGATGTGGGCAGCGCCAGCCTGAAGATCAACGATGACGGGTTCTATACCCTCTCAATCGGTGCAGCCGACATGGGCACCGGCTGCGACACGATTCTGGCGCAGATCGCCGCCGAGGTGCTGGACTGCCCGCTCGACAATGTGACGGTCCTCGGCGCGGACACCGATTCCTCGCCCTACGATTCCGGCTCCTACGCATCCAGCACGACCTATGTCACCGGCAAGGCGGTTGAGCAGTGCGCCGAGCAGCTCAAGCAGAAGATCTGTCAGGTCGGCGCGGGGCTGCTGGGCCTTGATGAGCGTGCAGTCGTCTTTGCGGGCGATGCCGTGACGAGCGAGGACGGCACGCAGCGCGCCACGCTGGCGCAGATTGCCGCAGCCTCCCAGTGCGGCAGCAATACGGCGCTGGAGGCAGTTGTGACCCACAGCTCGGAGATCTCGCCCCCGCCGTTCATGGTGGGCGCGGCCGAGGTCGAGGTCGATCTGGAGACCGGCGAGGCGCAGGTCATCCGCTATGAGGCGGCTGTTGACTGCGGCACACCGGTCAACCCGAACCTTGCGCGGGTGCAGGCCGAGGGCGGCATCCTGCAGGGCATCGGTATGGCGCTGACCGAGAATGTCACCTACGATGACCGCGGCATGCCGCAGGAAAACTCGCTGATGCAGTACAAGATCCCGGCGCGCAACGACATCGGGCATATCCATGTCGTATTTGAGAGCAGCTACGAGGGCACCGGCCCCTTCGGTGCCAAGAGCATCGGCGAGGTGGTCATCAACACCCCGCTGCCCGCCGTGGCCGATGCGATCTACCACGCCACCCACAAGCGGTTCTATGAGCTGCCCATCACCCGCGAGCAGATCGCGCTGGCCGGGCAGTAAAAGGTGAAAGCTCGTTGAAACGACAAGTTTCAACGAGCTTTTTTCTACCTTATGGCAAAAGTGGTAACAAGCTGGTAACTTTGACCCTAAAACGGCAAAGTGAAGTACAGGCAATGGCGGTACTTCTTTTTGGTATTCCTATGCGAAGATTCAGGTTTCGCCACCGCGGTTA
>ENA-UPXB01002468-UPXB01002468.1-human-gut-metagenome-genome-assembly--contig:-NODE-2468-length-10201-cov-3.420881_pt1 | contig 10201 bp, 8 predicted proteins | sample MGYA00250055_ERZ773386 | MGnify/ENA primary metagenome ERZ773386 (study PRJEB29103, sample SAMN06111974) | human gut metagenome | biome: human gut; feature: ankylosing spondylitis patient; material... | reverse complement strand
GGAAACACCCGGTTCAATTGATCACGACGGAAGTCTGCTAGACTACTGCCGCCTCCACGACATTACTCTTCAGGCATCAGAACACGATCAGACTTTCAATTGGTACTGAGAACATAGACGATATCATCGAGGATCTTGACGAGGCATTCAAGGCAATCCAGGAGTAATCGATATAAATAATGAATATACGACGGCGCTGGCTTTGGATGACATTTTGAATGACATGTTGAAGCCCAGCGTCGTTTAAAACAGATGGACAATGAGTAGAATATAAGAGAAGACTACAAAAAGTGAACATAATAAATATCAGGAAAGGCAATGGTAAAATAATATGAGTAATATATATAAGAGCGCAGCAGAGCTTATAGGTAAGACTCCACTTCTGGAGCTTTCAAACATAGAGAAGAAGAATGATCTCAAGGCAAATATCCTTGCGAAGCTGGAGTACTTTAACCCGGCAGGAAGTGTTAAGGACAGGATCGCATTCCAGATGATCGAGGATGCGGAGAAGGACGGCACACTTAAGCCGGGCGCAACCATCATCGAGCCTACATCAGGCAACACAGGTATCGGTCTTGCATCCATAGCAACAGCCAAGGGTTACAAGGCGATCATCGTTATGCCTGAGACCATGAGCGTTGAGAGACGTAACATCATCAAGGCATATGGTGCTGAGATAGTTCTCACAGATGGAACAAAGGGAATGAAGGGAGCCATCGCAAAGGCTGATGAGCTTTCAAAGGAGATCCCTGGCAGCTTTGTAGCTGGACAGTTCGTAAATCCATCTAATCCAAAGGCACACAGACTCACAACTGGTCCTGAGATCTGGGAGGCTGATAACTGCTCTGGGCCGCCTGATAGTTTTTCTCCTCGGCCTGGGCCTTGGTATTCATCTGATTATAGGTACGCATCAGGCTCTGGGCCGTCAGCACATAGCTGTCGATCGTCTTCTGGCGGCTGGTGGTCTGGGTTTTGGATTCCTGGGATTCCAGCTGTTTCGTAATCTGGGAAATAGACATGTTCAGCATGGAAGCATTCATTTTGTAGGTCGCCTTTGCCTCTGCGTCATCCTCATACTTTTCCTGCATAAACTTCATGTAATCCCGCTCATCTTCCAGGGTCTTCAGCATGTTCTCGTAGGTTTCCCTGCTGCTGGTGTAATTGTCCAGAGCATTTTTTAAGCTCCGGTTATTCTGCACCAGCTGTTCCAGATTGTTGTAATCCACAGATATCACAGATGCATCAGTCTGAACTGCTGTTTCCAATGAATCAGACCGATCTGCCACATTGCCAGAAGCGCTTTCAGAAGCATCCGCAGCAGTTTCCGCCATCACCGGAAACGCAGCGGACGGCAGCGTCAGAGCACCTGCTGCAAGAGAAAGCACCAGTGCTGCCCTGACACAGGCTGAACCAAATTTGTCCATACCATACTCTGCCTTTTTTCGCAAACTCCGCAGGCACATACGCTTCTGCGGCACTTTCCTGTTTGCCTGTTTTCTCATCCCACTGCCCTCCTTTCCTTACTCTGCGGATGCCAGTCCGTTCACGGCCCAGTCATAATCATTCATGGCCTGTAACAGGGACAGCTTCTGGGTCTGGGCTGTCACCTGGGCGGTGGTATAAGAAGCCTTCTGGCTCTCATAGGTATTTTTTGTAATGGTTCCCGCTGCCAGCTTCGCGTCGGCAGACTTCATGGAAACCTCCTGCAGCGCCAGAGCCGACTGGGCCTGCTCATAGCTTGACTGGGCCAGAAGCAGGGAATCATAGGCAGATTTCACACTGTTGGAGATGGTCTCCCTCTGATTCTTTTCCGTCTCGCTCAGCTTCTCCTTCACGCTGTCTGTTCTGGCGTTGGTGAGTTGCTTTTTCGTCAGGCGGTAGGCGTAGCTGTTCTCCAGAGCTGCCTGGATATCCGCATTCACATCAATGGCCGCGATCTTACTCTGGTCCGGCTCTGCAAGCTCCGCGATCTCCACATCCACGCCGTAGCCCCAGCCTAACATCAGACACAGGCTCTCCTTTGTGGAGGCCAGATTGCTCTCGGCAGTCACCAGCGCTGCCTCCGCATTGGAGACGGACTCCTTTGCGCTTAAAACCTTGGACTGGGTAGACATACCCGCTGCCAGACGGTTCTGCTCAGACTGGTACGAAAGCTTCGCCTGCTCAACGCGGGCCTTCTGGCCATCCAGGTTATAGTACTGGGTCCAGTAGGTGATCATAAGCCCCTGTGCCTGCTTGGCCAGCTTCGCCTCGGACTGATCGTACTGGAGCCGCATGGTAGCCTGGTCATCGGTGTTTTCATCGCCCTGCTCCATCAGGCTTTTGGCCTGCTGTTCATTGCGCAGTACCGCTGCCACACCACTTCCGTAGTTGGCATCGTCTGAGTCCGGGTAGCTGATATTGGAATAAATCTCATTGGCCTTGTCGTAATAATCCTGTGCCACATCATCCCGGTTCTTGGTCAGATAATCCTTGTAGCTGATCTCGTTCTGGACCACGGTCGGATTGTACTCATGAACCAGATCTGAAATCTCATCAAACTCCAGCTTATTGTCGCGGAGTGTCGCCCATTTTTCTGCTGAATAAGCAAATTCCGGGCTTCTCTGGGCAAATGCCTGAAATGGCATTGCCGTAATGGCGCCGGCGGCAAGCACTGCGCCTGCCAGCCGTTTTGCACGTTTCCGGATCATTTTTCATCTCCTCCTTAAATATCCAGAACCTTCAATTCCTTCCTGCCATTCATCAGAGCGTAATAAACCGGCAGGATAAACAGCGCTACCAGCACACCGACACTCAGGCCCCCGATATTTACCACCGCAAGGCCCTGCGTGGTGGAACCGCTGCTTCCGAAGGCCATCGCCATCGGCAGCATGGAAAGAATGGTGGTCAAACTTGTCATCATGATCGGACGCATACGGGTAGCACCGGCCTCGATCAGAGCCTTCCGAAGCGGCATCTCCATGCGGTACTGGTTGACCGTATCCACATAGAGGATACCATTGTTAACGACCGTACCAACCAGGATCAGGAATCCCAGGATGGAGGTCATGGACATGCTGACTCCGGTGAGCTTTAAGAGTCCGAAGGAACCAACCAGGCTGAACGGAATGGTGGTCATAACCATGAAGGAGAACTTCGGGGACTCAAACTGCGCAGCCATGACCACAAAGATCAGGAATACTGCCACCGCAATCGCGTTATACAGTCCGGAGAACTCCTCCTGCATCATACGGTCTCTAGAGTTGGTGCCACGTACAATGGTTCCGGTCAGGTTCGGGCTGATAACCTCATTATCGATTTTGGTCTTCACAGCCGCACTGGAGCTGCTGTCCACATAATCTGCGGAAATCGTGATCTGGTAGGACTTATCCTCCTTCTCAATGGAAGACGGACTGTCCTTATAATAGATTTCTGCTACATCGGACAGCGCCACATAACCGCCGGACGGCTTCTTTAAAATGATACGCTCCAGCTGCGGCACGGTCTTATACTGATCCTCCGGATACTCGGCCTTGACGCTGATCTCCTGGCCGTCCACCTTTAAGGTGGTAACCTCCTCACCGTCTAACATCTGTTTTATCATGGTTCCGATCTGGGCTGCAGTCAGTCCTTCCGCGGAAGCAGAAACCGGATCCACCTTGACAGCCACAACCGGCGCGGTATTCTCAATGCTGGAATGGACATTTTTTACATCGTCCCGGGCGATCAGCTCATTTACAATCTCATTGCTGACCTCCTGCAGTTCATCGTACTGGGTTCCCTTTAAGATGGCCTCATAACCACGGCTCCGTCCCATCATGCTCATGGAGGTGGAGGCCTCTACCGTAATGGTACAGTTTTCCAGATCCGCCATCTCATTTTCCCACTGGCTTACCACCTCATCGGTAGACATCTTCCGGTCATTCTTTAAATAAGCGGTAATGGTTCCTTCATCATTGTTGTAACGCAGCATATAGGATTCCACATCCTCATGGGCTGCCACGATGGATTCTGCCTCTGCCAGGATCGCGTCTGCCTGCTCCGTGATCAGGCCCGGCCGGGTCTCAATGCTAACGCTGACGGTACCGGTATCATCGGCCGTCATCAGCTCTGTCTGCATGCCGTTTGCCAGGAACACAGTGGCCACGATAATGCCGACAGAGGCCAGCATGACGATGGCTTTATGTTTTAAAAGGACCGGCATGATCTTCCGGTAAGCGTCCTGCAGGAAGGTCAGAGGACGGGTCGCCGGCGCAGAGGAACGCTCCTTCGGCTTGTACATCATATAGCACAGCGGCACAATGGCAATCGCGGAAAGCAGGGAGGCACACATACAGAATACGATGGTGTAGCCCATGGCCCCGAACATCTGGCCGCTCATACCGTTTAAGAATACCAGCGGGATAAATACAACACAGGTGGTTACCGTGGAGCCAAAGATGGAAGCCACCACGATGTTGGTTCCCTCCAGGGCTGCCTTCGCGTACCCCAGTGCCCCCTTATCCTGCTGCTTATCCATGGCTCGAAAGCAGCTCTCCAGCACAACAATGGAGTTATCGACCATCATGCCGACGCCGAGGACCAGACCGCTCATGGTAATGATGTTCAGCGTAAATCCCGCCCGCGTCATAACGATCAGGGACATCAGGATGGAGGTCGGGATAGAGCTTCCGACGATCAGAGATGCCTTGAAATCTCCGAAAAACAGGAAAATGATGATCATGGAAATAACGACCGCCATCACCATGGTCTCTGCCACATCCTTTAAGGAGTCCTGGATGGAGTCTGCCTCATCCCTGGCTACGGTGATGGTCAGATCATCATCATCATTCTGCAGGCTTTTGATGATCTTCTGCACCTGCTTGGACAAATCCATCGCAGTGCTGCTCTGCTGCTTGGTCAGGGAAATGGAGATAGTCTCCTCTCCATTATAACGGGAGACACCGCCCTTCTGCTCCTCCGCGTAAGAAACCACTGCAATATCTTCCAGGTAAATGATCTTATTTCCGGATACCGTGATCGGCATTTCCAGCAGCTCATCCAGCGTGTCATGCTGCGTTAACGTAGACACGGATAAGTCCAGATTGCCGGACTCTGCGCTTCCGGACGGATAGGACAGGTTGGCTGCCGACATGGCGGACTTGATATCGCTAATGCTCACATTGTACTGATCCATCATATCGGACATCAGTTCAATTTTGATATACTCAGAGGAACCGCCCATCGTGGATACCTCTGCCACGGTGCTGAGCTTCTCCAGCTCCGGCACAATCTTCTGATCTACATAGTCATAGAGATTTTCCTGGGACGGATTCGCAATAGTAAGCATCATGCTGGCCTGGGCGTTGTTGTTCATCTCCATGACCGTCGGCTCTACATCATCCGGCAGATCACGGATGCTGTTTAAGCTCTTGGTTAAGTCGCTGTAGGCCTCATCCATATCGGTGTCGTAATCATACTCCAGCATGATCATGGAACGGCCCTCACTGGTGGTAGAGCTCATACTCTTCACTCCCTCCAGTGTGCTGACCTGATCCTCAATGAGCTGCGTTACCAGCTCATCCATGTCCTCCGGGCTGGCGCCGGAATAGTTTGCCATAATGATCATCATCGGCTGATCCATATCCGGCATCTGCTCCAGTGTTGCGTTAAACACTGAAGAAATACCGAACACGATCAGGCATAAGAGCGCCATCAGCACGGTGACCGGACGCTTCAGTACAAATCTGGTAATTCCCATTTACGTCTGCCTCCTTACTGTGCTTTCGGTGCTGCGTTTCCGTTCTGTGCGCCGCCAGCTGCAGGCGCGCCCTGCGGTGCCTTGCTGTCTGTGTCCTGTGCGTCATCTGCCGGAGCCTGATCGCCTGCGCCCTGTGCATCACCTGCCGGGGCCTGACCGCCTGCACCCTGTGCATCACCTGCCGGGGTCTGACCGCCTGCACCCTGACCGTCACCTGCTGCATCGGCTGCCTCAGCATCGGATTTCAGACGGATATCCGCACCCTCATACAGATTGGAGCTCCAGGTGCTGACTACCATATCATCGGCATTCACACCGGAAAGGATCTGCGCGTTCTCGGAATCATAAAGGCCAACCTCCACGGAAGCCATTTTTGCCTTGCCATCTTCATATAAGTAGACATAGCCCTTGCCGCCGCTGTAATAGATGGCATCTACCGGAACCAGCATCACGTTCTCGGCACGCTCGGTCACCAGCGTGATCTTCACGGTACTTCCGATCGCGATCTCATCACTGCTCTCCATATCACCCTTTACCTTGAACAGGCCATTGCTCTCATCGACCATGTTGCTGATCTCGGTGATGTTTCCGGTATAAGTATTTCCGTTTTTTGAAATCTCCAGCTCATCTCCGGTCTTTAAATTCTGTACCATACGCTGGGTCGCATAAAAGGTGATACTGTTCTGACCTTCGCCCGCAATGACACAGAGCTGGGCAGACTGGTTGACACGGTCATATACATCCACATCCACGCTCTCCACGCGGCCTGCGATTGGTGCGGTGATGGTGCTGTACTCCACCTGCTTATCGTACTGAAGCTTCGCGGATTCATACTGGAGCTGCGCGGATTTCAGACTGTTCTGATACTGCTCATACTCCTGGTCAGACAGATCACCGCTGTCATAAAGGATCTGCATTCTGCTCAAGTTGCTCTGGGCCTGGGACAGATTGACCTGGGCGGAATCCATGTTGTTCCTTGCGGATTCTACCTGCTCGGTGTTGATCTCCATCAGCACCTGTCCCTGGCTGACCATGTCACCGGCCTTGACATTCACGGCAGTCACATCGCCGCCGGCCTTGGCGTACACATACACCACATCGGCTGCCTCAACCGTACCGGTCAGGCTGGAGGTTACGGAAACATCTCCCGTAGTCGGATTTGCCGCATTCACCACCGTTACCGTGGATTCCTGCATCATTCCATCGGGACCTCCCATGCCTCCGGGGCCTCCCTGACCGCCTTTTGCGCCCTTCCCTGTAAGGAAAAATGCTGCGCCTGCAAGAATGATCACTGCCGCGCCTGCTCCTGCCATGATTTTTTTCTTCTTATCCATCTTACACTCCTTCACCTTCTATATTTCCTGTTACGTTACATGCGGCTGCCCCGCAGGATCACCACCAGCACGATCATGCCTGCCACCAGAAAGGTCCATCCGGCAATATAAACCAGATGCAGGTTTTCTGTGACGTGCACCACAGCGATTCCTGCTTTCTCCAGAAAGGAGGCTGCCGCCAGAATCCAGACTCCGGGATGATACAGCAGCGTAAAGGTCTTAAAAAACTCGGACCGCTCTGTCTCAGGCCGGAACCGGAACATCCCGGCTGACATGCCAAGGCCTCCCACGACCAGATAACTCAACGCGCTGAGCACACCCTGCATCGGAAAGGTATCAAACAGTCTTTCTCCGGTCCCCAATAGCAAAAGCAGGACCAGACAGATGCCCGCATACCCAAACAGCTCCTTTTTTAATATTCCGTGATCCGGGGGTCTTGCTGAAGATTTCTGGTTCATAAGGCACTCCTTTCCGCACATATTCTGACATGCTACAAAGCTTAAATAGGAAATGTGAGAAAAGTGTGAGAAAATCCGCATAATTCTGTGAGGGAAGTTTCAGAAGCCGGGAAAAGATGTTATAATCCCAGAAGAACGTAGAAGGGAGAAAGATCCATGCCGCACATTCTTATCACCGATGATGATCCGCACCTGCGCCGCCTGGTGCGCACCTACGCAGAGCTGGAAGGCTTCGAATGCACGGAGGCCGGAGACGGAGCTGCCGCGGTTACTGCTTTAAAGCAAAGTGCCTTTGACCTGGTGCTTTTGGATGTCATGATGCCGGGGCCGGACGGCTTTGAAACCCTCGAAGCCATCCGCGGCTTCAGCCAGGTACCGGTCATCATGCTGACCGCTCGAAATGAAGAATATGATAAGTTAAACGGATTCCGGCTCGGTGTCGATGACTATGTTGCAAAGCCATTCAGTCCCAAAGAGCTGATGGCCCGCATCGGAGCCGTGCTGCGCCGCACCCAGGTCCGTACAACAGCACCCGTCACAAAGGAGCTGGCCTTTGGCGGACTTTCCATTTTCCCGGATTCCCGGATCGTCACATTAGACGAAAAAAAGATCACTCTGCCACCCAAGGAATTTGACCTGCTGTACAAGCTGGCGCAGAACGAGCACATCGTCCTGAGCCGCGACAAGCTGCTGGAAACTGTGTGGGGATACCGGTACTGCGGTGATGCCCGCACCGTGGACACGCACATCAAGTCTCTGCGGGAACACATCGGACCTTACCGGAAGCTGATCCAGACTGTATGGGGAGTGGGGTATAAATTTGAAAAAACAGATGAAAATTAGACTTTCTGCCCTGAAAAACCGGATGGTTTTCCGGCTCTGGGCCTTTATGATGATCCCGGTCATGTTCGGGATCGGCTTTATGTGGGTGGTGCAGATTTTTCTGTTTGAACAGAATTACGCGAATGCCGCCGTTAATGAAGCTCTGGACCGGCTTTCCCCGGTCATGGAGGATTTGCGCACCCGCGATATCGGAGAGGATGAAAAGCTCTTATCCTTTATCAGCCACATCGGCGGAGAGCTGCTCCTGGTCTCTGAGGACGGCACCCTCATCAAAATGTACTCCTCTGGACACCTGGTGCAGCCGCAGGAATGGGAGCGCAAACTCGACGATCCGGAGATGACCCGCCAGAAGCCTGATTTCAGGGAGCTGCTGGCAGGCCGCCCCTACCGCCACATTGAGCGGATGCACGGAAAGATCATCGGCTACGAGCTTGGTTTCCCGGTCACCTGCAACGGAGAGCATAACTACCTGATCCTGCGCAACGCCCTGATGACCCGGACCGTTTTAAACCTGAACCGTTCCCAGCTCATCATTCTGAGCATTCTTCTGACCGGCATCGCATCGGTACTGGCCGCAGTCCTCTCCAGACAGTTTTCCCGCCCCATCTTTCAGATCAAAAGGGCAGTGGACAAGCTGACCGAAAATGACTTTTCGATCGGCCCGGATCTGGAACGCCAGGATGAGCTCGGACAGCTGTCCCAATCCGTCGGGAAGCTGCGGCTGGCCTTACAGCGGCTGGATGTTCTGCGCCGGGAGGTCATTGCCAACGTCTCCCATGAGCTACGCTCCCCGTTAGCCCTCATCACCGGCTATGCGGAGATGGTGCGGGACATCACCTGGAAAGATGACGAGATGCGCAATGAAAACCTGAACCTCATCATCAGCGAGTCCAACCGCATGAGCGAGATGGTCAATGATATCCTGGACTACTCCCAGTTTTCAGCCGGATACAGCAAGCTGAAAAAAGACTGGTATGATCTGCGGGATATCGTAAACGCGGAACTGACCCGCTGTCATCAGGCTGCCGCGGAACATGGCATCACACTGACACTGGAAGCGCCGGACGCTCCGCTGAATTTTGAGGTGGATTCCCTGAAAATGAGTCAGGTCATGCGAAACCTCTTAAACAATGCCATCAATCACTCACCGGAAAACCAGGAAATCTTCATCCGGCTGATACCGAAAGAAAATAACTGTCTCGTGGAAGTCGCAAACCCCGGTGCCCCCATCCCGGAGGAAGACCGCGCCATCATCTGGGAACGTTACCAGCGCAGCCAGCACCAGAGCGGCCGCCGCCTCGGCACCGGCATCGGACTTTCCATCGTCAGCACCATCTTAAAAGCACACGATATGCCCTATGGTGTGAACTGTAAGGATGGATATAATATTTTCTGGTTTATATGCCGGTAATCTTTCCTGTGAAACAAAAAGCACGCCCCGCAAATGCGTAAGGGACGTGCTTTTTCTATGCGCAGCTTTTATTACCGTTTCAGCTTCTCCCGTTCCTGATCCAGCACTGTTCTGGTCTCATCCATGGACTTTCCCAGGACATCAGCCAGAAGCTCCTTCGGAATAGTCGGTGCATAATAGTAGCCCTGCTGGTACTCGCAGCCAAACTTTGCCAGAATATCTAACTGACGCTGAGTCTCCACACCTTCTGCAATGAGGCGCTTGCCCAGCTTGTCTGCTGCCTTGATCAGGCACTCTACAATCGGTTCGGACTTCTGGTTGGTTTCCAGCTGCCACATGAACATGCGCTCAAATTTCAGCGTATCCACCGGGAGCTCCAGAATCTTGCTGATTCCAGAATAGCCGGAACCAAAGTTGTTTAAGATCAGCTCCACAC
>ENA-UPXB01002462-UPXB01002462.1-human-gut-metagenome-genome-assembly--contig:-NODE-2462-length-10215-cov-6.091833_pt1 | contig 10215 bp, 10 predicted proteins | sample MGYA00250055_ERZ773386 | MGnify/ENA primary metagenome ERZ773386 (study PRJEB29103, sample SAMN06111974) | human gut metagenome | biome: human gut; feature: ankylosing spondylitis patient; material... | reverse complement strand
TCCGGTGAGGAGTTATTTTAATTTGGTAACAAAAAATGCCGTATTTATGCGGTCTGTGGCGTTTCGCAAACGCCTATTTTGTTAAAAAATAAAGAGGAGCCGGATCACTCCGACTCCTCCAAGTATGTGTCCGCAAACACATACCCCAATTGCTATCTATAATATACTATAGACAGGTAAAATATGCAAGCATTATATGGAATTTTTCAAGATGTGAAAATGAAGAGTAATCGAAGAAAAATCGAGAGAGGGTTAGGGATACTTCCCTATGGAAATTCAACTACACAGACGATAGGAAAGTGTGGGGGATTTCGCCTGTGTCATGACACAGGCAGTGCTTGCTAAGGTTGTTTTTGGCACTCCTGGAGGGTGTGCCGGATGTTTTATTAGTTTAGAAAAAGTAAATAAAGACTTGACGTTTAAATCTTACACGCGTAAGATATGAGGTGATATCAATTTCAAATTTTAAAATGGAATGGAGGAAGGTACATGAAAATACAGAGAAAAATATGGAACTATATATTGATACTTGTACTTGGTATGATGGGCATGATTACAATTATCTTCTTTTTAGTTGAGAAATTGCTGCTGGGGGACGGGAGATGTTATATACCGCAGAGAGCAATTATGATTGCTTTGATGTTATGCGTGTTTTGGCAGGTAGCATTGATAACAGTGGCATGTCTGTTAGGAAGGCGGATTAAAAAGATTTTTCATGGTGTAGTCAAAATGATGATGACGATAGTAACCGTTTCCGGTACTCTTTGTCTTGTTTTGTTTCTCGCATGGAATTGGTTGATATATAATTTTAAGTTTGATGAAAAAGTAGAGCAATATGATGAACATATCGCTTTATATGTGAATAATACATTTGTAAGAACCAGATTTAGATATCCGCATTATATGTATGAAGAAAACTGGTTAATCATGAGAACGTTAAGTGATGATGAATTGCAGGAGGCAGTTTTGAAATATGGTGATCCAGATGATTATTATAATTAACATAGGAAATTTGATAGAATTTATAGATTCAAATTTTTGAAATACAATGGAAAAAATTTTTGGATTGAAATCTTACAACTGTAAGAAAAGGAGATGCTATGACGAAAAAAAAAGAAAAAAAGCAGGATATACATTATATGGATCGTGAATTTATGTTTGATTACAGCTGTGGTTGCTTTTTTTGTATGGTATGAAAGTGTACCTGATGTATCACCGGAGAAGGTTCTTAAAACATATATGGCTCATATTTCAAATCGAGAATATGAACAAATGTATGAAATGATTGATGCAGGAATATCTGGGAATATCAGTCAGGAAGATTTTATGAAACGTAATTCTGCTATTTATGAGGGAATTGGTGTAGATAATATTAAAATTCATATTACATCTTATGATAAAGAACAAAAAGAGATATGTTATGAAACATCTATGGATACTGTTGCAGGAAATGTAACTTTTGAAAATAATGTATCATTTATACAAGAAAAAGGAACGTACAAATTGGTATGGAGTGATTCTTTAATATTCCCAGAGTTGGATTCTACGGATAAAGTCAAAGTATCTGTAACAAATGCTGAGAGGGGACAGATTTTAGACCGAAATGGACGTGTGCTTGCAGGCAAGGGTGTGGCTTCTTCTGTAGGTGTAGTTCCAGGTAAATTGGAGAATAGAGATGATGCTATTAGTCAGCTTGCAGACTTGTTGGAAATGAAGGTGGAAGATATAGAACGGAAATTATCAGCTAAATGGGTAAAAGAAGATTCATTTGTACCATTAAAAACAATACCAAAGGTTGATGAATTAAAATTACTGTCGCTTGAGCCAGATAAAGAAACACTAGATGAAAAAGAAAGACATGAAAAATTATTAGAAATTCCAGGTGTGAAAATTTCAGATATCGGTATAAGGGAGTACCCGCTCGGTGAGGCTGCCGCACATTTAGTGGGATATGTTCAAAACGTTACAGCAGAAGATCTAGAAGAACATGACGGGGAAGGATATACATCGAACAGTGTTATTGGAAAAAGTGGAATGGAAGGATTATTTGAAAAAGAATTAAAAGGACAGAATGGGTGTTCTATTACTATTGTTGATTCAAATGGCAATAAGAAAAAAATCATAGTAAGCACGATTGTAGAAAATGGAAAAGATATAAAACTAACGATAGATTCGAATTTGCAAAAAGAATTATATGAACAATTTAAAGATGATAAGAGCTGTTCAGTTGCTATGAATCAGTATACGGGAGAAGTATTGGCTTTAGTCAGTACACCTTCATATGATAACAACGATTTTATTAGGGGCATGTCAAGTGAAAAGTGGAATGCGCTGAATGAAGATGAGAACAAACCTATGTATAACCGTTTTCGACAGGTCTGGTGTCCGGGCTCTACGTTTAAGCCTATCATAGCTGCTATTGGATTAACAACAGGGGCAATTGATCCAGATGAGGATTATGGGAATGAAGGATTGAGCTGGCAGAAAGATTCCTCATGGGGATCTTATTATGTAACGACGCTTCATGCTTATGAGCCGGTTATTCTAAAAAATGCTTTAATTTATTCGGATAATATTTATTTTGCAAAGGCGGCATTAAAAATTGGGGAAAACGATATGGAAAGTTCATTAACAAAACTGGGATTCAATGATGTACTTCCATTTGATATTAAGATGGCAAAATCGCAGTTTTCCAATACAGAAAAAATTGAAAAAGAGGTACAGTTGGCTGATAGTGGCTATGGACAAGGTCAGATTCTTGTGAATCCTTTGCATATGGCTTGTATGTATTCTGCATTTTGCAATGAAGGAAATATGATAAAACCATATCTTACATATAAGGAAGATGCAATGCCTGATGTCTGGATTAAAGAAGCATTTACAAAGGATGTGGCACAAACTGTTTTGGAGGATACGAAAGAAGTCATAAACAATTCTCATGGAACTGGCTATGCAGCACATAGAACGGATATTATATTAGCCGGAAAAACGGGAACTGCAGAAATCAAAGCATCAAAAGATGATACAACGGGGACTGAATTGGGATGGTTTTCTGTTTTTACAACGGACAAGAATATGGAGCGTCCTATTATGATCGTCAGCATGGTAGAAGACGTAAAAGGAAGAGGTGGAAGCGGTTATGTTGTCAAAAAAGATAGTCAGGTTCTTGAAAAGTGGTTTTCTGGTAATTAGTATAGGTTTTTCGATGGGGATTTCGGGATGTAAAGGGAATACAGAAGAACCAGTATCTTCTGAACCTATTGAAATTGTCAGTGAGAAAGGAATGGATGACAATTTTATAAATATTCCGATAGATATTTATGCGGAAGCCACAACAAAAAATAAGCTGAAGGATATGGAAACAGTACGTAAAGTTGTAGAAAGATTTGGGGAATGTGGATATGCGGCAGTTGATTGTGAAAATCGAGTTGATATGACACAAATACAAAATGTGATAGTTTTTTGTGATTCGGTGGAAAAACAAGAAAAAGCAGAAGTGACAATACTCCAAGTGAGCAGTCTGGGAGGATTTTCGGTCTACCATTTACAGACAGAAAATGGAGCGGTTCATGTGAAAAGATGCTATTACGGATACAAAGATGGGATTATGAAAAGTGAGGATGAAGGTGAATATCAAACCGATTATTGGAGATATACCGATGATGGATATATGATGTTCTCCGGAACATATTTTTCAGAAGAATTGTATGTATTAACATTGAGTTCGGCAGAAGAATATGTAGCATTTCGTGTACTGCCATTGGATGCAAAGTGCAGGGAATTAAATGAGAAATATCTTTTACCAATAGGATACGAGTTAAATAATATGTTTTTAGTAGATTGGAGTGAGGACGATTTTGGAGAGCTGAATTTCTATGATATGTTTGATTTGTTGTATCCAAAGCTACATAAAGAGAAATTCCCATATGTAGCAGATGATAATTTAGGAATAGGTGCAGTTTATCATATTCCTAAAACAGAGTTTGAAAATGTAATTATGGAATATTTTAATATCGACAGTGATAAATTGCAGAAAAAAACTATTTACGATTATCAAACTCAAACATACGAATATAAACCAAGAGGATTTTATGAGATAGAGTATCCAGAATATCCGTATTCCGAGGTGGTTGGGTATAAAGAACATTCGGATGGGACGATAACGCTCAACGTTCATGTGATATATCCGTATGTAGGCGATTCAAATGTATATATGCATGATGTTACGGTCAGACCATTATCTGACGGGGGATTCCAGTATGTATCAAATTACATTGTTTCAGAGGAAGAAAATAACAACATTACATGGCATACACCGCGTTTAACTGAAGATGAATGGAATGATATATACGGAGAACAGTGATGAATCCCTGATGTGACTGAATGGAAAGGACAATATTTATGAAAAAGTGCATTTGGTTCATTGTACTGATTTGTTGCCTGTTATGTGGATGCATAAGGAAAGATATGACATCAGATAGTCAGTTGATGGATAGTAGAGATGTTGATTCTACGGAAGAAAACGAGAATGCAAAAGAAGATGTTGCAGAACAGTGGGAAAAAGGTTATGACCTTCCAATAGATGAGCCGGAAAGAAAAGAAGCAGAGGATGAGTGTAAAATGATTCTGGAGCTTATTTCTGATATTTATACTCAGGCAGATAAAGGGGAGGCAGTTAATACGGTTCTGGATGATAAGACAATCTATAAAATGCAGGATCGGATAAAAGAAAAAGGGTATCCGGTTATAACGATGAAAGCATATGCAGCAATGGAAAATTATAAAAAAGTCGAAGATTTTCTTAAAAACTGTCAGGAAGAGAAAGCTGGTTTTATAGTGCTTTACGAGTTGCAGTCAGATGGTGGCATTGGCAGAGATAAATTTATTTTTGATGGAAAGGACATGTATATAATAAGTGCGTGTGCTACATGGAACACCAATGATACATATGGATTGTCCTATATTTCTTATGCAAGGATAAAGGAGTGGAAATATACGGATAAAGGATGGTTTTGTTATGAATTATGTGTTCCGGAACCACCGGAGGTTACAGAGATTGTTGACGGAAGCTGTCTGGTAAGAATAAAGCCATTATCTAAGGAACAACGGGAAATGTCAGAACGATGCGTACAAGGTCTGGGGTATCAGGGAAATAATCTTTTATGCTCGAATTGGGATACCGACCATATGGAAAAACTGGACTATAATGGAATATATGAATATCTGTATGCCATGAAACATCAGAAAGCGTTTGATGCCGAGGATTATCCAAATGGAATACCAAAAGAAGAATTTGAGAGTTTGATCATGGAATATCTTCCGGTAACAGCAGAGCAAATTCAGGAATATGCGGTATTTGATGAAAAAAATCAGACTTATGTATGGGTACGACTAGGCTGCCTTAACTATGCACCAACTTTTTTTGGAACTTCGTTGCCAGAGGTTATTGATATCAAAGAAAATGAGGATGGAACAGTGACATTAACGGTGGATGCGGTGTGTGATATGGTCATTTGTGATGATGCGGTCATAACCCATGAACTTACGGTAAAGTTTGCTGATGATGGTAGCTTTCAATATTTGGGGAATAAAATCCTTGATGATGGAATTAAGGAGATACCAGCCTATCAGTACCGAATTAAAGAATGATTGATAATATTGGTGATGATGGTAATATTACAGATGTAAGAGAGTGAGAATAAATGAAAAAAATAAAATTGGTTGGAATATTGGCAGCAGTTGTATTGATAGGCAGTGTGATTTCAATTCCACTTATAAATAACCATACAGCCTATAAGGTGGAAAAGGCATTATGTGAAATCCCGTTGCCAGAGGAAACAGAATTGATAGAGTCGTTGTCACAGGCTGGGAAGCTGACGGGTAACGGAAATGGAATGCAGTATTTCGGAGCAATTCTAATCAAGAGTGAATTGTCTTTGGAAGAATTGGAAACTTATTATTCAGATTACAGAAGCAACGAGTGGGAATGTTTGGTGGAAACTCAGGAAGGGCAGTCCATTGAGGTGATTGATCACGAGACACTACAATTTTCGGAAAAAATAGATGACGGCGGTTATTATATTGTATATTCATGGGGAAGTGGAAATTCTCTATTGAAAGAACTGGATATACGTGGACATTAAAAAGGGGGCTATATCAATGAAAAAATTTATGCTGTGTATTATGGGCTCGCTCATTGCACTGTTTGTAGTATTTTGGTGTTGCATTTCGTATACGGTAAATTACAAGAAGATAACTTGCGATACATCCGTTTCACCAGATAAAAAATATGAAGTGATACTTCAAGCTGTTGGAGAACCAGAATGGCCTTTTGGTTCAGCAAGTGGACGGTTAGTCCTTAAAGAAGGCGAAGATAAGATATCGCAAACAGATTTTGAATTGGACAATGACGGTGGAAGCATCACAAGTAATTGTTGGAAAGTTACATGGTATGAGGACTATGTAGAAGTGATCCTATCAGGCGAAGAACAATTTGATGAGCAAGTCATTTTATATTTTGATGGTACGAAAGACATACAGCAATTGACAGATATTGCAGTGGACTATCCATCAGAAGAGAAATTGGATGAAAGCCGGGTTATAACCGAACAATCCTTTGAGGTGGATTTGAATGATTGGGGTGAGGTACGATTTGTGTCTTATCTACCGACTTATGATACGCTTTGGGAAGATGTCTCATTTGTGCTGGCAAAGGACAATCAAATTGTGTACCATTTCCCAGCTTATTTTGAAAACAATAGTACTGAGAATGATAGCGTAGGTATGTTTGATAGCGTAGAGGCGGTTGGATTTCAGGATATAGATGGAGATGGTGCAGAGGATGTGATTGTCATCATAAACTATGTTACAGGAGCAGAACCGCAGGGAATGATACCACGGAAGACCATTAGAATATTTAGTTCGCAGAATAAGGGTTTTGTCATTCAGCACGATTTAATAGATGAATTAATGAAAAATATGAAAGAGGATGATATTTCTATTCCTGCGATCTGTGATTATGTGACATTAATGGAAACAAATGAAATATATGATGGATATCGTACTATATATCAACAATACTTCGCAGACGAAGGATGTGATTTTATGATATCATACGGTGCGAATGGAAATTCTAGAGTTATCTTAAATGAGAATGAGGAAATAATAGAATATCTTGTATATGACAGACTTTCGGAGAATGAAAAATGCGAATTATATGTTTTATACAGAAGTAAGAAAAACGCAGATGGTTCATGGTATATCTCAGAGGCGGAGATCCTTGATATATTTGCATATAGTATGTCTACAAAAGATGTGGTCAGTAGTGGTAAAACATCATGGTCAGCGACTGGAAGTGAAGAGCATGAAATAAATTAAGATAAGCTTTTGATTTTAATTCGATTATCTACATGTGGAGTGAGGTGTTTTTATGAGAAAGTTTGTTAGAACGTATTCTCCATTTTTAGTATATTTTGTATGTGTGGCTTTGGCTTATTTTCTTTGTTTTTATTTATTTCCCAAATATAATGCTGCCTTAGCCTATTTGGGCTTTTTAATTATATATACATATATTGATATTGGGGGTTTTATTTTAGGTTTTTTTATGGGAAAAATCATTGTCAAACGCAGCATTGACATTAGCTTTTTGCTGTGTCTAATATATGCATTAATTTCTTTCGGGTTGATGCTCTTGACAGGTTCTCTGAAATACGTTTTTTATGATTATATGTATAGTAACTTTACGTTTACATTTTCAATCTTCATTGAATCATTAGGTGATAGAGATAGTTTGTTTGTTTCAATTGGGACATTTATATCTTTTTTTATTGGAGAAATTATAGAATACATAAATGATAAATCTAATTCTTGACGTATAGAACTGGATAATTGAAACGCTTTTATGCATAAAGTGAAAATAAAAAAATCGGGCAAAGGATTATACGACTATGACCTTTACCCGATTTCTTTATTTCCAAATATTCATGTCTGACAAGATAGACATGGTTATTTCAGTTGCGTTGCCTCCGGTAGCATCGCTGTCTGCACCAATGTTGGTAGCGAAAAAGTATGTATTATCTACAGTTTCGATATAGCCGATAAACCATCCGTTCACATCTTGGCCATCCACACGTCCGGTTCCGGTCTTTCCGTAGAATGTTCCGGCATCGGAAGAGGAAAGGCAGATGGCATCTTTTACTGCATTGATATTTTCAGGGGCGAAGCCAAGGCTGTTATTCTGCAGCCTGGTTAGAAGTTCGACCTGCTCTATTGGGGAAATCTTCAAGGAAGATTCCATCCAATAAGTGGAGAAATCACCACTTATATTTTCGTTTCCATACCCAATTTCCTTAATATAGTTGGAAATGTTAGCGGCTCCAAGCTGTTCGTCCACAGATTCAAAATACCAATTCACGGAGGAATTCATTGCAGACTGTAAAGTCTGATCCGCATTCCATGCTTCAAATGGATAGGTTTCGCCATTCCATGCAATGAACGAATTTTCCGGTGTAATGATCTCTTCTTCCAATCCGAACAGGGCATCATATATCTTGTAGGTGGAGTTTGGAGCAACTCGTAAGGTGGCATGCTCCATGTCGTGTATGCTCCATGCATCATTTTCTAAATCGTATAAAACAAAGCTGCCTTCGTATTCTCCGAAGTATGTGGAGAGGTCTACATAGGAAACATTCTCAGAAGAGGAATCCCATTGGTAGTGGCTTCCGTCTGCTGCGTATGTAGAAATAAAAGGTGCGAATCCAAGGAGAAGGACAGCAGTCAACATGAATGCAGTCATACCTTTTACTCTTTTTATAAATGTCGGCTTCTCATAAGATACAATGTTGATAATTCTCCGTTTCATCTGCTTCATGTTTCCACCAAGACCGGCGGCAAACGGAAATGGAGTAAGTGAAATCTTTTCCGCAAAATTGATCAGTGTATTACCATAATCTGCATAATCATCCTCCTCAAGCATCTTTAAAACAGAGGTGTCACAGGCAACCTCTCTGTCATTGCGCATTTCTTTTAGAGCATACCAGACAAGAGGATTGAACCAATATATTACTCCGGCAAAGTTCATTAGATAGTTGGCAATAGCATCTTTGTGCTTATAGTGCTGTAGCTCGTGTAACAGCATGTATCGCATGTCCGATTCGTTATAATCTGAGATGAGATGAATCGGCAGATAAATACAAGGTTTCAAAAGCCCCACAATAATCGGAGATTTCAAAAATGCAGTACTGTAAACATGGATATTTCTGTTAATTCCCATTTCTTTCATACATCGATGATATAGTTTTCGGACTTCCGGGTTCTGAAGGGGAAGTGCAGATTTTTTCAAGTTCTGTAAGCGGATAGAGGATTTGATTATCAATATAATCATTGCAAGGATGCCTACAAGCCATATTCCAAATAGTATGTATCCGATGCTGGATGGAGTCTCACTATTTACCGAAAGGGCAAAGTCATTCATCCAGTCTGCATTTCCGGCTGGATTGATCCCAACAGCTTCTCCTATGGCGGTTCTGGTGCCAGAAGTAGGAGAACTTTTCAGGCTACTGAGCCACGAGAGGATTTGCGGAAACCCAATGAAACGGAACGGTATAAAAGGAACTACCAACAATCCAAGTAGCAGGAACCACAGATTATACTGCATCCGGCTGGATAGGTTGCCTTTGAATATCCGCTTGGCTATCAAAAGAATTCCGATGATACCGCTGATAAATACATTGCATATTAAAAAGCGTATCATAAAATCAGCCACGTTAATTGCCTCCTTTTTTTGAACTCTTGGAAAGAAGGGAACGGAGGGTATCTATTTCTGTTTCAGACAGTCTGTCATTTTCTATATATGCAGACAGCATGGCAGTGATATCCCCGTCATAGTATCGTTCCAGAAAAGAATTGCTTTCCTGGCCGATGTATTCGCTTTCTTTCACGACTGGGGTGTAAACAAACACTCGGCTCTGTTTTTCATAAGTCAGAGCGCCTTTGGTCACAAGGCGTTTGATTAAAGTCTGTATCGTTTTCGGACTCCAGCTTGTGGTCTGTAATAATTTATCTGTTATTTCATTGGTACTGATCGGCGCATGTTTCCATACGATTTTCATAACTTCAAATTCAGCTTCAGAAATCTGTGGTAAATCGCTCATTTCAAATCCCTCCTTCAATGTTATGGATGTACTAAATATATTATAGACGTTATTGGTATGATTG
>ENA-UPXB01002458-UPXB01002458.1-human-gut-metagenome-genome-assembly--contig:-NODE-2458-length-10222-cov-2.792311_pt1 | contig 10222 bp, 7 predicted proteins | sample MGYA00250055_ERZ773386 | MGnify/ENA primary metagenome ERZ773386 (study PRJEB29103, sample SAMN06111974) | human gut metagenome | biome: human gut; feature: ankylosing spondylitis patient; material... | reverse complement strand
TTTGGTTGAAGTATGGGTGGATGTTACTTCTTCTTTTTCTTCATGGGAAGGCGGTTCATAACCTGTATCAGCCAATGCCTGTTCGATTTTACGTTGGGTTTCTCTGGAAATGCGTCCTTTTGATTTTCCATTTACATACAAGGAAACGGCGGCAATGGAAACACCTGCCAGCTGTGCCACATCTTTTAATTTTGCCATGGTAGAAAAATCCTTTCATAAATTAACTCCCTTTATTATAGCATATCTGGAATAAAAGTAAAATGAAAATGCGATAAGTTAAAATGAGTTAAAAATGCAATACAAATTTGTCGCTATACCTAAAAATCAACAGGGAAATTTGTGAAAATCATGGTAAAAAGTTAAATGGCTCAGAAATATTGACGTTAAAAAGAATTAAATGTATAGTAAAAACATAGGCCAAACAAGTTAAAAACATGGAGGAAGAATATGAGAGAGGAAAATGAAGAACGTTTAAAAGCGGGACGCGCCGCCCTGGAAAAAGTAAAAGAATTAAGAGGTGGTAGCGTTATTTCTACTCATAAGCGTATGGCTAATGATCCGGAACTTCTGGAAGCATTTGCGTACAATTTTGAACATTGTAAATCAGGTCTTAAGAAACTGGAACCTAAAACAGTTGAACTGCTGCTTCTGGCTCTGGGATGTGCAAAAGGAAAGAAAACAACCATCCGTGTTCACGGAAACCTGGCACATCAGAAAGGAGCTTCTGTAGAAGAAATATGTGAGGTGCTCAGACTGGTTATGTTTTACTGTGGAGCCAGTGCGGTACTGGATCTGGATGAGATCTTGGATGAGATCGATTTTGAATAAATAAACTTTAACAAAAACAGGAGGAAAACAAACAATGGAACATGTGATGAAAACAATGGACGGAAATGAAGCAGCAGCTTATTCAGCCTATGCATTTACAGAAGTTGCTACTATTTATCCGATTACTCCTTCTTCACCTATGGCAGAGCATACAGATGTATGGGCTGCAAACGGAAAGAAAAATATTTTTGGACAGCCTGTAAGACTGGTAGAGATGCAGTCTGAGGCTGGAGCTGCTGCAGCAATGCAGGGATCTCTGGAAACAGGAGCATTAGCAACCAGCTACACATCTTCACAGGGCTTACTTTTAATGATCCCTCCAATGTTCCGTATTGCAGGACAGCTTCATCCAGGTGTTCTTCATGTAAGTGCCCGTTCCGTAGGAACCAATACCATATCTATTTACGGAGAACATTCTGATATTTACGCCTGTCGTCAGACCGGTTTTGCTATGGTAGCAAGTGCTACAGTCCAGGAAGTTATGGATCTGGCTGGTATTTCTCATTTATCAGCAATCAAGGGAAGCGTTCCATTCCTTCATTTCTTTGATGGTTTCCGTACTTCCCACGAATTACAGAAGATCGAGGTAGTTGATTATGACATCTATAAAGAACTGGTAGATAAGGATGCGGTCAGAAGATTCAGAAAACGTTCTTTAAATCCAGAACGCCCGATCATGCGAAGCGGTGCAGGAAGTACAGAAACCTATTTCCAGCAGAGAGAAGCTTCTAACCCATATTATGATGCGATCCCGGACATTGTAAATGACTATATGGAAAAGATGGGTGAGAAAACAGGCCGTCATTATCAGCCATTTATGTATTATGGCGCAGAGGATGCAGAAGAAGTCATCGTGGCAATGGGATCTGTATCTGGCGCTGTAAAAGAAACTGTAGATTACCTGAATGCGCAGGGAAGAAAGGTTGGCTTTATGCAGGTGATCCTGTATCGCCCGTTCTCTGCAAAATATTTCTTATCTGTTCTGCCAAAAACTGTAAAGAAGATTGCAGTATTAGACCGTACAAAAGAGCCTGGAGCCCTGGGTGAGCCGTTATATCTGGATGTATGCAGCGTGATCAATGAAGCAGATGTGCATCCACAGGTCATTGGCGGACGTTATGGACTTTCCATTAAGGATACTACTCCGGCACAGATCGTTGCTGTATTTGACGAGCTGGATAAGGAAGAGCCTAAGAACCACTTTACAGTAGGTATCAATGATGACCTTACCTTTACTTCTCTTCCAGTAGGAGATGAGATCCAGGTAACAGCACCAGGCACTGTAAGCTGTAAGTTCTGGGGGCTTGGATCCGATGGTACTGTTGGTGCAAATAAGAATTCCATTAAGATCATTGGTGACCATACAGATAAGTATGTACAGGCATATTTTGAATATGACGCAAAGAAATCCGGTGGTGTAACCCGTTCCCATCTGCGTTTTGGAGACCAGCCGATCATTGGAAGTTACCTGGTAAAGCATGCTGATTTTGTAGCATGTCATACACAGGCTTACATGGAAAAATATGACATTGTAAATGAAGTAAAGCCAGGTGGAACCTTCCTGTTAAACTGCCAGTGGACACCAGATGAACTGGATGAGAAGCTGCCGGCAGCAGTGAGAAAGGCTATTGCAGAAAGAAATATCCATTTTTACATTATCAATGCAGTAAAGATCGGTAAAGAGATCGGACTTGGAAACCGTACCAACGCAGTTTTACAGTCTGCCTTCTTTAAACTGGCAAATATCATTCCGATTGATGATGCCATCCATTATATGAAGGAAGCTATTAAGAAAACCTATGGCAAGAAAGGCGAAAAAGTAGTTTCCATGAATGAACAGGCAGTAGACAGAGGCTGCAATGAGCTTGTTAAGATTGAAGTTCCGGAAAGCTGGAAGAATCTGGAAATTCCTCAGGAAGCAGCAGATGAGAACCTGCCGGAATACATGCGTACTATTGGTAATGCCATGAACCACTTAAGAGGTGATTCCCTTCCGGTCAGCGCTTTTAAAGACAGCCCTGACGGAACCATGCCTGTAGGAACTTCCAAGTATGATAAGCGTGGCGTAGCAGTTGATGTACCTGTATGGAACCCGGATAAATGTATCCAGTGTAACCAGTGTTCTCTGGTATGCCCTCATGCAGCTATCCGCCCATTCCTTCTTACAGAGGAAGAGTCAAAGAAAGCCCCAGTCGGATTTAAGCAGATGGATGCCAAAGGAAAAGGAATGGAAGGCCTTAAATTTGCCATTCAGGTAGATCCGTTAGACTGTCTTGGCTGCGGTGTCTGCGTTAATGCATGTCCTGCTAAGGAAAAAGCGCTGGAAATGTCATCTTTAGAGTCCCAGATGCCAGAAGCAGAAAACTGGGAATATGCAATGACTTTAAGTACCAAGAAAAATCCTGCAGATAAGTTTTCTGTAAAGGGAAGCCAGTTTGAACAGCCATTACTGGAATTCTCAGGAGCCTGCGCAGGCTGTGGTGAAGCTGCTTATATGAAGTTAGCCACCCAGTTATTTGGCGACCGTATGATCGTTGCAAATGCAACTGGATGTACACAGGCCTGGGGCTTTGTAGCACCAAGTCTTCCATACACCACAAACGGTGAAGGCTGCGGACCTGCACTTTCCAACTCCTTATTTGAGAATAATGCAGAGTTTTCTTTAGGTATGTGTCTGGCTGTAGAGCAGCAGAGAACTCATATTAAGATGGATGTAGAAGCTCTTGCAGAAAAGATCACAGACGGTGCTTTAAAAGAAGCTGCTGAAAAATGGTTAGAGGCATTTGACTCCAATGAAGAAAGCAAACCGGCTTCAAGAAAGTTAGCTGCAGCACTGGCTGATACCCAGTTAGAGGGAGAGGCTCAGGAACTGAAAGAAGCGATCCTTGCAGCAAAAGAGCATTTAAGTAAGAAATCCATGTGGATGTACGGCGGTGATGGCTGGGCTTATGATATTGGCTACGGCGGTCTGGATCATGTGATCGCAACAGGAGAAGATGTAAATATCCTGGTTGTAGATACAGAAGTTTATTCCAATACAGGCGGCCAGGCTTCTAAGGCAACCCAGAAGGGCGCAGTTGCCCCATTTGCAGCATCCGGTAAGAAAATGAAGAAAAAAGATTTAGGCCTGATGGCTATGCAGTATGGCTATGTATATGTAGCACAGGTAGCTTTAGGCGCAAATTCTGCACAGCTTTTAAAGGTTATGAAGGAAGCAGAAAGCTATAAGGGACCGTCCCTGATCATTGCATATGCTCCATGTATCAACCATGGTGTTCCAGGTGGTATGGGCTGCACCCAGTTAGAAGCGAAGAAGGCAGTAGAATCCGGTTACTGGTATCTGTACCGCTTCGATCCAAGAAGAAAAGAAGCTGGTTTAAATCCATTTGTCCTGGATTCCAAAGAGCCAAACTTCCAGTTAAAAGAATTTATGATGGGCGAAGTCCGTTTCGCAGCTCTTACAAGAACCTTTAAGGATGAAGCAGACCGTCTTTTAAAAGAAGCAGAAAAAGATGCCAAAGAAAAGTATATACGCTATAAAAAGATGGCAGACGAGCAGTAAACAGGAGGCAATATGAAATCATTTACACAGGTATATGAAAAACTCCGTTCAAAAAAAGGACTCAGGATCGCTGTTGCAGCGGCAGCAGATGAACCGGTCTTAGAGGCAGTGCGTGACGCTGCCTCTCTGGGAGTTGAAATAGCTTATCTTGCAGGTGATGAGGAAAAGATACGTGAGCTGGCAGAAAAAGTAGGGATCGATATGTCAAAAGTGGAGATCATCCATGAGCCGGATCCGAAAAAAGCAGCTCTTAAGGCAGTAAGCCTGGTACATGAAGGCAAAGCTTCTGTACTGATGAAAGGTCTCGTAAGTTCTGCTGATTTCCTCAGAGCTGTTTTAAACAAAGAGGTAGGATTACGGACCGGTAAGACTTTAAGCTCTGTAACAGTACTGAAAACAGAAAAAATGGACCGTTTTGTGATCATGACAGATGGCGGTATGAATATGTACCCGACTCTGGAAGAAAAAGTGCATATCCTGGAAAATACAGTTCCAGTATGTAAGGCTCTTGAAATTGAAGATCCAAAAGCTGCAGCAGTGTGTGCTGTAGAAGTAGTAAATCCGGCTATGCAGGCTACTTTAGATGCAGCTACTTTGGCAGTTATGAGCCAGAGAGGACAGATCAAGGGAATTACAGTAGACGGACCGCTGGGAATGGATAATGCCTTAAGTGAAGAGGCAGCAAAACATAAGGGTATCACCAGTCCGGTTGCAGGAAAGGCCGATGTAGTGCTGATGCCGGATATTGAAGCTGGAAATATCATGTACAAGACTCTGGTTTATATGGGGGATGTACAAACAGGTTCCCTGATCATGGGTGCAGCGGCTCCTATTGTTATGACTTCCAGGGCAGATTCACCAGAAACAAAGCTTAACAGTCTGGCTGTTGCTTTATTGATCAACTAAAGAAATGTGTCCATTCAGAATGCTGCCACGTTCTGAATGGGCATAAATAAAAAATTAAGGGGTAAAAAAATGAAAGACGCAAAAATTATAGGGATTCCGCTTCCGCTGTATCTGGCGATCGGCGTACTGCTGACAGTAGCAATGTATGTAGGTGCACTTCCAGGAGATTTTACAGGTGCTTTCGCTATAGCTGTTTACTGGGGCTCACTTTTTATGTGGCTGGGTGCTAAGATCCCTATTGTAAATACTTATATGGGTGGACAGATCCTGCTGCCTTTAGTAGCATGTTCTTTAATGTCAAAGTATGGATTTTTCCCGGAAACAACTGTAAAAACTGTAAAAACGCTTATGGGCGGCGGTTTTCAGAATTTGTATATCGCAGCACTGATCACCGGTTCCATCCTTACTATGGATAAGCATTCCCTGATCAAATCAGTTGCAAAGTATCTTCCATGTATCCTTGTTTCCCAGATCTGCTCCATCCTTGCTATCATTGGAGCTACATTCCTGGTAAGAAAAGATATTTTTGACGGGCTTTTCATGGTAGGCCTTCCATGTATGGCAGGTGGTTCCGGCGCAGCAATGACCACACTTCCTACTATGTATGCAAGTATTTTAGGACTGGATTTTGACCAGTTATCTTCTTCTTTGATGGCAGTGCTTATGGTTGCAAATATCCTTGCTATTGTTTTTGCAGCGATCATGGATAAGATCGGTAAGGCACATCCGGCATGGAGCGGTGAAGGAAACCTGTTAATGGAATCCGGACAGGCAGTAAAGGAAGAAGTTGCTGAGACAAAAGAAGCAAAGAAAAATGGTGTGGATATTGCAAGCTTTGGCGCAGGTCTTTTGATCACGGTTGTTGTATATACCTGCGGCAGCCTGGTTGCACACATTCCGGGACTTAGCAAGATCCATATGCTGGCATGGACCATTATTATTGCATGTATTTTAAAGCTGACAAGCATTTTACCTAAGAATGTAGAAACATCTGTAAATAATTATTTTAACTATATGATGAAGAATCTGCTGTGCGTAGTAGCTGGTGGTATTGGTATTGCTTCCTTTGATATTACATCTGCAGCAGCAGCTTTGGCAAATCCGGCCAATATTTTTATCGTAATAGTAGGAGTTCTGGCAGCAACAATTTCCGCTATGATCATAGGAAGAATGTTAGGACTTTATCCAATTGAAACTGGTATCTCTGTAGGTTTATGTTCCTGCAACATCGGTGGTTCCGGAGACTTGGCAGTATTAATGGCAGCAAACAGAATGAATCTTCTGCCTTTTGCATCCATCTCCACACGTATCGGAGGCGCATTGATGTTAGTTTGGATCAGTCTTCTGATGCCTATGTTTGTGAAATAAAACAGGAAGGTGAATAGATATGACATTTAAAGAATTTGTAGAAGCCAGACCAGAAGAAAAAGCTGATCTGCCTGTAGACCTGTTGATCATCAACGATAATATTTCAATTGAAACTGTAAAAAAAATGCGGGAAGCAAAAGTATTTGATGCTTCTAAAACTGTGATCCTTGCAGATCAGACTGTACCTCCTAACTCAATTGAAGCTTCTGCTTTGTGGCGTCAGCTGATGAAACTGTCAGATGAGCAGAACATTCCTATGTTAGCAGGAAAAGTACGTACTGCCGTATATGTAGCAGAGCATGTAACAGCAGGACAGATCGCAGCAGGATTGAATAAAGAAGTTCTGACAGCTGGTGCCAAAGGTGCAGCAGGAATCAGCGTGGCAGATGAAAATGAATTGCTTTCTGTATTTGAAACAGGTACTCTGCATACAACTGTACCTCATCGCGTACGTGTCTGCTTTAAGAAGGCAGATGGTGTAAACTGCTTTAAGAGCGCAGCTCTCCGCCTTGCATCTGTAATGGACGATGAGTGTCCTAAGGGTAAGATCGCAGTTTTAGACGGAGATATCTGGGATCTGCCAGAAGAGGGACGTACAGACGGACTGATCAGCTTTATTATGTTTTTAGCGGCACAGGGAGTAACCAGTGCAGTGGCAGCCAAGGGTCTGGATGCAGAAAAAGAAGTATATATCAGCTTAAGACAGGAAGCGCTGGCAGCACTGAAAAACAGCTTTGATCATATTGTGCCTGTAAATGAGATGGAGCCTGAAAAGGTAAATGTTGTATTCATCGGCGGCAGTACAGGCGGTACTTTTGATAAGATTGAAAGACTGGCACAGGCGGTAAAAGGAAAGAAGATCGCTTATGGACTTCGTTTAACAGTATCTCCTGCATCTATAGATGTTTACAGCCAGATCGCTGCAAAGGGATATATTGGAGATATTATGGATGCAGGCGGTCTGGTACTGAATCAGTGTGCAGATCCTGAAATCCAGGGCAGAGTAGGTATGGGAGAGACCATGGTTTCTAATGACTGGAAGAATATGCCAGGTTATGCAGGTTATGAAGATTCCCAGACTATTCTTACAGATACCACAACTGCCATCCAGGCTGCTTTAACAGGTCAGATCGGAAAGAAAGAAGAAAAGCTGGAAGAAGAGATGCAGGAAAATAAGCCTGTTATCATCGAAGGCAGATGCTGGAAATTTGGAGATGACATTGATACCGATATTATCATCCCGACCCAGTGGGTATGTGTACCTATGGAAGAGATGAAGCACCATGCATTTGAACCTTTAAGACCAGAACTGGCAGATCAGTTAAGGGATGGTGATATTCTGGTGGCCGGTGACAACTTTGGTTGTGGTTCTTCTCGTGAAATGGCAGCAGAGGTTATCAAGGAAAATGGTGTCCGCTGCATTATAGCTAAATCTTTTGCCCGTATTTTCTTCCGTAATGCGATCAACAACGGAATCCTTCTGATTGAATGCCCGGCTCTTCCAGATGAGGTAAAAGAAGGAGATGTGGTACGTGTGGAACTGAATAAAGAAATCACATGTAATGGAAAAGTTTACCCTATCGGAAAGATCCATCAGAATCTTTATGAGATCATCGCAGATGGTGGTCTGGTAAAACACATTGAAAATAGAGTAGAACGGGGAGAATTATAGGAGGTACGGCTATGGGATACACTCTGGCAGAAAAAATCATTATGAAACATACCGGGGATACGCATCTGGTTCCCGGAGATCTGGTGATCGTTGAACCTGATTTTGTAATTGTTCATGATATTTATACAGAATCACTTTATAAGAAATTTAAAGAAATGGGTCTGAAAAAGGTATGGAATCCAGATAAGATCGGCATTATCCATGATCATCTGATGCCTGCATGTCTTCAGAGAGATCCGGAAAACTTAAAAGTAGGCTATGAACTGGTAAAAGATCTGGGAATCCGCCATTTCCATCCTACCGGTGGTATTGTACATCGTCTGGTTCCTGAGCGGGGATATGCTAAACCAGGACAGATCGTTTATGTAACAGATTCCCATACTACAACTTATGGCGGTGTCGGCTGTTTTTCAACTGGTATCGGCCATACAGAAATGGCTGCTATCTGGGGAACAGGAACCATGTGGATGCGCGTTCCAAGTGCCATTAAGATTCAGATCGAAGGAAAACTTCCGCCTTATGTATCAGGAAAAGATATTATTTTAAGAGTTTTAGGAGATCTGACTGCATCTGGCGGTACTTACAAATCCCTGGAATTTATGGGAAGCGCCATTGATGATTTAAGTGTTGCAGACCGTCTGTGTATTGCAAATATGGGTGTAGAGTGCGGTGCCAAGGCAGCTTTATTTGCAGCAGACGAAAAGACCTGTGAGTACAGCGGAGTCAAGATGGAAGACGTAGCATGGGTGAAGGCAGATGAAGATGCCAACTATGAGAGAACTTTATTCTACAAGGCAGAGGAATTAGAGCCAGTATTATCCTGTCCTCCATATGTAGATAATGTACATCCTTTAAGTGAAGTAGAAGGAACTCACGTAGACCAGGTATTTTTAGGATCCTGTACAAACGGCAGTTTCGAAGATTTAAAGATAGCAGCAGACATTCTTAAAGGACATAAGGCTGCGCCTCATGTAAAATTTGTTGTAACTCCTGCAACCTTAAAGGTAGTAAAGGAAGCAGAAGCAGCAGGCATTTTAAACATCTTTACAGAAGCAGGTGCTATGATCACACCTCCTTACTGTTCCTTCTGCGAAGGCCGCAGCATGGCTCTTCTGGATGAAGGCGAGGTATGCTTAGGAACCAACAACCGTAATTTCTTAGGAAGAAACGGTTCTCCAAAAGCACAGGTTTATCTGTCTTCACCAGCGATCGCAGCTGCATCTGTGATCACAGGAAAGATTACACATCCAGATCACATTTAAGTAACTGAAAGGTTGTAAAATACCAGAACGTAAAAGGTCCTGATTTTATAAACGGTTACAGTTTGGCCATGACATCTTCTTGTTTCCATATTTATGAAAACAAGAAGCATGGTGGGTTCACCATATGCTGATTTGGATGAAAAAGTGCTTATACAAGCAAGCTTGCCACACACTTTCTCATGCAAACCAGCGCATGGCTGAACTGGAACTACAAATTCAATACAGAAAAGATTGCCAAATCTTGAAAACAGAGCTGTGAGAACGTCTGGGGACCGGGCGGCAGCTCTGTTTTTATATAATAATAATGTTCTCATAAAATCAGGCACAGAAAGATTTCGGGAGAACATAATATTTTTCAGGAGGTACGAACATGGAAATGAACATAGCTGTGATTCCGGGAGATGGCATTGGTCCTGAGATTACTACGGCAGCGATTATAGTCCTGGAAGCAATAGCCGAAAAATATGGTCATGTGTTAAATTTACAATATGTAAAGGCCTGTTCACAGTCAGTAGAAGAATCAGGGGAACCACTTCCAAAGGAAGCATTGGAGACCTGTTTACAGGCAGATGCAGTTCTTCTTGGAAATACAGGCCTGGAAAAATATAAAAATCTGCCTTTGTC
>ENA-UPXB01002453-UPXB01002453.1-human-gut-metagenome-genome-assembly--contig:-NODE-2453-length-10245-cov-4.516326_pt1 | contig 10245 bp, 6 predicted proteins | sample MGYA00250055_ERZ773386 | MGnify/ENA primary metagenome ERZ773386 (study PRJEB29103, sample SAMN06111974) | human gut metagenome | biome: human gut; feature: ankylosing spondylitis patient; material... | reverse complement strand
AAGGGCATCGAGCTGCTGGACAACAAGAAGGGCTTCTTCCTGATGACCGAGTCCGGCAAGATCGACTGGGCCTGCCACGCCAACGATGCCGCCGCTTCCATCCACGATGTGCTGGAGATGAGCAACGCCGTGCAGGCTGCTGTGGACTTCTACAACGCCCACCCCAACGAGACCCTGATCCTGGTCACCGCCGACCACGAGACCGGCGGCCTGGCCATCGGCTACAAGACCACCAACTACGACACCTTCCTCACCAACCTGACCCACCAGAAAATGTCCTACGCCAAGTTCGACACCGACTATGTGCAGAACTACATCGCCAACAAGACCCCCTTTGAGACGGCTATGCAGGATGTGAAGGCAGCCTTCGGCCTGACCCTGCCCACCGACCCGGATGCCGCCAACGCCGGCAAGCTGCTGCTGACCGACTATGAGGTGCAGAACCTGCGCACCGCCTACGACCGCACCCTGGAAGTGGGCTCTGCCAGCCAGAAGGACATGACCCAGCAGGATTATGAACTGTACGGCACCTACATTCCCTTCAGCATGGCCATCTGCCACACCATCAACCACAAGTCCGGCATGGACCACACCACCTATGCCCACACCGGTGCCATGGTCAACCTGTACGCCATGGGCGTCGGTGCCGAGAAGTTCGGCGGCGTGTACGACAACACCGAGATCTTCCACAAGCTGGCTGAGCTGACCAGCGTGCAGTGATCACTTCATCCAAAAAGCCCCGCTCTGTGTCGCACAGAGCGGGGCTTTGCTGCGTATTGGGAAACGGGATCAGGAGACCACGGCGTTGGTTTTCAGCCACTCCATCACAGCCGTCTGCAGGGCGGTCTGGTGGACGAAGTTGTCGCCGTAGGAGCTGCCGGAGTAGGAAGCGGCAGCGGCATCCAGCTGCTCCTGGGTGGGCTCGATGCCCTGGCTCTCGGCAATGGCCTGATACAGCAGGTCCTGTTTGGCCAGGTGAGTGATCACGCTGTCCGAAGCGCCCAGCATGGCGTTGGCGTCGGTGTAGCCCTGTGCCTGGGCGATGGTGTCCAGATCGCTGCTATAGTAGCTGGCCAGCTGGTAGTAGTAATTCAGGAACATGCAGGCGTAGTAGCCGGGCACCTCGCTGGGCAGGTCCTTAAAGGCGGCGTTGTCCAGCAGGCTGTCCATGATGGCATCCTCCAGATTCTGGTCATACAGCGCATCGGAGAAGTAGGTGCGCAGCGCCTCCACGGTGTGCACGTCGTCGCCGGTGCCGAAGGTGCTGTCCACCCACTCGTCGGTCAGCTCCGGCGTCACCGGCTCGGAGATGGAGTTCACGGTCACGCGGAACACGGCCTCCTTGCCGCTGAGCTCAACGGTGTTGCCGTCGGAGTCGGTGGAGGCGTCGTAGCCGTCAGGGAAGGTGACGGTCACGTCAAAGGTGTCGCCGGTGTTGTGGCCGACGATCTGATCCTCAAAGCCGGGGATGAAGCTGCCGCTGCCCAGCGTGAGATCGTAGCCCTGGTAGGTGCCGCCGTTGAACGCCACACCGTCCACGGTTCCGGAATAATCAATGTTCACGACGTCGCCGTTCTGCGCGGCGCGGTCGGTCACCGCCTGGGTGGTGCTGTACTGGCTCAGCAGGCTGTCGATGCGGGCCTGGACGTCCGAGTCGCTGGGGGTGACGTCTGCCTTCTTGATGGGCAGAGCGGCCACATTGTCCGGCAGGGTGACATAGTCCTGTGCAGTGATGCCGGTGCGGTAACCGTTTGCGTCCAGACCGTCGCTGTAGGTGAAATTCTGGTAGTCAAAGCTGTCCACCGTGCCGTACTCCGAGACGGCAGGAGCGGAAGAAGCCGCACTGGAAGAAGCGGCCGCAGAAGATGCGGACGAAGCACTCTGCTTTTTGGTCAGCGTGAAGATGGCAAAGATCACGCACAGGGCGGCGGCTGCCGCACACAGCACGCAGAGCAGGGTTTTGGTTGAATGTTTCAAGAATAGACCTCCTAAATAAAAAGACCGTTTGCACGGCCGGATCGGATCGTGTGCTTTCCTATTATATCGGATAAAACGCCAAAAGGAAAGTTTTTTGCCAAATTTCCACAAATCCGGTCCGCCGCAGCGCCGCACTTTTGCCTGCCTGCCCCCTGCAAAAGGTGCAAAACCGGTGGAAATGCCCCGGCGGTTCTGCTACAATAAAATTATGTGACCTGAACCGTTTCCCTCTCAGGGGGAGCCTGATAAAAATGGAGGAAAAACCCATGGATTACAACAAAGCCGCTCTGGAAATGCACGAGAGCCACAAGGGCAAGGTGGGCATCGTGAGTAAGGTGGAGGTCGCCACCCGCGATGACCTGTCCACCGCTTACACCCCCGGCGTGGCCGAGCCCTGCCGCAAGATCAAGGCAAACCCGGAGGACGTGTACAAGTACACCTTCAAAGGCAACATGGTGGCCGTTGTCTCCAACGGTACTGCCGTGCTGGGCCTGGGCGACATCGGCCCGGAGGCCGGCCTGCCGGTCATGGAGGGCAAGGCTGTGCTGTTCAAGGAGTTCGGCGGGGTGGATGCCTTCCCCATCTGCATCAACGCCCACAGTGCCGAAGAAGTGATCGCAGCCTGCAAGGCCATTGCGCCTACCTTCGGCGGCATCAATCTGGAGGATATCAAGAGCCCCGAGTGCTTTGAGATCGAGCAGACGCTGGAAAAAGAGCTGGACATCCCTGTGTTCCACGATGACCAGCACGGCACCGCCATCGTGGTCACCGCTGCCCTCATCAACGCTCTGCGCGTGGTGGGCAAGAAGATGGAAGATGTGCACATCGTGCTGAACGGCCCCGGCGCCGCCGGTACGGCCATCATCAAGATGCTTATGACCGCCGGTGCAACGGACATCATCGCCGTGGATCAGTTCGGCACCCTGTACAAGGGCTGCAACAGCGCCGAGGCCCACAAGAACTGGCTGGGTGAGGTGACGAATCCCCGTCAGGTCAAGGGCGGCCTGAAGGAGGCACTGGAAGGTGCCGATGTGTTCATCGGCGTGTCCAAGCCCGGCATCCTGACCACTGAGCTGTGCAGGACCATGAACAAGGACGCCATCGTCTTTGCCATGGCCAACCCCACCCCGGAGATCATGCCGGACGAGGCCAAGGCTGGCGGCGTGCGGGTGATGGCCACCGGCCGCAGCGACTTCCCGAATCAGGTCAACAATGTGCTGTGCTTCCCCGGCCTGTTCAAGGGTGCCCTGAGCGTGCGTGCCCGCGACATCAACGACCAGATGAAGCTGGCTGCCGCCTATGCTATCGCAGACCTCATCACCGACGATGACCGCAGCGAGGAGAACATCATCCCCGGTGCCTTCGACCCCCGTGTGGCCCAGGCTGTGGCCGACGCTGTGGCCCAGGCTGCCCGGGACACTGGCGTGGCCCGCCTGTAACCGGAGGAACTGCCCATGAGAACGATTTCTGCACAGGAGATCACCGATACCGTTGCACGGCTGTGCATCGAGGCCAACACCCGCCTGCCGCAGGATGTGCAGGCCGCACTGGACAAGGCCCGGCAGGAAGAGCCCTGGCCGCTGGCCAGGAACACCCTCGACCTGCTGTGGTCGAACCTGAGCGCCGCCAAAGAGAAGGACCTGCCCATCTGTCAGGATACCGGCATGGCCTGCGTGTTCGTGGAGCTGGGCACCGATGTGCACATTGACGGCAGCTTTGAAACCGCCATCCATGAGGGCGTGCGCCGGGGCTACACCGACGGTTATCTGCGCAAGAGCATCGTGGCCGACCCGCTGCGCCGGGGCAACACCGGCGACAACACCCCCGCCGCCATCACGGTGCATCTGGTGGACGGCGAGGGCTGCCGCATCACGGTGGCCCCCAAGGGCTTTGGCAGCGAGAACATGAGCCGCATCCAGATGCTCAAACCCGCCGACGGCGTGGAGGGCTTCAAGAAGTTCGTGGTGGAGACCGTGAAGCTGGCCGGTTCCAACCCCTGCCCGCCCATCGTGCTGGGCATCGGCGTGGGCGGCAGCTTTGATAAGGTAGCGTATCTGGCCAAAAAGGCCCTGCTGCGCCCGCTGGACGTACCCAACCCCGACCCCTACTACGCACAGCTGGAACAGGAACTGCTCACCGCCATCAACGGCTTGGGCATCGGGCCCCAGGGCTTTGGCGGCCGGACCACCTGCCTGGGCCTTGCCATTGAGCAGATGCCCACCCATGTGGCGGGCCTGCCGGTGGCCGTGAACGTTTCCTGCCACGTCACCCGCCGCGCCAGCGCGGAACTGTAAGGAGGGAGAAGCATGGAATACAGACTGACCACTCCCTGCACCGCGCAGGACCTTGCCCCGCTGAAGGCGGGCGATACCGTGCTGCTGTCCGGTGTGGTGTACACCGCCCGCGATCAGGCCCACAAGCGGATGATCGAGGCGCTGGACAAGGGCGAAGCGCTGCCTTTTGACCTGACCGGCAGCGCCATTTACTACGTCGGCCCCACCCCGGAGCGTCCGGGTGAGATCATCGGCTCGGCCGGGCCCACCACCAGCGGCCGCATGGACGCCATGAGCCCCCGCCTGCTGGATCTGGGCAACAAGATCATGATCGGCAAAGGCAAGCGGGACGCCGCCGTCAAGGAAGCCGTGGTGCGCAACGGGGCCGTGTATCTGGCGGCTCTCGGCGGTGCCGGTGCCCTGATGGCAAAAAGTGTCGAGACGCTGGAGGTCATCGCCTGGCCGGACCTGGGCTGTGAGGCGGTGCGCCGCCTGACCGTGCAGGATATGCCCCTGACCGTGATCCTGGACGCCCACGGCGGCGACCTGTACCAGTCCGGCCCGGCGGCGTATCTGGAAAGCGAAAACTAACGGGGTTTTGTCCCCTTTGCACAAAACAAAACCGGCCTGGAATTGGCAAACCCGCTGTTTTGTGCAGAAGAAAGTTGGTTTGTTTGCACAAACTTCCTGCGAATTGCTTGCATCAACGGCAAAAGTGTGATATCCTGTAACATACAAACCGTGGTGCTTTGCATCCCGGCAGAGAACTTCCCGCCGTGGGGCGGGGCAAGGCAGGAGGCAAACAAACCATGCAGATCCACCAATCCGCAGAAGATTATCTTGAAACGATCCTGATGCTGACCCAGCGCATGGGCAAGGTGCGCTCCATTGACGTGGTCAATGAGCTGGGCTTTACCAAGGCGAGCGTGAGCATCGCCATGAAAAAGCTGCGGGAAAACGGCTATATCGCGGTGGACGGCGAAGGCAACCTGACCCTGTTGGAGCCGGGCCGTGAGATCGCAGAACGCATCTACAGCCGCCATCGTCTGCTCACCCACTTCTTCATGCAGCTGGGCGTGGACGAAAAGACCGCCGCTGAGGATGCCTGCAAGGCAGAGCACATCCTCAGCGAGCAGACGCTGGAAAAGATCCGCGAAAGTGCCCTGCGCACGGATGCGGCAGCTCAGGAGGATGAGTAAGCGACACCCCGGAACGGAACACTGGAATGCTCCCATCGTCTTTGTGGAAAAGACGATGGGTTTTGTTTTGCGCAGAAAGCTCTGATGCGGCGCGGATGTCCTGAGAATACTGGAAAAGATGCGGAAAAGAATCCGGAAAAACGATTTACGGGGCCGGGAACTTCTGCTATACTCGCTACGATAAAAGGGAGTAAAGGGCAGTCGGCGGGTCCGGGACCCTGCAGGCTGCTGCATGGCAGCGTCAACACGGTAGAAATACCCGATGCTATGTGTTCGCTTGAGACTTTTGTCACAGACATGGTGCTGTGGCAGGGGTCTTTTTTTCTTGCCGCAGCGACAGGATCGTAAGGAGGCAATGAACGAACATGAATTTCTGGAATGCATTCGACAGTCTCTTTTCCAATTTTGGAAATCTGACCTGGCAGATGGTCGTGATGTGGGGGATCGGTGCGCTGCTCATCTACCTTGCAATCGCAAAGAAGATGGAACCGAGCCTGCTTCTGCCCATGGGCTTTGGCGCAGTGCTGGTGAACCTGCCGCTTTCCGGTGCAATCACACAGGGCGATACAGAAGGCCCCATCTCGGCTCTGTTTGAAGCGGGAATGTCCAACGAGCTGTTTCCGCTGTTGCTCTTCATCGGCATTGGTGCCATGATCGACTTCGGGCCGCTGCTGGAAAAACCGTGGCTGATGCTTTTTGGAGCAGCGGCTCAGTTCGGCATTTTTTTTACGCTGTTCCTGGCAGGTTTCTTCTTCGACCTGAAGGATGCTGCTTCGATTGCAGTCATCGGTGCAGCAGATGGTCCCACAGCCATCTTTGTGGCCAACACGCTTGGCTCCCGCTATCTGGGCGCGATCATGGTAGCTGCCTACAGCTATATGGCGATGGTCCCCATTGTTCAGCCGCCCGTGATCCGTCTGCTGACTACCCGGAAGGAACGCAGTATCCGAATGCCCTATGAAAAGAGCAGTGTCAGCCGCCTGACCCGGATCCTGTTCCCGGTCGTGGTCACGGTCATTGCGGGCATGGTCGCACCTGCCAGTGTGGCACTGGTAGGTTTCCTGATGTTCGGCAACCTGCTGCGGGAGTGCGGTGTGCTGAATACGCTGAGCGAAACGGCACAGAATGTGCTGGCAAATCTGATCACTCTTGTGCTGGGCCTTACAGTGGCCGGGCAGATGACGGCAGATCAGTTTGTCCGGCCGGACACCCTGCTGATCCTTGCGTTGGGTCTGGTGGCTTTTGTTTTTGACACGGCCGGCGGAGTGCTGTTTGCAAAGCTGATCAATCTGTTCCTGCCAGAGGGAAGGAAACTGAATCCCATGATCGGTGCTGCGGGGATCTCCGCATTCCCCATGAGCGGCCGAGTAGTCAATAAGATGGGACTGGAAGAAGACAACCAGAATTTTCTGCTGATGTATTCCATCAGCGTCAATGTTTCGGGTCAGATCGCCTCCGTGATCGCGGGTGGACTGATCCTGACCCTGATGGCCTGAAGGAGGTGCCGTGATGATTTATCTTTCTTCGTGGATGACCACGCTTCCGATTATGATCATTGGAATGGTTGGGATCATTCTGGTCATTGGCATCATTGTGCTTGCGGTGATGCTCCTGAACAGATTGACCCGCCTGAAATAATGGTTCCGGAAAGGAAACGATCCTTCGGACCGAAAGCTCCATGTACTGCCTGACCGGCAGGATGTGGAGCTTTTTTCGTTCCTGACCTCTTGCATCCGGGCACCGGGTGCGGTATCCTTATAAGATAAGAAGGTTTTCACCAGCGAACCGGGGGAGGGGACATCCATGGACGCAGACGAGATCCGCACACTGCTGGGCGAAATGGTATTTGAGCGTGCCCAGAAATACCGCCGCCGCATCCTGCAGAGCAGCTGCACCACCAACGAGGATGGCGTACGCCATGTCTCGGCGCTGGTGCAGGGCAATGGAGCCGACTGTTTTTATACACAGGTCTGGCTGCGGGAGAACGGCAGCTTTGTCAGTGCTTCCTGCGACTGCCCCTACAACCAGAACGGCGACGGCACCTACTGCAAGCACATCGGCGCGCTGCTGCTGGAGGATGCGGCCAAGCACCCCGCCCCCAAGGCACCGGCCGCCCCGGAAACCATCCCGGGCGTGGTGCGCGGCACCGACGGGCTGACCCCCGCCGCTTCCCGGAAGGACAGCTATGCTTCCGGGCTGGAAATGCTGTTCGGCCGCAAGTGGCGGGGCGACGCCCCCGTCACCGACCAGGAGGCCCGCAAGCTGCTGGAGACCTACCAGCAGAGTGCCCTGCAGGACCTGGGCGAGGCCGGAGATCCCCCTCAGGACACCGGCTTTGTGGAGCTGGAACCGGAGCTGACCATGCTGTCCGGCGGGCAGCCGTGGCTGCGGCTGCGCATCGCCAACCGGGAGCGGGGGCGGCAGTATGTGGTCAAGAGCATCCCTGCCCTGCTGGACGATGTGGAGCACGGCCGCAGTGCCGGCTATGGCCGCTTTCTGACCTTTGTGCACCGCTGGGACGCCTTTGACGAAGAGAGCCGTCAGCTGCTGCAACTGCTGCGTCGGCAGGTGAACGCCAAGCAGAGCATGGAGACCAACGTGGTGCGCAGCTACAGCTATGCGGCGTCGGATGCCCCGGCAGGCGGTCTGCCGCTGACCGGTGAGATCTTTGACGCGCTGGTGCAGCTGTATGCGCCCACCGGCACGCTGGGCGGCTACGCCCTGCAGGAGGGCTTGCCCGTCATCACCATGACGGTGCAGCGCCGCCGGGGCGGTGTGCAGATCGACACCCTCCCGGCCCTGAACGCCGTGCACGGGCTGGACTATGATTATCTTTACAGCGCCGACACCCTGTGGCGGCTGCAGCGGGCTTCCAGTGCCCGCATCCTTCCGGCTTTGCAGGCGCTGTGCGGCAAAAGCCTGTTTTTCACCAGTGCCGACGCCACCGAATTCTGCAGCTATGTGCTGCCGGAGCTGGGCAGCAAGCTGACCATCGTGGACCCGGAACGCCTGCTGCTGAACCAGATCCCACTGGAACCCGTGGTGCAGTTCTATCTGGATGCGCCCCGCGACCGCGGCATGACCGTGACCGCCCACGCCGAATTTCTGTACGGAGAGGACCGGATCACCCCCTCCGGCCCGGCCCCGGCGGGCCTGCTGCGGGACACCCGCGCCGAGCGTCGGGCCGACCGGCTGCTGGCCACTTGGCTGGAGCCGGACCCCACCGAGCCGGGACAGTACATGGTCACGGACGAAGAGCCGCTGTACCGCCTGCTGGAAGAGGGCGTGCCCGCTCTGATGGACGAAGGTGAAGTATACCTGAGCGACGCCTTCCGCAATCTGCAGGCCGCCCCGCCCAAAATTTCGGTAGGCGTGTCGGTGCACGGCAGTGTGCTGGACCTGGAGGTGGACACCGGCGAGTTCCCGACCGCAGAGCTGCGGGAGCTACTGCAGTCCCTGCACCAGAAAAAACGCTACCACCGCCTGCGCGACGGCCGCCTGCTGCGGCTGGACGACAGTCTGGAAGGGCTGGACGAGCTGAACGAAACGCTGGAGCTGTCCGGCGCAAAGCTCAAAGATGGACATGCGGAACTGCCGCTTTACCGCGCCCCCACGCTGGACTGGGCACTTTCGGGCCAGAACGGCCTGCGCTTCAGCCGCGACGACGCATTCCGCCGCATCAGCCGCAGCTTCCACGCCGTGAAGGACAGCGAGTATACCCCGCCCCAGTCCCTGCACAGCGTGCTGCGCAAGTATCAGCGGGACGGTTACCGCTGGCTGCGCACGCTGGACGGCTACGGCATGGGCGGCATCCTGGCCGATGACATGGGCCTGGGCAAGACCCTGCAGGTGCTGAGTTATCTGCTGGCCCTCAAGGAGGGCGGGCAGCCCCTGCCCAGCCTCATCGTGTGCCCGGCGTCACTGGTGCTGAACTGGGAGGAAGAGTGCAAAAAGTTCACCCCACAGCTCACCTGTGTGGCGATGGACGGCGACGCCGCCCACCGTGCTGTGCTGGCCCGCCGGTGGGCAGAGGCCGATCTTGTGGTGACCAGCTACGACCTGCTGCGCCGCGATGAGGACCGCTACGCCGAACAGCCCTTCTATGCCTGCATCCTGGACGAAGCGCAGGCCATCAAGAACCATACCACCCAGAAATACAAGGCCGTGTGCCAGGTCCGCAGTCAGGTACGCTTTGCCCTGACCGGCACCCCGGTGGAGAACCGGCTGGGCGAGCTGTGGAGCATCTTCTCCTTCCTCATGCCGGGCTATCTGCCGCCGTACAAAAACTTCTGTGCCCGGTTTGAAAAGCCCATCGTGCAGGAGGAAGATGCCAACGCCGTGCGGCGGCTGAATCAGCTCACCGGGCCGTTCATCCTGCGCCGCATGAAGGCGGATGTGCTGCGGGAGCTGCCGCCCAAGACCGAAAATGTCCACCGCATCGAGCTGGACACCGAACAGCGCAAGCTGTACCTTGCCGCCGTGGTGGACGCCCGCGAGAAGCTGCGCGCCGCCAAGCCCGAGGACAAAATGGCGGTGTTCGCGGTGCTCATGCGGCTGCGGCAGATCTGCTGCGACCCCCGCCTTGTGGCTGACAACTGGTCCGGCGGCAGCGCCAAGCTGGACGCCTGCATGGAGCTGGTCACCGCCGCCGTGGAGGGCGGCCACCGCATCCTGCTGTTCAGTCAGTTCACCTCCATGCTGGACCTGCTGGCCCAGCGGCTGGACGAGGCCGGGGTGAGCCACTTCACCCTGCAGGGCTCCACCCCCAAGCCGGTGCGTGCCGAGCTGGTGCGCCG
>ENA-UPXB01002452-UPXB01002452.1-human-gut-metagenome-genome-assembly--contig:-NODE-2452-length-10249-cov-3.570193_pt1 | contig 10249 bp, 7 predicted proteins | sample MGYA00250055_ERZ773386 | MGnify/ENA primary metagenome ERZ773386 (study PRJEB29103, sample SAMN06111974) | human gut metagenome | biome: human gut; feature: ankylosing spondylitis patient; material... | reverse complement strand
GGGGAAAATTACCAAACAGGTCTTTTCATTTTTAGTTAACATAATCGTAACATAAATCGTCTGCAAACGGCTTGATTCCACACCCTTATTTTTTATGGTAACTGATTGTCCACATTATCCACATTTTCCACAATTTTCGTAAACGCTCCGACCGAAAAGATGTTCGCTTGAATTTAATTTTCTTCATGCTATAATTTGAAATGCTTCCAAGCGAAGCGATGAAGGGAAGGTTCAAAAAACTATGAAGACAATTACGATTTCAACTGAAAATAGCGAGACTTATTCTTCCATCTCGAACTTTTTTATCGACTATTATATGACAGATGCAAACGGGGAGTTTGTAAAGGTGTATCTGTATCTGATCCGGCTGCTGAACAGCAAACAGCAGATCTCGGTTGCCGAGATTGCGGATCATTTTAATCTCACAGAAAAAGATATCTGCCGTGCCATCAAGTATTGGGTGACAAAGGATGCACTGCGTCTGACCTTTGACGGAAAAGGACAGCCAACCGGGATTGTGGTACTGCCACTGAAGGCACCGGAAATGGAGTTATCCACAGAATCAGATGCATTTTCCCTGCTTCGTTCCGATGATACGCCTGTGCGTGCGGAAAAAACAGACACAACAGAGCGTTCAGAGAAGGCTCCCACCAAGATCGTACCGATCACAACTCCGGCGATGGAGCTTTCCGCACCACAAAAGCCGAAATTTACACAGAAAGATATCGATAAACTCTTGCGTGATCAGGACTGGGAAGATATATTATATCAAGTAGAGACTTTATTTGAGAAGCCAATTTCACAGTCAGATACGCAGTCATTGATGTACATATATGATACGCTTGGATTCAGTGTCGACTTATTCGAGTATCTGATTGAATATTGTACCACAATGAAGAAGAAAAACTGCCGTTACTTAGAAGCAACCGCCATCGGCTGGTATCAGGACGGCATTCAGACAAAGGCACAGGCAAAGGAACAGTACGCCCTTATGAGCGGTGTCTGCCGTGTCTTCTACAAGACGCTTGGCATTAAGCGCGGGGCACCGACAACGATCGAGCAGGAATTCTTTAAGACATGGACAAAGGACTACGGCTTCGGTGAGGATATCGTAGAGGAAGCCTGCAAGCGTGCAGTCTTACACACACAGAATCCTACGATTAAATATGTGAATGGGATTCTGACCGCATGGCATAACGCAGGGGTGACAGATTTTGCCGGCATCAAGCAGGAAGATCTCGCCCACGCCGAGACAGCCAAGAACCAGAAAGCCTCTGCTACCACGAAGAAAAGCGGAAATGCATTTACAAACTTTACACAGAGCAGCATGAGCTCCGAGCTTGATGAGATGGAGCAGCTGTTCCACAAAGAGGTAAACGGTCAATGAATTTTGAGTTGCTGAAAAAAGAAAATATCCTGCATGATTACGAGCAGGTTCGTCTGCGCAACAAACGGCGCCTGCAGGAACGGCAGGAAGAAATCTATGCGAAGATTCCAGAGATTAAACAGCTGCAATCCGAGAGCAAGCTTTCCTATATCGCACTCGCAAAGAAAAAAGCACTTGGACAGGCGGCTGACACACAGGAGATCTCCAATCAGAACCGCAGCAATTCTGCGCGGATACAGGAACTGCTCCTGACACACGGCTACCCTGCTACATATCTGGAACCAATCTATGATTGTCCGGTCTGCAAGGATCTCGCCTATGTGGACGGCAAGGTCTGTGCATGCTTTGAACGCCGGATTGTGGATGCCTTATATCGCCAGTCCAACATGACACAGGTTCTGGATTCCGAGAACTTCGATACATTTGATCTGGATTATTACAGTCACACGATTCCGGAGAACCGGAACTGGTCTGTCAGTCCATATGACAATGCCAAAAATGTGCTGCATCTTGTCCACCGTTTCGTGAATACATTTGCATCGCAGGATACCGAACGCGGAAACCTGTTATTATATGGAGAAACCGGTCTCGGAAAGACTTTTCTCACGAACTGCATCGCGAAAGCGTTACTGGACGAGGGGCACACCGTTCTCTATCTGTCCGCAAACGATCTGTTTGAACAGGTTTTCGGACAATATCTGATGAATAAAAAATTAGAACTTGAAGAATTATACAAATATATTTATAATAGCGAATTGTTGGTAATCGATGATCTGGGCACAGAGACAACCAATGCCTTTGTCTGCTCCAAGCTTTTTGAAGTTATCAACCAGAGGGGACTTACCGGAAAATCGACGGTCATCTCGACCAATCTTTCCATGAAGGAATTACAGGAGCGGTATTCCGAACGTATCATGTCCCGCATCATTGAACGTTACACTGTACTTCAACTGTACGGTGAAAACATAAGGTATCAAAAAAGAAAAAAAGAAATGATACAGGGTTCTAAGCTGTAATCACACAATGGAGGAAAAAATCATGCCAGATTCAAGTCATCTTATTACAGTTCCAGTTGGAAAGCTCGGAATCATCCCTTTGGAGAGCTGCAAAGCCCTCGGTGAAAAAGTGGATAGCTACCTTGCACGCTGGAGAGCAGAACGTCACAACGAGCACAAGGACAACATCACATTTGCAGGCTATGAGAGAGATTCCTATATCCTGAAATCATCCTGTCCACGTTTTGGTTCCGGTGAAGCAAAGGGTACTTTACAGGATTCCGTACGTGGTACTGATGTTTACATCATGGTTGATGTTGTAAACCATAGCATCGAGTACAAGATCTGTGGTAAGACAAATATGATGTCCCCAGACGATCACTATTCCGATATGAAGCGTGTTATCGCTGCCATGGCAGGCAAGGCAAATCGTATCACTGTTATCATGCCTTTCATGTACGAGAGCCGTCAGCATAAGCGCAGCAGCCGTGAGTCTCTGGACTGTGCAATCGCATTGCAGGAGTTAGTCGGACTTGGCGTTGACAATATCATTACATTTGATGCTCACGATCCTCGTGTCCAGAACGCGATTCCTTACAGCGGTTTTGAAAATATCATGCCAACCTATCAGTTCATCAAGACACTGCTCCGCACAACACCGGATCTGACTTTGGACAGTGATCACATGATGGTAATCAGCCCGGATGAAGGTGCCATGAACCGTGCGATCTACTTCGCAAACCACTTGGGTGTTGATGTTGGTATGTTCTATAAGAGACGTGATTACACAACGATCGTAAATGGCAAGAACCCAATCGTTGCACATGAGTTCCTTGGTGACAGTGTCGAGGGCAAGGATGTTATCATCATCGACGATATGATTGCTTCCGGTGAGAGTATGTTGGATGTTGCCCGTCAGTTAAAGGCTCGTAAGGCAAGACGTGTGTACTGTCTTGCAACGTTCGGTCTGTTTACTGCTGGTCTGGACATCTTCGACCAGGCAAAGGCAGAGGGTACCATCGAGAAGGTTATCACAACAAACCTGACTTATCAGGATCCAGAGCTCTTCAACCATGACTGGTATGAGTCTGCTGACCTGAGCAAGTATATTGCAACTCTGATCGATCACCTGAACCACAATGCTTCTATCAGCAGCCTGTTGGATCAGTCTGAGCGTATCCAGTCAAGAATTCAGGAGTACAAGGAGTTCGGAACAATCTCCGACAACTACAAGGCTCCAACAGTATAATTGGCAATCAGGAATCGAACAAATAAGGAAAGCACAGTTCAAAGTTGAACTGTGCTTTTCTTATTTATTCTATAATTCCTATATGGATGTTTGTTACTGTACATAGACGTAAACCTTAATCTGCTCGTCATTTAAGTTGTTTGTGAATGTCAAGATTGCCGTTCCCTTCTTGCCTGGCATCACACGCAGTCTCGCTACTGATGGTCCGACTGGAGAAGTATCCCATGCGAAGCTCGCAACATCCTCATCCGAGGACTCCACGCTTACCTCGATATCACCGGAAATACATACACGCAGTACGGCTTCCTGTGGCGTCTGTGCCTCTGTCGTTTCCGCACCTTCCTCTGATGTATCAGCCTCATTTGTCATGAACTTCAGGAATGTATCACTGACAAACATATCCTCATAGCCTTGGGATGGCACCGCATCCGTGAAGCTTGCCAGACCATCCATCGCCTCTTCCTTATCCTCAAGCGCGGTAATCTGCTTCTTATAGTCTTCTTCCTTATTCTGATAATCCGAAATCGACGCTTTCAGAAGATCAATCTGGGACTGGAGCTCTGTGATCGCATCCTCCTGTTCCCGGATCTGTGACCGAAAATAATTGGCTGCCACATCGCTTTCTGAAGCAATTGTATTTCGCGCATCGTTGGCTTTCTGTACTTTGTTACTGAAATAGAAGAATCCAAACACCAGACCACTTGCCAGAAATATCATAAGCGCGATAGATATTCCGATATACAGCTTCGTATTCCCCCGCATTTTCTCACGGTCATATTCTTCATCTTCCAGCGGTTTTCCACAGCTGCTGCAGAACAATGCACCATCTTCATTTTCCGCTTTACAATGTTTACATATCATAATCTATACAACTCCTGTTTTCAAATTTGAATCGTACGACATATTTCCCTTATGATACCCTTTTTTTCTCTATTTGTCCAGTATCAGCATGATATCCATCCAACTATCCTGTTATCCGGTCTGCTTAACCGCGCAGGACCTCGAAAGCACGTGATATATCCAGCACACCCCATCCCCACGCAGGGTTTGGATATGCAATATCGACAACTGTCCGCGCACCGCGAATCAGAATCTGCCGGATCACTTCGGTATTCATCCCATAATAATTGCCACGCACGATGCCCCATTCGAAGAAAAGTGCCGCCGCCCCGGCGGTCAATGCAGCCCCGACACTCGTACCGCTCCGGCGCACGAACAACGGTCGCGTCCCGCTGCCTCCCGCAAGCAGCCCCGCCACACGCACGGCTGGCGCCGCAAAATCCGGCTGAATCCGTCCTTTTCTGGTATAGCCACGGCTGGATTCCACATACAACGAATTATCCAGATGATTGTACCCGGCTACAGTTATCGTCCCACGCGCATTCGCAGGCGCACACAGGATCACCTCTGGATCTGGTCGCGAAAACCGCGTATTGCCGCCCAAAAATTGTCGGATCGGCAGCCATGCATCGTACCCTACTGGAAAGCTGCTGTAATTTTCTGTCACTTCAATTCGCCAGATACCGGTCGCAGGCTTCTCAAACCGCAGCAGGATAAACGGATCACCCGAATTGTTCTCGACCACTACACTTTCCGCATACAACGTCGTTCCCTCATACAAATATGTAATCATTCCAGAACTGTCACGGTTCGGAAAAAGCTGATCAAACCGCTGCCCAGTCGGGGAATATACCGCTATCTGGTACAGACTTGGCGCACGCCCCCAGATCTCCGTGCAAAAACCCGGATTCTCATCTTCCACATAGATCTCCATCTCATTTCTTACCGTCCGTGTCCGCGGCTGTAAGATCCCGTTCTGATTGCCCAGATTGATCGTAGACAGGCTTGCAAAATGCCCACCTGTGCCAAGCTCATTTCCAGCACTTCCGACCACGCAGATTCCCGGCAGTGTCACAACCGTATCCAGATAAAGCTCCAGATTCAGATTCCCATTGTGATCACCCTGATTCGTCCCCAGTCCCAGACAGATTACAAGCGGTTTCCCCTGCTCCATCGCCTTGTTAATCAGGTATTTCACGCCAAGTATGATGTCCGCCTCCGAATAACATGGAACGCCATCGGGAATCAGGAAGAAATCTCGCAGACGCTGCTTTGCCTGCTTTAATTTCACCATGATAATATCCGACTCCGGTGCCACACCGGAAAATATATCATCCCCATCCAGATAGGTGTTCCCGGCAGCCACCGATGCCAGAAACGTACCGTGCCCGTCCGTATCCCGGCTTGGTACAATCTGATACGGCTGTTCCGTCTGTATCGCCAGATTCAACAGCTCCTGCGGATACTCCCTGCCATATCCAAAGATTGGGCGCGTATCAATTTCCTCGCTCTGCATAGACATATTTTGTCCACCCGCTTCATATGCCGCCTGTGTCTGATCCCAGATCGCCGTTACCCTGCATGTACCATCTGCTCTGCGGAACAACGTATTCGCAAAGTCGATACCTGTATCAATAAACCCGACCAGCACATCTTTTCCCGAAAGCGACAACCCCGGCACCGTCTGGACTGCCCCAATTCCAATCCCCTGCAACGCAGATGTATCCATCAAACCAAAGCATTTCGGTATCCGATCATACCCCAACCCAAATAATATATCTGTCGAAAGCGGAGCCCCAGATGTGTCCAAGGCACTGCGATACGCTACAAGAAACTGACTGTTAATAATCGTTCTGCAGTCTGGCTGTAAGATCTGCATCTCCCCCGCCAGATTGTTATCATATTTTACAAGGAAATCAAGCACATCCTCATCATATATGTAGGCGCCACACGACGAATCATACAGACTATCCATCGCTCCCCCAACGCAAAAATCCCCTCAGCAAAATATATGCTGAGGGGCCTTTCTGTATGTTTATTTTGCAATATAGGACGCGCGAACCGAAGTAATACCGCCGTAATTTTTCGCTGGTGCCGCCTGTCCCTTTGGAACTAAAATGATCTGAATGCCTTCCAGACGCTTTGCATAACCGGCTGTACCGGATGGTGCACCATTCTTCGCCCAATCAAGCCAGCCAAATGACTGTGCATGCACACGATAGTAAATGTCATAATGCTTTGCCATTTCACCGGTCAAATTGATTCGGATTGCTTCGAGACGTTTTGCCTCGCCACTCGTACCACTCATCACGCCATTCTTCCGCCATGTCGACTGGTTGTTCTCATTTCCTTGCCAGCCATAGCTCTGTACATGTGTTGTATACACGATGTCTCCGCTGTACTGCTGGTTAGAAAGACGGATATTGATACCCTCCAGCCGCTTTGCCTGACCACTTGTACCACTCATCTGACCATTGTACTTCCATGCCTGCCAGCCGTAGCTCTGCACATGGGTACGGTAGGTCACGTTTGTCTGTGCTTCACCTGCAATCTGCGGATCGGCATTGGATGTATTCTTTGCATTTACAACCGGAGACGTACCCGCCTTCGCATAATAGCCAAGCGCATATGCGGAATTGATATTTCCCATTCTCGTATTGAAGGAAGCACCTTTCTTTACAACCACAATCTGGATTCCTTCCAGACGTTTTGCATAACCGGCTGTTCCTGATGGTGCGCCATTCTTCACCCAGCCGAGCCAACCGTAGCTTTGCGCATGCACGCGATAATATACATCGTATTTGCCTGCATCCGAGCCTGTCAGCTGAATCTTGATTGCTTCGAGACGTTTTGCCTCGCCCTCCGTTCCGTTCATCTCACCATTGGCAGACCACGGCAACCAGCCATAACTCTGGCAATGTGTTGTATACTGGATTCCCAGATTATCATTGCCCGTCACACGAATCTTGATACCTTCCAGGCGCTTCGCTTTTCCGCTCGTTCCCGCCATCGCACCATTTGTAAACCATGTCTTTGCATCATTCTCATTTCCCTGCCAGCCAAACGTCTGCACATGGGTTGTATACCGCACGGTTACAGCTGGTGTAACCGGCTGACTTGGTGTTGGATCTGGTGTTGGATCTGGTGTTGGTGTTGGGTTCGGCGTTGGCGTTGGATCTGGGTTTGGTGTCGGATCTGGATTCGGATCTGGATTCGGATTTGGATCCGGATCCGGTGTTTCTGAAGAATCGGCCTTCTTCACTGTCATAACAAAAGAATCCTTGGCTCCCTGCCCATCCTTTGCCGTTGCTGTGATTGTCGCTGTACCTGCCGCCTTTGCTGTCACGGTTCCGTTCTCATCTACGGATGCAACACTTGGATTGGATGAAGTCCAGGCTACCGCCTTGTTGGCAGCGTTATCCGGTACCACTCGCAAATCCTCAACCGTATATGACTCTCCCACCGTCATGGTTTTCTTGCCACCTACAATCGTAATTGTCGACACCTTAACCAGTTTCGGGAGATTTTCTATGTCTTCACTATATCCACATGTTTTACAAACATGATATTTCTTTCCCGCCTGCTCATACGTTGGATTGATTGTCTGCACCGCTCCATATACATGAGAAGTGCAAAGGCTTACTTTATTATAAGTTTCCTGCCCCTTATAATTCGCAGTATCCGCAGTAACATAACATAAATCTCCATCTATAAATCCAAGTCCATATATATAGGTTCCCTTTGCAGTGTCCGATGGCAATGTGAATATCGTTTTCGTCGTTCCAGTTGAGATGCTATACTGTTCAATCGTTGTCGGTGTTGAGAAATAAATCACACCATTTCGTGCTGCCATACGTCCGAAATAAGCCGTCCACACGCCATTGTCTGCAGTTGTCCATTTCGCGTATGCCGGTCCATATAAACAGGTAGTTGTCTGGCTTGCATAATTATACTTGGAAATCTGATATTTCGCGCTACGATCAGCTGCCACATATGCGCCATCCAGATAATACCAGTTTCCATTGTATGGATACATATATGTCTGCACACCACTCCAGAATCCACTCTCATAGCGGCTGTCAGTTGCTTTGGTATAGGTATAGCCATACGGAACACTCGTTACATAATCCGTCCGATCGCTATCCAAAGATAACAAGGTTGCATCCGAAATCATAAAATACGTATGCTTCACTCTTCCGAGATTGTCCCATGTCGGATCATCCCATGTGGCATCCATGTGATACCACTGATTGTTCAGATATACGGCATTCCACGCATGATTTGCAGCCTCACTTGAAACATAACCGCAGACAATATTCTGGCGTTTCATCAGATACATGAACGTCAGTGCATATCCCTGACAAACCGCCTTCTTCTTAACAAGTGTGCCATAGATATTATAATCATCGCTCGACAAAGAATTTGATAAATAATTCTCATAATCATACGTTACATCTGTCACAAGGTAATCATGATATGCAAGCGCAATCTCCACATCACTCAACCTGGTTGTATCAATCGCAGCTTCCATCTTCGCAACCGCTGCATCAATCTCCGCTTTCATAGAAGTAATCTGTGCCTTCGTATAATTATATGTAATGATCAATTTTGTAACATTACTTTGGTTATCCAGATAATAACGAAATCCACCCGATACATAAAACAACTGTGGATTCATGTTCAAAATACCGTGTATAACATCTCCCACATTGGTTCTTGTCAGTCCATAGCCTGTCACATCTATGGTATCCTGCAGCTTCTCCATCGCAGCCACAATCGCTGTATCATGTGAATGGTCATAACTGCTGTCCGCAACCGCGTCGCTTGCTTCCAGCAAACCACCCTCCGACAGCAGTCCGCTTCCATCCTCATGAACAATCTGCGTTGCCTCCTGCAACGGCTCGTCCAGCTCCGCGGCAACTCCTGTTACAGTATTTGCCAGCAGCATCACGAGTACAAGCAAATACGTAAATAGTTTCTTTCCTCTTTTCATGCAACCCTCTCCTTTACTTATGCGCTACACCCCGTTTTCAATACTCATATTTATCTCAACGCATCCAGATATTTTCCATCTAAAACATCCTTCAAGTACTGTCCATACTGATTCTTCTTCAGAATCTCGTACACTTCCAGTACCTCTTCCTTGCTGATCCATCCATTCAGATATGCGATTTCTTCCAGACACGCAATTTTACGATGCTGATGCGTCTCCATCGTCTTTACGAAATTCGTTGCATCAACCAGACTCTCATGTGTACCTGTATCCAGCCATGTAAAGCCCTGTCCAAGCAATTCTACGTTCAGATTTCCCTTCTCCAGATAGATCCGGTTCAAATCGGTAATCTCCAGCTCTCCACGTGCAGACGGCTTCAAATTCTTCGCATACTCTACAACATGATTATCATAAAAGTAAAGACCGGTTACACAGTAATTGCTCTTCGGCTGTGCAGGCTTTTCTTCGATTGAAATTGCTTTTCCATCCTGATCAAACTCTACAATTCCAAAGCGCTCCGGATCATCTACATAATAGCCAAATACGGTAGCACCCTTTCCACTCTCTGCATTCTCTACAGCCGCCTTCAGGCGCTTCTTCAAACCATGTCCAGCAAAAATATTATCGCCCAATAAGATCGGAAGAGCACACGTCTGAACTCCAGTCACCAGATCATCTCGTATGCCGTCTTCTGCTTGAAAAAAAAACCGAGAAGCAGTAGCAGGGATCTAGCAACCAGACACAGGCAGGCTTTATTGCTTGCGGGGAAGTGAGGCTGTGCGCCG
>ENA-UPXB01002444-UPXB01002444.1-human-gut-metagenome-genome-assembly--contig:-NODE-2444-length-10284-cov-3.473890_pt1 | contig 10284 bp, 8 predicted proteins | sample MGYA00250055_ERZ773386 | MGnify/ENA primary metagenome ERZ773386 (study PRJEB29103, sample SAMN06111974) | human gut metagenome | biome: human gut; feature: ankylosing spondylitis patient; material... | reverse complement strand
AATGTTCCGCTCCGAAAAAACGAGAAACGTGCCCGACAATCATTGTCGAACACGTTTCGCTTAGAGGAAAAAATGAAAAAAGAAATTATCCAACATATGGAAGATTCTTAACATCTTCGCTGCCCAAAATAAACTTCATCAAAACAGATGTATCCTTATCATCGATTGTTTCTGTTCCATCTTTCTGGTCGCAGTTTGCATTTGCAACTGCAACTGGTGTCAAGGTAATCAGCTGTGCCAGATACTTATTCAAACAGATTGCATCCAGCAGGTCTACCTTTCCATCCAAGTTGACATCCCCAACATTTGTACCCGGCAGAACGCTTGCGGAAGTTGTTGTGGTGGTTTCTTCGGTTGTAGTTTCTTCGGAAACTGTTGTTGTTTCTTCTGTAACTGTCGTTTCTTCGGTTGTTGTAGTCGTGGTTTCTTCCGGTGTGGTAGTTGTTTCTTCTGGTGTTGTGGTGGTGGTTTCTTCCGGTGTGGTAGTCGTTTCTTCTGGTGTCGTTGTGATTTCTTCGGTTGTGGTGGTAGTTTCTTCCGTTGTAGTCGTTGTTTCTGTGGTAGTGGTTGTGGTTTCTGTTGTGGTAGTAGTGGTAACTTCTCCGCCGTTTGCAGCTGCTACTTCATCCGGATATACAGTTACTTCGTCGCCAATCTGTGCAACAACACTGCCGGTCTGATACTTGTCATATAAACCTGCTGCTGCTGCAACTAAGCCGACCTGATAGTCAATTGCAACTTCGTTGGAAGTGGCATCTGTTGCATTGTCTTTATAGGTCGTAAAGTCCGTGCTGGTCGGGCCGCCAACCAATGCACCATACAATACGTGTCCATTGCTGGAGGAATACTTTCCATCCCAAGAGTTCCATTCATGCCAGTCATCGCTTACTTTCAAATTGGATGCTGCACGGTGGTGCGGAGAGGTTGCAGAAACATCATTATAGCCAACAACCAGACAAACATTTGCATTGTTGTCACCTAAAATATAGTTCATCTGCTTCTTTGCCCATTCGGTATAGTCTACGCCAGACTGTTCATATTTGGAAGTGACCAACGCACAGTACTGCATCAAAACATCATATCTTGCACTGCCCCAGCTGTTCATGACATAGAACTGATTCTGGTTTGCGTTGACTTTCTGTCCGATGTAGTTGGTTCGAAAACTCCAGTTTCCAGGGATTTCATCGTTGATGATGGCTGCACCCAACTGAGAATTTGCATAGCAGTAATCCTGTGTCCAGTCGTTTTTAACTTGTGTATACTTGCTGTTTTCGGTCAAGTATGGTTCTTCGCCAGTTGCCAGATACAGCCAGCCTGCTGCCCAGGAAATATCATCCTGCACGTCCTTTGCACCGCTGGCATAGGTGTTCTGTTCATAAGTGATTTTCCGGTATTTGGTCGCAAAATTGTACAGAGCAACCGCATATTTTAAATCTTCTTCGTTGCCGAAATTCAAATAGCTCTGTGCCAGAGAAGCGGCATACTGTGCAGCAATATCGCTTGCCCCATCCGTCGTGGAATAGGTTTCACTGCTGCCGTGATCCCACATCTGTTCCGGAGCCCACCATTTCGCATGGTCTGATCCATCTTCGCCAACTTCATAGATGAACGATGTTACAGTGTCACCAGATAGCGTTGTGCATCTCTTAAAGAATTCGTTGAATTCATCGCTGATCACCTTAAAGTGTGCAGTCGTTCCGGTCTTCTGGAACTGGTCTTTGTATTCATAATATGCCCAGCCCAAGGTAGAAGCGGTAAATCCGGCAGTCTGTCCGCATTTAATTGCATCGCCGGCATCGTGGAAGCCGCCCAATGCGACATCTCCGGTGTGGCAATTATCTCTCCAAGAGAATGCAGAAGTTTCCCCTACCTTGTCGCCGCACATATTTGCATCATAGAAATACAGCGAATATTGCAGCAGTTTTGCATAGTTGTCCAGTTCCAAATCTGCTGCATTGGCAGAATAAGAACGCACGCCGACTGCGGTTGCACTCACTGCCATCACCGCTGCGGCAATTCCGGCAAATATCCGGTTTTTCTTTCCCTGTTTCTTCATGTTTTCTTCCATCCCTTCTGTTTTTCACATCGAATATGAATGATATTATTATAAGGATACCATAATTTATACAAAATGTCAAGGTGAATCATCACAAAAGTTGTATATCTTTTTGTGCAAATTTGGATTTTGACTTCCATTTATTAGCAATTGCGAATTGGATTCATTGACAAAGCATCTGCTGCATGGTATAATAACATCAGACAGCCGCTTTTGGCTGCACTTTATGGAAAAAAGGTGACGAGAGAACGATGTATCTTCCAAACTCCACAAAAGCAGCAGAATTTCTCTGCCACGAAGAAGTGATGCAGACGCTTGCTTATGCACAGGAAAACAAAAACAATCTTCCACTGATTCAGGAAATCTTAGCCAAAGCCCGCTTACAAAAAGGGTTGACTCATCGGGAAGCCTCTGTTTTGCTTGCCTGTCCATCGGAAACCGTCTGGGAAGAACTCTACCAATTAGCAGAAGCCATTAAACTGGACTACTATGGCAAGCGAATCGTATTATTTGCTCCGCTCTATCTTTCCAACTACTGCGTGAACAGCTGTGTTTACTGCCCATATCATGCCAAAAACAAGCATATCTGCCGAAAAAAACTGACACAAGAGGAAATCAAACGAGAAGTCATTGCGTTGCAAGATATGGGACACAAGCGGCTGGCTCTGGAGGCTGGAGAAGACCCCCTGCACAACCCTATTGAATACATTCTGGAATCCATTGACACCGTTTATCACATTCAGCACAAAAACGGAGCAATTCGCCGGGTCAATGTGAATATCGCTGCAACTACAGTGGAAAATTACCGGAAATTGCATGACGCTGGAATCGGAACATACATCTTGTTCCAAGAAACCTACCACAAAGAGCAATACGAAAAACTGCATCCGGCAGGGCCAAAACACAATTATGATTACCACACCGAAGCCATGGACAGAGCCATGCAGGGTGGGATTGATGATGTCGGGCTGGGCGTTCTGTTCGGGCTGCAAACATATCCCTATGAACTTGCTGGCTTGCTGATGCATGCAGAACATCTGGAGGCAACTTATGAAGTAGGTCCACACACGATTAGTGTTCCCCGCATCAAGCATGCAGATGATATTGACCCGAATGCGTTCGATAACAGCATTGACGATGAAACCTTTGCAAAAATCTGCACCATTATCCGAATTGCTGTTCCATATACGGGCATGATTATGTCAACTCGAGAGGGAAAAGCGGTTCGGGAACGGGCGTTGCAGCTGGGAATTTCACAAGTGAGCGGTGCATCTTGCACCAGTGTTGGCGGATACGATACGCCAGAACCAGAGTCCGAAAATTCTGCTCAATTTGATGTCAGCGACCGCCGTACTCTAGATGAAGTTGTCCGCTGGCTGATGGAACTGGGATACATCCCCAGCTTTTGCACCGCCTGCTATCGGGCTGGCAGAACCGGCGACCGGTTCATGTCCCTCTGCAAGAGCGGTCAGATTCAAAACTGCTGTCACCCGAATGCCCTCATGACATTAAACGAATATTTGGAGGATTATGCAAAACCGGAAACTCGTGCCATCGGAAAAGCCCTGATTCAAAAGGAACTGCTGAACATTCCAAACGAAAAAGTACGGGCAATTGCAGCCGAACACATTGCAGAAATGGCTGCTGGAAAACGAGATTTCCGCTTCTAATTCTACTGCACCTCAAAGACAAGGAGATGCACCATGAACACTGCAAAAAAATGGATCGCCGCTTTTTCGGCAGGATTATTTGCCCTTTCCGCCTGTCCGCTGCTCACTTCCGTGCAGGCTGCTGATGTTGACCGAGAACAAGTCTTACTGGACACCTATCAACAATGGAAGAAAACTTATGTGACCGAGGACACTTATATTTCCTTTGGCAAACCACAGTATTATGTTTCCTATGAAGAAAATCGCTATGCTGGAGATGGTGTTTCTGTTCCAGTCACTGTTTCTGAAGCACACGGCTACGGCATGCTGATTACGGTTTGTATGGCGGACTATGATGCACAGGCAAAAGATACATTCGATGGAATGTACCGCTATTATCGGGCACATCTCAGCGATATTGGTGAAAATTTGATGTCCTGGCAGCAATGCGACAATGGTTCTGCTCTGATTGACGGGGCAACCGATGGAGCAATGCAAGGCGGAGATGCAGACTCTGCAACAGATGGCGATTTGGATATTGCCTATTCGCTGCTGTTAGCCGACCAGCGTTGGGGCTCTAGCGAGGAAACCCCTTATCGGAAAACGGCTCTTGCCATGATTCAAGATATTATGGACTATGAAGTGAATCAAGAGGACTGGCTGTTGCAGCTGGGCGACTGGGTGCATGAATGTGACCAGAGCGATTCTTATTATTCTGCAACCCGTTCTTCTGACTTTATTTTGCAATATTTCCCAGTTTTTGAAGCGATTACCGGCGATAAACGCTGGGGAAAATTATATGATGGAACATGTGCAGTAATAGAAAGCATCACCGCTGAACAATCTACGGGACTGCTGCCGGATTTCATCGTAAAAAATGCAGCGGGGAAATTTGTTCCAGCTCCGGAAAATTTCTTGGAAGATGTCACAGATGGCACATATGCCTATAACAGCTGCCGGACACCGTGGCGGTTGGGAATGGATTTGCTCTACCCCTCTGAAAAGGGTGCAAATGATACTGTAAAGACGGTTATTCACAAACTGAACAACTGGATTCAGACGGAAACCAATAGTGATCCGGAAAATATCGTTGCTGGCTATGAACTGGATGGCACGCCGACACAGGATTATGATGACCTCTGTTTTACTGCTCCGTTCTTAGTGGCTGCTGCCTGTGAAGATTCTGCATTTTCTTGGGAACAGGCATTATGGGACACGCTTGCCGACTATGGCACAGATGTTTATTTTGGTGACACCATCCGCATGCTTTGCATGATTTCTGTAACAGGAAACTGGCTTGTTCCGGATACTGCAACAAATTCCACAAAGGGCGATTTAGATGGAGATGGAACTGCCACGGTTTCAGATTTGGTTCTGCTGAATCGGTATTTGCTGCGATTGGAATCGCTCACCGCAGAACAGGGCAATCGTGCCGACTGGAACGATGACCAACAAATCACCGTTGTAGATGCCATGTTGATGCGACGTTCATTATTATAAGGAGGATGCTCCATGGAAGCAGGTTTACAGCAAACACCCAGTGCTGACCGCATTCACATTGCCTTTTTCGGCAGAAGAAATGCTGGAAAATCCAGCTTAGTGAATGCCATTACCAATCAAACCATGTCAATTGTGTCAGAAATTCAAGGAACAACGACTGACCCCGTTCGCAAGGCAATGGAACTGCTCCCGCTGGGGGCTGTTGTCATCATTGACACGCCGGGGCTAGATGACGAAGGAACATTGGGCAGCCTGCGGATGCAAAAGACGAAAGAAATTTTGCACCGCACGGATTTGGCTGTCATTGTCATCAACAGCACCATTGGAAAGACAGAACTGGAAACAAAATTGGAAGCAGATTTGCAGCAACGACAGATTCCCTTTTTGGAGGTCTACAATCAATGCGACCTGCACATGCCGGAACAGCTGCCGGATGGAGCAATTGCAGTCAGTGCAAAAACTGGATTCCACGTTTCGGAACTCAAAGAAAAAATGGCTGCCTACTATCAGAAACAAGCACCAAAAGCAAGCCGTTCCCTGCTGGGAAATTTTGTCCAGCAGGACGACATCATTTTATTGGTAACACCCATTGATGAATCCGCTCCAAAGGGACGGATGATTTTGCCGCAGGTGCAGGCGATTCGCTCCATTTTAGATGAAGAAGCCATTTGTTTGGTTGTTCAGCCACAGCAATTACAGCGAACGCTTTCGCTATTAAAACAGCCGCCGAAATTGGTTGTGACAGACAGCCAGGCATTTCAACAGGTCAACCAGATTGTTCCGCCGGAAATCGCCCTGACTTCATTTTCTATCTTATATGCACATTATCACGATGTACTGCAAAAGGCAGTGACTGCCGTCGCTACGCTGGAATGTTTGCAGAACCACGACCGTATTTTGATTGCTGAGGGCTGCACGCATCACCGACAGTGCAACGACATCGGAACGGTCAAGCTGCCGAATTGGATACAAACATATACAGGAAAAACGCTGGATTTCACATGGACTTCTGGGAATGCGTTTCCGGATGATTTAACCCCGTATCGGCTGATTGTTCACTGTGGCGGATGTATGTTGCAGCCACGTGTGATTCAATATCGAAAAGAGTTGGCGGCAGAAGCTGGCGTTCCATTCACCAACTATGGAACATTAATTGCTTATGTACATGGAATTTTGCGGCGAAGTGTTTCGACTTTTCCGGAATTGCAAGAAAAAATGTCTCATCATATTCACGAAACAGATTGACATTTTTTCATAAATGTGGTATATTATATACAATGTCGGGATTTTCCGCATATTACTTCTAATTCTAAAAGGAGCGTATACGAATATGGCAAAAAATTATTCACCGGAAATTGCAACCGCAGTAGAGGAATTTTTCACAAAAGAGGAATTGAACTATATCCCTTGCAATGAAAATGGTGTCATTCGCAGCGGAATGATGCTTTCTTCTCAGATTCACAGAGTCGATATTTATATGGACATCCGGAAAGACGGTTACAGCATGATTTCTGTTTTTCCGCTGCATGCAGAAGAAAAAGCTCTTCCGGCAATTGCTGAATTTCTGACACGGGCAAACTATGAAATCAACCTCGGCTGTTTTGATATGGACTTTGAAGACGGAGAAATCCGCTATAAGATGGCACAGTTCTGCGGTGCAACCGTTCCGACTTATGAGCAGATTCAGAAGATTTTTTATGTTGCAATTACAACCATTAACCACTATGGAAATGGCATTGCAAAAACACTGCTGAGCCTTGGAACACCAAAGGAAAATTTAGCAGAATGCCATCAAGAACCGAAAAAACAGTAACATCTTGAAATCAACAGCATAAAAAAGTGGCTTGCAGATGAAAAACCTGCAAGCCATTTTTATAGTTTCCGATAACATGACAAATAAAAAGAGGCGAATCAAAAAGATTCGTCTCAAAGAAAGGATGCCGGCATCTACCGATTTTTCCAGGTCGTCACCGACCAAGTATCTTAGGCGTAAAGGAGCTTAACTTCCGTGTTCGGAATGGGAACGGGTGGAACCTCCTTGCTATCGACACCGGCTGCTTTAAAAAACAGAATTGAAATACTCACTGATGAAGTTTTTAGATCTACACGCTCGATGGCTTTCTCGCTTGCATTGTAAAGGTTGTCCATGACAACAACGTCATAGCCTGCGTTCAGCAGTTCCACACAGGTGTGGCTTCCAATATAGCCTGCACCGCCAGTAACTAAGATTTTCATTTTGGTATCCTCCATGTTTTCCTTCGCTGCTGCTTTTTTGCCGCAGCGGGTTAATTGAAGCATTTAGTTTATTCTACAACGTTTCCATGAATTTTGCAAATGCACTTCTGCCTTCCTCGGTGCACTTGTAAACGCCGGCATCCTCGAGTACGCCGACAAAGACTTTTCCGACTTCCTCTTTCAGGATATCCATCACATTTTCGCTGTTCAGCTCCGGATGGCGCGGCAGGAATTCGTCTACCCAGTCGGCATGTTTCTCCAGCTCTGCGACAGCGCGGACATCTTTTCCCTCTACAAGGCATTTGGAAAGCTCTTCCAGCTCATCTTTTAAGCGCGCCGGCAGAATCGCAAGTCCCATAACCTCAATAAGGCCGATGTTCTCTTTTTTGATGTGATGATACTGTGCATGCGGATGGTAAACACCGAGCGGGCATTCGTCCGTCGTGATGTTGTTGCGCAGTGCCAGATCGAGTTCGAACGTATCGCCCACTTTTCTTGCGATCGGTGTGATCGTGTTGTGCGGCTCTCCGTCAGTCTCGGCGAATACAAACGCATCCTCATCCGTGTAACCTCTCCAGCAGTTCAGGATATGCTCTGCCAGATCGATCAGCCGTTTCTCATCTTTGTGGCGGATCCGGATGACGGACAGCGGCCATTTGACGATGCCGGTTTCCACATCCTCGTATCCTTTGATGGTAAAATGGCGCTCGATCGGCGCTTTCGCCATTGCGAAGGTATAGTGACCGCCCTGATAATGATCGTGGCTTAAAATGGAGCCTCCCACGATCGGCAGATCCGCATTGGAACCGATGAAGTAGTGCGGAAACAGCTTGATAAAGTCAAACAGCTTCACAAAGGTCGCGCGCTCGATCTTCATCGGGTTATGCTGGAAATTGAACACGATGCAGTGCTCATTGTAATACACATATGGCGAGTACTGGAATCCCCACTCCGTCTGATTGATCGTCAGCGGAATGATGCGGTGGTTCTGGCGCGCCGGGTGGTTGACGCGTCCCGCATAGCCCACATTCTCCTTGCAGAGCAGGCATTTCGGATAACCGCTCTGTTTTGCCAGTTTTGCAGCCGCGATCGCCTTCGGGTCCTTCTCCGGTTTGGAGAGGTTGATCGAGATATCGATATCGCCGTAGGCACTCGGTACGCTCCAGCGGATATCCTTTGCGATGCGGTATCTGCGGATGTAGTTGGAATCCTGGCTCAGTTTGTAGAAGTAATCGGTTGCCTCCTGCGGGCTCTTCGCATAGAGTTCCTCAAACTTCTTTACCACCTCTCCCGGGCGCGGCATCAGGCAGTCCATCAGTTTCGTATCGAACAGATCGCGGTAAACGACGCTGTTGTGTTCGAGAAGACCGCGCTTAGCTGCATCATCAAGCAGTTCATTTAAAGTCTCTTCCAGATCCGGGGTCTCCGGAATCTGCTCCGGCTCTTCGTAATCGGAAATCTGCATGACTTCCAGAATCCGGTTTGTCGCATAGATTTTATCCAGTCCCGAAACAAGACCGGCATTTTCTCCATATTTTACCAGTTTTGCAATACTCTCGTTAATCACTGTAGCTTCCTCCCTGCTGCCGATCCAGCTTTTTTATTTCTTATTTTAATACGCCTGCGCCGTCTCCGATGTCTACGACATAGAAGTCTGCGGCATAGCCGATTTTTTCTTTGTAAGCTGCGCCTACTTTTGCGATGAAGTTGTCAATATCTTCTGTTTTTACGATGCTGACGGTGCATCCGCCGAAGCCTGCGCCTGTCATACGGGATCCGATGACACCCGGGCAGTTCCATGCTTCTTCCACAAGAGTATCCAGCTCGATGCCGGTTACCTCATAGTCATCACGCAGGGAAACGTGGGATGCGTTCATCAGCTCGCCGAATTTTGCGATGTCGTTTGCCTTTAAAGCTGCAACGGCCTGAACGGTTCTCTGGTTCTCGTAAACAGCATGTTTTGCACGTTTCTGGCGGACCGGATCTTTGATGGCATCTTTCACTGCCTCAAACTCTTCCTCGGTCAGCTCGCCAAGGCTCTTGATGTCTTTGACTTTCTGAATCTCAGCCAGAGCAGTCTCGCACTCGCTGCGGCGCTCGTTGTATTTGGAGTCGCCAAGGCCGCGTTTCTTGTTGCTGCAGGAGATGACAATTCTTGCGCCTTCCAGTTTAACCGGTGCGTACTCATATTTCAGATCGCTGGTGTCAAGAAAGATCGCACAGTCCTTTTTGCCCATGGCGATGGCGAACTGATCCATGATACCGCAGTTGACGCCGTTGTAGTTGTTCTCGGAGAACTGACCGTACAGAGCGATGTCGATCATGGAGATGGTGTCGTAGCCGAACATGTCACGCAGCATTACGCCGGTTACGGTCTCAACGGATGCGGAAGAGGAAAGGCCGGAGCCGTTCGGAATGTTTCCGTAGAGCACGATATCGAAGCCCTGCTCTACCGGGAAGCCCTTCTGGCAAAATGCCCACATCATTCCCTTCGGATATGCGGTCCAGTTGCCTTCTTTTCCCATCAGGAATTCATCGAGAGAAGATTCTACCACGCCGAGTTTTTCAAAGTTCATAGAGTAAAAACGAAGCTTTCTGTCGTCACGTTTTCTTGCTGCCATGTAGGTTCCGATGGTCAGTGCGCATGGAAATACGTGGCCTCCGTTGTAATCGGTGTGCTCACCGATCAGGTTCACACGTCCAGGTGCGAAGTAGGTGCGGATGTCGCCCTCTCCCCCGAACAGTTTTGCAAAACAATCCAGTACCTGCTGTTTCATTTTGTTGTCTCCTTTTCTTTTTGGTGTGTTGTTTTCATGGTTTCGTTTTGTGTGTTGTGTGTGTATT
>ENA-UPXB01002440-UPXB01002440.1-human-gut-metagenome-genome-assembly--contig:-NODE-2440-length-10293-cov-30.523003_pt1 | contig 10293 bp, 10 predicted proteins | sample MGYA00250055_ERZ773386 | MGnify/ENA primary metagenome ERZ773386 (study PRJEB29103, sample SAMN06111974) | human gut metagenome | biome: human gut; feature: ankylosing spondylitis patient; material... | reverse complement strand
TTGCCGGGCTCGTTCCGTCGGCGGGGCTTTCAGCCAGACCTGCTCATGCCGCAGGAGGCACTCTTCGCCAGAGGGGCACATTCCATGCAGGCTGTTATGCACAGGGCACTCTTACGCAGAGGGTGCTCCGGCAGATACCATTTTCTTTTAGGAAAAACGTTACCTGCCGGAAATCAAAGCCGGATACGGCAGAATGGGGGAAACGGAGCATGGCGATTTTTCATTATACAGTAAAGATTGTTGGACGCAGCAAAGGAAAATCCATCATATCGGCGTCTGCTTATCTCAATGGCGATGTGATGAAAAATGAAGAAACAGGCAGGATCAGCTACTATACTTCAAAAAAAGAAGTCGTTTATACCAGCCTGCTGATGTGTGAAAATGCACCACAGGAATGGCAGAATGTACCTGCTGAAAATATCAGACGGTTCCAGAAATCTGTCCGATATAAAAGGGCAGATAACCAAAATGCTGCACTGGAAAAATTCAAACTTACTTTTCAGAAGCAGCGTTTATGGAATGAAGTCTTGAGGATAGAAAAAAGTTCAGATGCACAACTCGGCAGGTCATTTGAGTTCTCACTTCCGAAAGAATGGAGCCGACAGGAACAGATTGATTATACAACTGAATATATTCAAAAGACCTTTGTAGATAAGGGAATGTGTGCGGACTGGAGTATCCACGATAAAGGAGATGGAAATCCCCATGTGCATTTACTTGTGACGATGCGACCATTCAATCCAGACCACTCATGGGGGAACAAAGAAATCAAGGATTGGGAGTTTGTCAGAGATGAAAATGGAAATATTGTGGTGGATGAATCCCATCCGGACTGGTGGCAGGATAAAAAGAACCCTGACCGTCATGGAATCCGAATCCCCGTACTTGATGAAAATGGAGTCCAGAAAGTCGGGACAAGGAACCGCAAACAGTGGAAACGTGTATTAACCGATGCTACCGGGTGGAACAATCCGAAAAATTGTGAGCTATGGCGGAGCGAATGGGCAAACGTCTGTAATGCACATTTGAAAACGGAAAATCACATTGACCATCGTTCTTATGCAAGGCAGGGAAAATTAGAGATACCGACGATCCATGAGGGCGCAGATGCCAGAAAAATTGACGAGAAATTTCAAAACGGACAGACATCCTCTACTTCATGGAAAGTAGAGGAAAACCAGATCATAAAAAGACAAAATGCACTGCTGGATAAAATACAGATTTCTTTTGGAAAAGTATCCAGTGCATTAACACAATGGAAGGAGCGATTGCGTGACATTAGAAGAAAGCCGGGAAGTCATTCCCATGATGGAGACAATGATAAACCAGATCGAGGAACAGCAGAATCTTATGGCAGAGATGGTACAGGAATTGCAGGAACGGGACAGGCAGCTCCTGTCTTTTCAGGAGCAGAACCAGAGTTTAAAAAGCTTAAACAGCGAATTATCCAGGCTGCTAAATCTTTTGCCAGATACAGAAGAACTGCTCTCACAGATCGAGCAACAGAAAACCAGAATCGAACAGTTGGAAAACGAGAATCAGCAATGGCAGGAATTAACGCAGAAGCTGAACAACGAGAACAGCTTATTGCAGAAACAGAACAGCGAATTGCTGACCTTAAACAGCAGATAGAGAAAGCGAGGGAGATCGATGAGCGAATGCAGAAACTTAGAGAACGTCGGGCAGGTGGAAGAACTTCTGCTGATGACCGAACAGATGCAGGACGAACTGGATCAGAAAGACCAGACAATCCAGGAACTAAACAGGCAGCTAAGCGAATCGCTGACCTTGAACGAGAAATTGAACAGCGAAAACAGAGCCGAGAATATCGAAGCATTGCGGACAAGATTAAGGCAAACAGAGGAACGATTGACCAGCGAGACAGACAGCAGGAAAAGAGCCGACGCAGAAGCCGTGGCATGGAAATTTAAGTATGAAAAAGCAGAGCAGGAAAAACTTTATGCACAGACACACCAAAAGACGGTAGAGGTAGCTGTTGAGAAAAAAGTGCCTTATGAGAAATGTGAAAAATGTGACCGTACTGCTTACCGGAAAGCAAAAGAAAAATGCGATAGCCGTAAAAGCCAGTTAGAAAAGAAATATAAAAATATGACGATTGGTTATGAAAGTATCTTGTTTCTACTGGCATGGTACAGCATAACAACAACACTGTTTACTGCGATTCTTTCGCCGGTTTTCCTTAACGACTGTATCGTCTTTTTCGGTGCGTTAGGAAAAGGAATGGGAAGTTTATTTCGGGAGTTTGTGACAGGTGCAGACTCTTTCGGACAGTTAAGCAGTGGAATACCTAACAGTATTCTTTCCGGGATTGTGTACTGGCTGATTGCCGGTACTGTCATGGCAATTTTATTCGTAATAACCGGGTGGCTGATAATCGGGATTGGTTATCAGGTAGGAAAAATCTACCGGAAATATTGTTGGGATATCATCAGTATCGTGGTAGCGATAACGAGTACAGCTGTTGTAATTTACTTTGGAGAATGGATTAAAAACGCTAATCCGATAAATCTTATTGTATTGCTATTACTGTCGCATATTATTTATATTGGAATCAGATGTTATGTGAAAGACTGGATGGAAGAACGAGGATATTATTAAAAGAGGACAGGGAAATTTCATAATCTTCCTGTCCTTAGTAAGGGACTATTGATTGTTTATATAAAGAAAAAGTATATAAATAAATCTTGACAATTAGTACGAACTCGGACTATAATACAAAAGTCCGGATTCGTACTAATTTAAGGAGGAAAAAGATGAGAAAAGATAATAATATGATAATACAGTTGCAACGATATTATGCTTTATGGAAAGAATGTACAGCAATGTATGAGGAATGGTCAAAGGATCAGGGACTGTCTTCAAATGGAGTTTTTGCTTTGTATTCATTTTATGAAAGTAATGGAAGATGCACGCAGAAAATGATAAGTGAAAAATGGAATATACCTAAGCAAACGGTAAATACGATACTAAAAGATTTTCAGAAAAAAGGATACATCAATATGGTATCTGATGATTCAGACAAGAGAAATAAGCTGATATGCCTCACAGAATCAGGAATGGAATATACGAAAGATATCATAGAAAAACTGCACTCAAAAGAAATATATGTAATCGAAAAAATGGGATTAGAGAATATAGAAAGTCTTAATGATAATACAGAGCTGTTTATCAGACTTTTCAAGGAAGGAGATTGTAAGAAAAATGAATCATAAATCATTATTTTTTAAATATGTTATTCCATCTATTATAGCATTTGCATTATCAGGAATATATGCGATAGTGGATGGATATTTTGTAGGCAATACCATAGGAGATGCTGGACTTTCGGCTATTAATATTGCATATCCGATTGTGGCTTTGATTCAGGCTCTTGGAACAGGAATTGGTATGGGAGGAGCTGTTTATTACTCAATTAATGCAGCAGAAAAGAAAGGAAAACGGGCAGAAGAATTTATTGCTACAAGCTGGTGGCTTCTTGTAATAGTAAGTGTTATCAGTACCATAATTATTTACTCCTTTTCGTCTAAAATTTTAGGATTGCTTGGAGCAGATGGAATTATATTAACAAATGCGACAGATTATATCAAAATTATAGCACTTGGAGCAATATTGCAGATTCTTGGAACTGGAATGATGCCATTCATTAGAAATTATGGAAACTCTTTCTGGTCAATGTTTGCGATGGTTGGTGGATTCATAACCAATATTGTTCTGGATTTTATCTTTGTATGGATATATGAAATGGGCATGAAAGGTGCAGCCACAGCTACAATAGCCGGACAGGGTGTGACTGCAGCAATTGCAATCATATACGCATTATATAATAAAAAGTTTTATGTGTATGTATCCTTAAAAAATGTAAAAGAAATGTGTGGCGCTATATTCAGAGTAGGTCTTGCACCATTTGGGCTAGCATTGACTCCTAATATTTCATTGGTGTTTATAAACCGATTCTCCGCTTCTTATGGGGGAGAAAAAGCTATTGCAACTTATGCATGTGTATCCTATATTATCTGTATCATATATCTCATATTGCAGGGCGTAGGTGATGGAAGTCAACCTTTAATGAGCCGTTTTTATGGTGAGAAGGATCAAGAAAGCCTGAGAGGAGTTCAGAGAATGGCATACATTTTTGCAATAATTCTTGCTGTTTGTGGTGGAATTATCATGTATGTAAACAGAGCAAATATTGGAGGGGTTTTCGGAGCTTCTTATGAAGTAAGTATTGAGATTTCTAAAATTGTACCTATATTTTTAGTGTCATTACCATTTGTTGCGATTACCAGAATAGCGACAGCTGGATTTTATGCTACTGAAAAAAGTGGATTGTCATACATTCTTACATTCATTGAACCAGTATTGATGCTGATATTTATGCTTGTTTTACCACCTTTATTTGGTGGACAGATTATGATATGGTGGAGTACGGTATTGGCACGTGTTTTTTCAGCGATTCTGGCATTCATACTAATAAAATATTGCGAAAAGGGAGATTTGCAATATGGAATACAGAAAATTTAACAATCAGATAGTAGCAAGAATAATCTAGGTTTATCTATTGTATTTTTAAGGACAGCCTCATAGCAATAGGGCTGTCCTTTTAAAATTATGAAGCTAATTTTTAATAAATTCTAGTAGATTTTGATTGGAATAATCATAACTCTAATGAATCTTCAGCATCTACCCACATCTGTAAATTCCCATCAAGATATAACCTTGCATATTCTAATGGCTCATCGATTGCAAGCGATGTCAAAGCACAATCAGATCCAGGTGTGGTTCTTAAATTTTTTTCTGCTTCCCAACAATCAATACGGAGTATATAGCCCGTATTAGTATATACATCAATGCTGTTGCACTGTGGATTGTATTCTGCAAATATTGTTCTCATCGTATCCCATCTCCTTATCATTTAATCAATCAGTAGTAGCAAAAATTAAGAAGCATTTCAATCAGTTCACCATGTCACTTTTATTTTGTGTTATACTGTCTTATAGATTTTTCTTGCCCTTGTATTTGCCCTTATCAGAGTGCATAAACACTGATGGGACGATATAACACAAGGGAAATAATAAGGGAAAGCTCACCTGCGACAAATCCAGTGTTTTCAAGGGGTTGCGAAGAATTTAATAATAAAATATAACAGTTATTAAATTTCTTAAAACAGGTGAAATCTCAATCGGGAGTTGTAGAGGTGAGGTTATGAAACGTTCTGAATTAGAATCATTTATAATGGAAACATATAATGCCGAGGCAGATTATCCGTGGCTCAAATATCCGAATTATGAAGTGTTCCGACATTGTAACAATCGGAAGTGGTTTGCTCTGATTATGGATGTTCCTAAGAACAAACTGGGGTTGCAAGGCGAAGAAGTGCTGGAAGTGGTCAATTTCAAATGTGACCCAATTCTGATTGGCACACTGCGAGAGGAACCTGGCTTCTTCCCGGCGTATCATATGAGCAAGGATAGTTGGATCACCGTTGCACTGGACGGTAGCGTATCAGATGACAAAATCAAAATGTTGCTCGATACGAGTTATGAAGCAACGGCATCCAAAACACATAAAAAATGCTGACAATTCAAGTTTGTAGGGCTAAATTATAGAAAATTAAACGAAAAATTTATTATTGAATTCGTTTTAACTGTTGGCATTTTTTGGTATTTTCAGAAGGGAAAGCAAACATGGAGAATGAATTAATTTTGTTTGAAACTGCCGATAAAGAAATAAAGTTAACTGTGCCTATAAAAAATAATACTGTATGGCTTAATAGAAAACAGTTAGCCGAATTGTTTGGAAGAGATGTAAAGACAATTGGGAAACATATTAATAATGCATTAAAAGAAGAGTTGGATAATTCAGTTGTCGCAAATTTTGCGACAACTGCTTCAGATGGAAAAGTGTATCAAGTTGAACATTATAATTTAGATATGATTATTTCTATAGGCTATAGACTACATCACCATAAACTCCAACGCTGAGGATCAGTGCCCATTTATACTGAATTTCTCCGTAAAGGTTATTTCTATAGGCTATAGAGTGAAATCTAATCGAGGAGTAGAATTTAGAAAATGGGCTAATAGTGTTCTAAAACAGTATATCATACAGGGGTATGCAATCAATGAAAAAAGATTAGAAGCTTTACAACGAACAATAAATATCCAAACAAAAATGCTTGCATGTACTTTGGAAGTAGATGAAGCAGAGGTGTTGAAAGCTGTTAGCTTATATACAAATGCTTTGATGCTGTTAGATCAGTATGATCATCAATCACTTAAAAAGCCTACTGGAAGCAAGGCTATCTATAGAATTACATATGAAGATTGCCGAAATATGGTGAATGCAATGGAAGATTCATTTCACTCGGATGTCTTTGGGATTGAGAAAGAAAAGGGAAAAGTTGAAGGTATTCTTGCAGCAGTTTATCAAAATGTTTTTGGAGGAGATGTTTATCCTTCCTTAGAAGAGAAAGCAGCCAATCTTTTGTATTTTATGATAAAAGATCATCCATACGCAGATGGCTGTAAAAGAATTGCCGCATCACTGTTCCTGGAATTTTTAGACAAGAACAATGCGCTGTTTCAGGATGGAGAGAAGAGACTCAGTGATGGAACGTTAGTAGCAATTACATTAATGATTGCTGAATCAAAAGCGGAAGAAAAAGATGTAATGGTAAAATTGGTAATGAATCTGTTGAGGTTAAATTAAATTTAATGATATCCACAAAAAAGACAAAAATAAGAGTGCATTGTTGACCGAAGTTAACAATACAAGATATAATGATGAAAAAGGTAGGGAAAACGATAAATAGAAAATCAGTGCTGGGTAATAACCTGGTAAATTGTGGAGAAAAGAGCAATGTACAAAAGTAGAAAAAGATTAGTCGTATTATGTATAGGTATACTTGTGGTTTTAGGAATGTGGATGATGTTATCAGTACATTGCTGGGCTGCTGAAACAGATAATGATAAAGAACAGCTACAGATGGCAAAGCAGGATAATTCAACGCAACAGGAAACAAAAAAATCAGACATGCAGGCAAAAGAGCAGAAGATCATCCGTGTCGGTTCGTTTGAGGATACCTTTAATTATATTGATAAAAACGGTGTCAGACGAGGATTTGGCTACGAACTCATGCAGGCTCTGGCAAGCTATACAGGATGGAAATTTGAGTATGTGAAATGTGACTGGTCAAACTGTTTTGACATGCTTGAAAAGGGTGAGATTGATATTATGGGTGATATCTCTTACACCGATGAACGTACAGAAAAGATGCTTTTTTCCGAGGAACCGATGGGAGAGGAAAAATATATTCTTTATGCTGATTTGTCAAATACGGATATTGTGACTTCTGATTTTAAGTCTCTGGATGGGAAACGTGTAGGTGTGCTCATGGGTACAGAACCTGAAATCATGCTGACAGAGTGGGAAGATAAGAACGGCATAAATACAGAACATATAAATGTGTATAATAATGATGATGTTGAAAAGAAATTAGCAAATCATGAGATAGACTGTTTTATATCTTTGGAGGAATCCATCTGGTCTGAACAGGGAATATCATCTGTTACCAATATTGGTAAATCAGGTATATATTTTGTAATGAACAAAGAGCGCAGCGATGTCAAGACGGAACTGGACTGGGCTATGCGTCAGTTGGCTCAAGATAGTCCTTTTTTTCAGGCAGATCTGTATAAGAAGTATTTTACTCTTGATTATAATCAGATTCTTACAGGTGAAGAAAAGTCCTATCTGGAAGAACATGGTGATATCTGGGTAGGATTTTTAAACAATGATCCGGCAATCTTTTCTATGGATGAAGAGACTGGAAAACTTACCGGCATGCTGTCAGAATATATCTCTTATGCAAAAGATTGCCTGAATGATCAGACACTGGAGTTTAATATGAAGTCGTATGATAATTATGACGAAATGACTCAGGCGCTACAGGAACATGAAATTGATATTATTTTTTATACCAGCAGAAATCCTGATTTTGCAGAAGAAAAAGGATATGCACTTACAAATACAGCGTGGACTTACAGTCTGATGGCGGTAACAGATGAGAAAAAGTTTGATGAAAATAATGTGTATACAGTAGCTGTGCAAAAGGAAAAAGATGCCTTAAAACAGCATATTGCGTTCAGTTATCCACAATGGAAGCTTGTAGATTGTGATTCGCTTGAGGATGCTGCAAATATGGTTTCCGGTGAAAAAGCAGACTGTTTCCTCATGGGAGCAAGTCAGGCGATGATATATGATAACAGCCGGAGTTTCAAAGCCTGCATAAGTTCCATCCCGTATGTAATTGCTCCCTGAGCAAGTGCAAACCGGATAAATGCTTTTAGCACATGTTCCGGCTTTTTCAGATCTGTAAAACTGCCACACGTTTTAATGATTCCGGCTGCGAAAAATAATACCAGTAATCCATAAGCAATGGCTGTCAGTGCATCATTAATATTTACCATAATCCGCCAGATGCCGCCGCCCTTAAAAGTTGCCGGATTTTCGGTCAGCAGAGTCCACAGTTCTGCCATCTTTTCACTCCATGTGGATAGTGCTGAGTTTAGATTCTGTACAATCCAGTTATCACTCAAAAACTCTCACCTCCCTGAACATATTTTTGAATGCAGGAGTACCTTCCGGCACTCCTGCTGTCTCCTGATATACTTTTCCAAAGAGGCTTACGCCATAATCAGATCCAGGATTTCTTTAGCAAACGTAATGATGACCCCTCCGGCCAATGTCAGAAATCCATTTGCCCTCTGGCTTGGATCATGGCTTTTTAAAGACAGGCCGACCTGCACAACGCCAAACCCAAGTAAAATCAAACCGATTGCACGAATCAGGGAAAAAATAAAAGTAGACAGGTTATTGATAACGGACAACGGATCTCCAGCTGCGAATGCAGTCGTTGCTCCAACCGTTACGGTCAGTACCAGTGCCATATAAAGGCTCATCCACTTTTTCTGTTTTCTCCCCATCGGCATCGGGGTTATCATTTTTTCAGTTGTATTCTTTTTTGTTCTATTTTTTTCTCCTGTGAGAAGTTTCTTCAATACACATCACTCCAATCCATCAAAAAACTGCTATTCACCAAGGATGTCCTCGGTAGACAGCAGTTCATAGTCGTCTAATCTGTTAATGTCAATCTTTAGGTCGTCGTGAGCCAGTGGTGTTTTCGCATAATCATAAGGCGATGCACCACCGTCCTCTGTGTATCTGAAATTCACATGCTTTTTTAAATCATATTTATCGTCCATGATCGGACGCTCCCCACGAATAAACAAAATCGCTTTGCGGTTATCTAAAAGCCGTATTTCATCCGGTGTTAAAAGTTCCCTTCCAGTCTGCTGATAATTCACCGAATAGCTGCCGCTACGCCCTTTTGTCTGTCCGTAGGTATTGGTATCCAATGTTTCTTTTCCCAATAATTCCGAGACATACTTATGTCCTTCTTTTTCATTTCCACCCAGATATAAAAATTCATCGCAGTTGCCGATCAGACTCTCATACGAGTCTTTAAATAAGGCTTTCATCTGTGCGATATTCTGGATGATGATACTGCAGGAAATCCCTCTGGAACGCATGGTTGCCAGAATCTTGTCAAAATCATCCGGCAAGGCTACGTTTGGCCATTCATCCATAATGCAGTGTACCGGAATTGGAAGCCTTCCTCCGTACTTCCGGTCTGCTACATAATACAGTGTCTGAAACAGATTGCTGTAAATCATGCCGACCAGATAATTCATACTGGTGTCCGCATCTGGAATACAGCAAAACAGTGCCACTTTTTTCTCCCCGATGCTGTATAAGTCCAGCTCGTCTGTACAGGTCAGATTGGCAATCTGTTTCAGATTGAACGCTGCCAGACGGACACCAACAGAAATCAAAATAGATTTCGCAGTCTTGCCGGCCGCCTGCTTATAAATGGCATACTGCTTGACCGCAATACTCTCTGGGTCTCGCATTTCCAGTCTTTCAAACAAAATGTCCAATGGTGACTGGTAATCCTCATCATCTTCTTTGACCTGTGCGCTTCCAAGCATTTCCATGATCATCGGGAAGTTCTGTTCTTCTGGTGGAGCTTCATGCAACAAATACAGCATAAGTGCCTGTAAAAGTGCAGTCTCAGACTTCTCCCAAAACGGGTCTGAGCTCTGCGCTCCCTTCGGTGTTGTATTGCGGATCAGGTTATTAATCAGCTTCAGTACATCCTTATCATCCCGGACATACGCAAACGGGTTATAACACCAGGAAGTCTCCGGATTG
>ENA-UPXB01002438-UPXB01002438.1-human-gut-metagenome-genome-assembly--contig:-NODE-2438-length-10297-cov-4.640607_pt1 | contig 10297 bp, 8 predicted proteins | sample MGYA00250055_ERZ773386 | MGnify/ENA primary metagenome ERZ773386 (study PRJEB29103, sample SAMN06111974) | human gut metagenome | biome: human gut; feature: ankylosing spondylitis patient; material... | reverse complement strand
TCCGAAGCAGATATCTGTGGCATAACAGAAATAACAGCAATCCGATTCCAATAGAGTATCGCATGTAGCCTGTTGCGGAATAAGATACTACTAAGGAAAGAGGGTGATCTCTCATGCGAGAGGAGCTGTTTCATATTATTTTCGGGATTCTGATCCCGTTTCTTGGTACTACCATCGGAGCGGGAAGTGTGTTTTTTGTAAAAAATGAGATCAAACCGGTGATCCAGAAGCTGCTGCTGGGCTTTGCCTCCGGCATTATGGTGGCTGCTTCGGTGTGGTCACTTCTGATCCCGGCCATGGAGATGTGTGAGCCTGCCGGAAAGCTGGCGTTTGTGCCTGCCGCAGCCGGCTTTTCCATCGGCATGGTGTTTCTCTGGGGGTTAGATAAGCTGATCCCGCTTTGCATGTGTTTGGGTTTTAGGCAGACCGGCCGGGGCGGCCGGTCTGCTCGGGTTTTAGTTCTTCTGTGACGGGAACAGGCTGCGTTCGAGTACGTAGATCATGCCCTGGTAGTGGGCGCGGGTCTCTCCCGTAGCACTTTTCACGCGCGAACGCAGCAGTTTCAGGATTCGGTCGTTGACGTTGACGAACAGCGCGCGCGACTCGTCGATCGACCGCAGTTGCACGTTGTACTGCCAGCCGTAGCCCGACGACAGGGCGTCGCTGTTCCAGAGCTGCGAGGCGACGTATCCCTTGCCATGCTCCTCTTCGGCCTCGCGCAGCGGGCCGAGGTAACGCTCCACGATGCCGCTCCGGTCGAGACCCAGCAGCGCGATCTCGTCCACCGAGGGTGCGTAGGCCTCCGCGATGCCGCCCAGCTTCATGCGCTTGGCCTCGCTGGAGGCGACGTCCGCGGCCGCGTCGACGAACATCCGCTGGATGAGCCGCTCCGACGGCGACACCGGGCGTCCCTTGATCGTGCTTTCGAAGACGATGTTGTAGAGGTCGTCCATATACTCCTGCGGCGTGTAGGGATCGTCGGCGATGTGCGACGAGAGCGTGACGTTCTTATAATAGGTGAAGAACGCGCGGCAGAAGTTGAAGCGCAGGATGAACGAGAGGTCCACGTGCAGCGGCAGTTTTTCGGTCAGCGCGGGCTGTTCGAGCCATGCCGAGTCCTTCATCTGCGCAAGCACCCATTTCAGCGATGCGCGCTGCAACTCCTTCGGGACGGAAACGGCCTGCGGACCGCCCGCCGTGTTGCTGTTCACGTCCGTGAGGTAGATGCCGCCCACGTTGAGCATCACGGCGTTCACGTAGCGCGCGAACTGTCCGGCCGCGGCCTCGTAAAGCTCCGTGCGGATTTTCAGGTCGGGGTCCTCCTCGTCGGTGATCCACTCCTCCATGTGCGAGAGGACGTATTTGAGGTTGCCGATGCCGTAGTCGCCGGCCTTGATGTGGTCGTCGCCGAGGTCCTCCTCGATGGCGGTGGGGTCGTAGCGGGCGATCACCTGCTGGCGGCCGTAACGGTAGATCGGGTCGCCGACCTTCTCGTCGATCCATCCGCGGATGGTCTTCTCCTCGTCGAACATGTCCTTCTTGTCGGGCAGCGGCGTGTAGGCGTATTTGATGACGTAGTCGTCATAGGGTCCGAGGTCCGGCGGGGTGAGTTTCACGCCCTTGTCGCCCGGCTGGGCCACGTAGTTGAAACGCGCGTAGTCCATGATCGAGGGGGTCGTGCCGTGCTGCTGCGTGAACGATGCGCTGCGGAGCGAATCCACGGGGAAGGCGCTCGATGCGGCCATGTTGTGCATCAGTCCGAGGCAGTGTCCCACCTCGTGGGCGAGGATGTACTCCAGCGACTCCTGGAATACGTCGTCGGGCAGCTCCTTGCCGCGCACGCGCTCGTCGACCTGTGCGGTCTGCACGAAACGCCAGTTGGCGGCCAGCTTCACCACGTCGTTGTACATCAGCACCGAGGCGTTGATGATCTCGCCCGAGCGGGGGTCGACCCACGAGGGTCCCATGGCGTTGGCCACGGCGGCCGGGACGTAGCGGATGCAGGAGTATTTCAGGTTGTCGGGATCGAATTCGGGATCGTCCTTCGGGAAGTCCTCGATGTGCATGACGTTTTTGAATCCGATCTTCTCGAAGGCCTTGTTCCAGCGCAGCACGCCGCGGCGGATCGGTTCGCGCCACAGCGCGGGGAACGCGTCGTCGAGGTAGAAGACGATCGGCTTGGCCGGCTCCACGAGTTCGCCGCGTTTCCAGGCCTCCATGTCTTTGGGCTGGATGTTCCAGCGGTTGATGACCGAGAAATCCTCGATCTTGTCCTTCTTGCCGTTGATGCGCGACATGTCGGTCAGGAAGATGCCGATGCGCGAATCGGCCAGGCGGGGCCGCATCGCCTCTTCGGGCAGCAGCAGGATCGTGCGCGTGACCTTCACGGTCATCGGCTCGTCCTTCTTGATGACCATCAGGCCCAGCAGGTCGGCCGTCACCGAGTAGGAGAGATAGGATTTGACGGTCACGTTGTCCTCGAAGGACTTGATCTGGTCGATCACCGAACCTTCGGACTTGAACTTGCCCGTGATGTTCACCACGCCGCCCTTGGTGCTTTTGATCGGGGCGAGCAGTTCGTTGTCGCCCGAGAAGAACTTGGTCATTTCGATCACCATTGCCGAGCTGTCGCGGTTGTAGCAGACCAGCGGGTAGGAGTGCATGATCGGCGGGAGGGTGCTCCGGCCGATGGCCTTGGACATGTGGGGATCGTTCGTGTCGTGAACGGGCGGCACGACGGCCTGCGAGAGGTAGATCGTCGTGTCGATGCGCGTGAACTTGACGTGGATGGGGTCCGTGGGTTTGTAGCCGATGGTCCCGAGGTTGGTGTCGCTGGCCTCCGAGATCGTGGAGGCGATCAGCATTTCACGGCCGATCGTCTTGAGGGGGACCTCCACGTAGAGCTTTCCCTTGAGCTTGTGGAGCGTCAGGAAAGGCCCTTTGGCGGTGAGGCACGATTTGTCGTTGACGAACATTTTGGTGTACTTGTCGACTTTGGGTTTGGCGACCTCCTCGGTTTTCGATTTTTTCTTTTTGGATTTCGAGGCCGCCGCCCCCGACGCCGGGGCGATCAGTAGGCCTGCCGCCAGGAGCAGGACGCAGAGTTTGGGTAGTGAACGCATATAAGTAAAATTGGTAAATAGACGTATTTTTTGTAAGCGTATAACGTGTTTAAGTTTCAGAATGTTAAGAAAAAATCGTTTTGTCGTATGATTTGTTTTTGCCGACACTCCGTTCGGGTGCGGGGTCGACGCACAAAGATATAAAAAATAGGCCGAATGGTACATTTCGGCCGTTTTTTGACCCTGTTCCTTTCGGCCGCAAATCCCGGAAAACGGGGTTCGGCGGGCGGTTTTGCTGCCCTATGGTCGCAAAACCCCTGCCGCGCGGCTGATGGAATATTGCGCGGCAGGGGTTGTTTTCCGGAAAGCCGGGGATTTACTTGCAGTCGTCGATGCGGGTGATTTTGGCCCCGAGGGCATTCAGACGGCCGTCGATGTCCTTGTAGCCGCGGTCGATCTGGTCGATGTTCTGGATGGTCGAGACCCCTTCGGCCGACATGGCCGCGATCAGCAGCGCCACGCCCGCACGGATGTCGGGCGAGGTCATGCGCGTCGCGCGCAGGCACAGCCGGTGGTCGTGGCCGATGACCGTGGCGCGGTGCGGGTCGCAGAGAATGATCTGCGCGCCCATGTCGATCAGTTTGTCGACGAAGAACAGACGGCTTTCGAACATTTTCTGGTGGATCAGCACGGCGCCGTTGGCCTGCGTGGCCACCACCAGAAAGATCGACAGCAGGTCGGGCGTCAGTCCCGGCCACGGGGCGTCGGCAATGGTCATAATCGAGCCGTCGAGGAACGTGTCGATGCTGTAATGGTCCTGCTGGGGGATGTGGATGTCGTCGCCCCGCTGTTCGAAACGGATGCCCATGCGGGCGAACTGCGCGGGGATGATGCCCAGGTTCTCGAACGACACATCCTTGATCGTCAGCTCCGAACGGTTCATGGCGGCCATGCCGATGAAGCTGCCCACCTCGATCATGTCGGGCAGCAGCCGGTGCTCCGTGCCGCCCAACGCTTCGACGCCTTCGATTTCGAGCAGGTTCGAGGCGATGCCCGAAATCTTCGCGCCCATTCTGTTGAGCATTTTGCACAACTGCTGGAGGTAAGGTTCGCAGGCCGCGTTGTAGATCGTTGTCCGGCCTTTGGCCATCACGGCGGCCATCACGATGTTGGCCGTGCCGGTCACCGACGCCTCGTCCAGCAGCATGTAGGTTCCCTTCAGCTCCCGGCCTTCGACCATGAAGAACTCGTCGGCGATGTCGAAGTTGAACTTCGCGCCGAGTTTCTGGAATCCGAGGAAATGGGTGTCGAGCCTGCGTCGGCCGATCTTGTCGCCGCCCGGCTTGGGGATGTATCCCTCGCCGAACCGCGCCAGCATCGGGCCGATCAGCATAACCGAACCCCTCAATCGCGTGCAGCGTTGGCGGTAATCGTCCGATTTGAGGTATTCGAAATCAATGTCGCGGGCGCAGAACGCGTAGGCGTCCTCCGCGAGCTGCTCCACCTCCACGCCCATGCAGCGGAGCAGTTCGATGAGCTGCATCACATCGAGAATCCGGGGGATGTTCCTGACGACGACCCGCTGGGGCGTCAGCAGCGTGGCGCAGAGTATCTGCAACGCTTCGTTTTTGGCTCCCTGGGGCGTGATTTCGCCCCGCAGTCGGTGGCCACCTTCGACTTTGAAAACTGCCATATGTGCTGTCGTGTGTTATCCGTCTGAAAAACAAACCGCTCCGGACCGGTCGGCGCTCATGCCGGCTTCCGGAGCCTCCTTTACTTTACAAAGGTAGAAAAAAGAACGGACGGAAACAAAACTGAATTGCATGCCGTCCGACAAAATTTCCGACCCCTGAAAGTGCCCTAACGGCGCCAAAGATAGTGGGATTCGGGGCTTTTTTCGGGGTTTTGGAAAATATTTTCGCGAAAAACTTTTGCGGATAACTTTTTTGTTGTACTTTTGCAATCCGTAAAAATGTCTGAAACAATAAAAACTATATAGCTATGGCAATGAAGAGAACATACCAGCCTTCGCGTCGCAAGCGTATCAACAAGCACGGTTTCCGCGCTCGTATGGCTACGGCTAACGGTCGCAAGGTGCTGGCTGCGCGCCGCGCAAAGGGCCGCAAGAAACTGACCGTATCGGACGAGTCGACGTTCAAGTACGCTTAATTTCCTGCAGGAAAGATTTAAGGTCGGCTTTTTGCCGGCCTTCTTTCGTTTAATGCCTGTTGTGCCGTTATGCTTTCGATCCGCCGGGCCTCCGAAGCCGATTGCGCGTTGATCCGCCGTCTGGCCGGGGAGGTCTTCCCCGCCACCTACCGCGAGATCCTCGCGCCCGCGCAGCTGGATTACATGATGGAGTGGATGTACTCCGAAGAGAGCCTGCAAGGACAGTTCCGTGCGGGGCATGTCTGGTTCATCGCCTCGTCCGACGGCGAGCCGTGCGGCTACGTTTCGGTCGAGCGGCAGGGCGGGGATCTGTTCCACCTCCAGAAAATCTACGTCCTGCCCCGTTTTCAGGGCCTCGGCGCCGGGGAGTTTCTGTTCCGCCGCGCCGTGGAATACATCCGCAGCGTGCATCCCGGACCCTGCATGATGGAACTCAACGTCAACCGCCGCAACCGCGCGCTGCATTTTTACGAACGGATGGGCATGCGCCGCCTGCGCGAGGGCGATTTCCCGATCGGCGACGGTTATTATATGAATGATTACATCATGGGGTTGGAGATCGTCTGACCCCGTTTTCAGTTTCCTGCTTATTCCTCCAGCACCCGTTTCACGCCGCGGTTTCCGACGACCGATATGCGGCTGCCTTCGATCAGCACGGCGCGGCCGCGGTTTTTCCGCCGGTTGCGTTCGTTCTGTACGTTGACCGCTATCACGCGGCCGTCGTGGAAGGTCGAAATGTCGGGAAAAATCGTGTGTCCGATCAGGAGCCGGTCGGCGTCGTAACGGCGCAGCAGCGCGTCGGTCTGTTCCGGCGTCAGCGGATCGTATTTTTCATCCGTGCAGACCATCCCGCGGTACCAGACCGGCCCGGCCGAGCGGTACAGGAATTCGAGCGTCGGGTCCTCCCTGCGCTCCTTCGAGGTCCGGTAAAGCCCTTCGCTCATCCGGGCGTTGAGCGTATCCATTTCCAGATTGCGTTCGAGCAGTCGGGCGCTCAATCCCGCGTGTACGAAGAGGTTGCGGCCGATGCGCAGCATCGTGTTGCGGGTCGCGAGCCAGCGGCCGAGTTCCGTGTCGGGCGAAAACAGTTGGCGGTAATTCTCCATGCCGAGCTGCCGCGCCGTTTCGAGGTACTTTCCGCGCGTGTAGCGCACGTCGCCGGCCAGCACCATTCCTTCGTGGTTGCCCAACAGCAGCACGGCGGCGCCTCCCGCGTCGGCGGCCTCCTGTTCGAGTTTGTACATCAGCCACAACAGCGGCAGCACGTCGTAGCCGCGGTCGAAAATGTCGCCGATCACCGCCAGCTGGTTGTTTCCGTAGCTCCACCGGCAGTCGCCGTCGATCACGCCGTGGGCCTGGAGGAGCGTCGCAAAACTTCGGAAATCGCCGTGAAGGTCGGACGTGACGAACAGTTTCGGGGCCTGCGGGAGTTCCCGGGGACCTCGCTCGACGGCGTGCGGCGTGACGCTGAAGAGGTATGCGCCCCGGCTCGAACGGACCTCGACCGGGCCGCCTCCGTAAGGCATCACGCGGACGCGCCCCCGCTTGTCGGCGGTCGCTGCATAGGCGCCCTTTTTCGCGTCGTAGACGATATAGGGTCCGTCGGCCGGGTGTTTCCGGCAGAGGTTGTATTTCGTCGGTTTCGGCTGTGCTGCGGCGTCCGCCGCCGGGAGGGTGCAGAGCGCTGCGGCCAGAAGCGCTCCGAACAGCAGGGTCAGGCGTTTCATCTTCCGGTGCGATTCGGGGGCGTTATTCGGCCTCCGTCTTGAACAGGTTCACTTCGCCCCGCTCGACCTTGCCGTGCATGTCGGCCAACTCTGCGATTACGGGGGATATGTATTCCAGCGTGTCCGTCACGGCCGATTTGTCGCCCTCGCCCTTGATGCGGTAGAGCATCGCGGCGTAGAGCGCGCGGAAGCAGAGTTCCGTGTCGTTCATCCCCGGGTTGCCCAGAACGCTCCGCAGGCGCGGCAGCTCGGGTTCGAGGCGGGCGTACGTCTGGCGGTAATGCGCGCCGACGGGGAGTTTCATCAGCTGGAGATGCAGGTCGTGCAGGTCCTGAATCAGGTGGAGCGTATGTTCCAGATGCCCTTTCTCCTCCTTGCCTTCCTGACGGAGCAGGTTCGCCAGATCCATGTACCAGAGCAGGAAGACGTGCTTCTGCTCCTCGCCGATGTCCTTGCGCGGGGCGATCAGCGTCGAGAAGATGGCCTCGGGGCTGAATTGCAGCGCCCGGAGCAGATCCTCCAGCTGCCAGAGGTAGAGAATGTATTCGGCGATGTTCTCCCGCCGTTTTGCTTTTGCAATGTCCATAGTTAGAATTCATAATTCACAATTCATCATTCATAATTTTACTTTGCTGAAATAATCAGCATCCGCAAACTCAACAATTGTGAATGATGAATTGTGAATTTTGCATTATTTAATCCACGTTTTCGGTCCCGTGAGGTGCTTGAGGAAGTACTGCTGCGATTTGAGGAGGTTGCGCGACTGGAGCACCATGTTCTTGGTCTCGGTCAAGATCGTGAGGTACAGCATGCTCGCCTTGGTGTTCGAACGGGCCTCGTTGATACGCGTAAGCTCGGATTTGATGGCTTCGGCGATCGACTCGAACAGCTGGTCGCGCATCGTCAGCACCGTTTCGATCTCCGAGAAGTCGCCCTCGCGCAGCATCAGGTTGATGTGGCGGTAGATCGACTCCACGTCGTCGTTGATCGACATCAGGTCGCGGGCCTGCTCCTTCGAAAGCCCCTCGTGGTTGTTGTCGATATGTTCGAACGCCGGGCGGGTGATGTGCATCAGCGCCTTGGTCATTTCGTTGAGGTAATCGACCACCTGCACGTAGTAGTGGGCAGTGTTGACGTCGCCGCCCTGGAGCTTCTTGAGCGTGGGGAGCAGCGAGTATTTCCGTTCGCGCGACTGGTAGAACAGGTCGTTCGACTCCTTGACCATGTCGCGCAGCACCTTGCGGTTCTCTTTGAAGACGGCGATCAGCGTGCGGTCGTAAATCTTCGTGGCGCACTCCATCGTGCGGCACACCTCGTCGCGCAGGTTGGCGATGATGTCCTCGTTGGTGTCTTCATGCTCCTTGACGATGGCGCTCTCCTTGTTCTTTTTCAGGAAATTGCTGTGGATGAGCATGTACCCGCACAACAGCGTGATGACGATGAAGGCCGGGGTCCCGCCGTAGATCAGCGCCAGCCCCACCACGAAGGCGATCAGGAATCCGCCCAGCGCGGTGATGAACCACCCGGCCACGACGGTCATAACGCCCGAAATGCGGTACACGGCGCTTTCGCGTCCCCACGCGCGGTCGGCGAGCGACGAACCCATCGCCACCATGAAGCAGACGTAGGTGGTCGACAGCGGGAGTTTGAGCGAGGTGGCCATGGCGATCAGCAGCGCCGAAGTGGTCAGGTTGACCGTGGCGCGGATCATGTCGTAGGGCGCGCCGCTGTGTTCCACGTCCTCGTATTCGAAACGGCGCGAAATGCTCTCCCGGAGGTGTTTCGGGACTACGCGCTCGATGCCTGCGCTGACGTTGAGGGCCGCGCGGACGATCGTCCGCGAGAAGACCGACGAGCCGTACTGCTGCTGGCCGGCGTCGTCCTGCGCCGAGAGCGAAAGCTCGGTTTCGGAGACGTGCATGGCCTTCTTCGAAGTCCACAGCGTGAGGATCATCAGGATGCCCGCCGTCAGCAGGATCAGGAAATTGGCCGGGACATTCTCGTTCAGCGCGCCCATGAGCATCTGCGTGTCGCCCGCTTCCCGGGCGATGGTGTAGGCGTCGAACCCGGCCACGGGCACGCCGATGAAGTTCACCAGGTCGTTGCCCGCGAAGGCGAGGGCCAGCGCGAAGGTTCCCGAAAGGATCGTGATGCGCAGGATGTTGACTTTGAAACGCTGGATGAAGAACAGCAGCAGCGAGCAGACCACCCAGCAGATGGCGATGGCCGAGGGCAGGTGGTTGTCGATCAGCTGGATGAAGGCATGGTCCGCGAGTATGGATTTGAGACCCTTGAAGACGGCGAAATAGACGATCGCCGTCAGCGAGGCCCCGCACCAGAGCGATCCGTAGCGGCGGAAAAGCGCCGTGTAGCGGAACGAAAAGATCATGCGCGAGACGTACATGACCAGCGTGCCGCAGGTGAAGGCGATCACCACCGACAGCAGGATGGCCGAAACGATACCCATGGCGCGCGAGGTGTTGATGTAGTGTCCGAGCGAGGAGACGCCCTGTTCCGGGTCGTTCGAGATTTTGTAGATCGACACGGCGATCGCTGCGCCCAGCAGGCAGAAGATCAGCGATACGGTGGTCGAGGTCGGGAGTCCCCACGAATTGTAGAGGTCCAGCAGGATGACGTTGGCGAACATGACGCCCAGGTAAAGCATCATCACTTCGTGGAAGGTGAACAGTCCGGGGTTGAACATGCCGCTGCGGGCGACTTCCATCATGCCGCTCGACGTGACCACGCCGATGATGATGCCGACGGACGCCACGGTGAGGATAATCTTCATCGAGGCGGCTTTGGAGCCGATAGCGGAGTTGAGAAAATTGACTGCGTCGTTCGTGACGCCGACGAAAAGACCTGAAACAGCGAGGATTCCCAGAATGCCGACAATGACGGTGTAGATTTCGCTCATGTTGGGGTTTTAGTGCAAATTGTGAACAAATTTACGCCATTTTTTCCGATGAAATGGTTATGACATGGATTGTTAACATTAATTTAACACAGCGTCTCGGCGGAAGATGCCGGATGTTCCCCTGACTGCCGGCCCGCTGTCTGCTGCGGGGCCGTTTCCCCTCCTTTGCTCGGGGCTTTCCCTATTGCCGGAGCCTGTTCTCGCGGCCGCTTCTGTTCCGCCTGTTTTGCCTCTTCGGGTTGCGCGTTCGATTCGCCCGGCGCCCGTGATCCGCAGGTCGCGGACAAACTTGCGGCCCTGCGGCGAAACCTTGCCCCCCCCCGGCTGACGCAAAAAAGCGGCGGACCCTCTGTGGTGTGGGATTATAATGATGTAACGACTTGATTTATCGGGTCGTTACATTTTTGTATAGGATAATAGGT
>ENA-UPXB01002434-UPXB01002434.1-human-gut-metagenome-genome-assembly--contig:-NODE-2434-length-10305-cov-3.881111_pt1 | contig 10305 bp, 9 predicted proteins | sample MGYA00250055_ERZ773386 | MGnify/ENA primary metagenome ERZ773386 (study PRJEB29103, sample SAMN06111974) | human gut metagenome | biome: human gut; feature: ankylosing spondylitis patient; material... | reverse complement strand
TACCTGTGTAGAGTGGGCTGAAATCATGATGGAGCGTTCGCCTCTGGCACTCCGTATGATCAAGGCTGGCTTGAATGTCTGTTAATTTCTGAATGATGGCTCTGGCTGCGGGAACCTGCTCTTCGCCGCCCTTGATGACCAGGGCAATGGCTTCTGCCACCTGATCCATGTCCTCGGTGTTCAGACCTCTGGAAGTAACCGCGGGGGTTCCCAGACGGATACCGCTGGTCACAAACGGAGACTGGGGATCGTTGGGGATGGTATTTTTATTGGCTGTAATGTGAGCAGCATCCAACAGCTTCTCCACTGCCTTACCGGTCAGACCGTAAGGAGTCAGATCCACTAACATTAAATGGTTATCGGTACCGCCGGATACGATCTTGATATCACGGCTCATCAGACCCTTGCACAGTGCCTGGGCATTGTCAATGATATTCTGCTGATATACTTTAAAGTCATCACTTAATGCTTCTTCGAAGCAGACTGCCTTAGCAGCGATCACATGCATCAGCGGGCCGCCCTGGGTGCCGGGGAAGATGGCCTTGTTAAAGTTGAACTTTTCATTTGCTTCCTTGTTACACAGGATCATACCGCCTCTGGGTCCGCGCAGGGTCTTGTGAGTCGTAGTGGTCACTACATCCGCATAAGGGATGGGACTGGGATGAAGGCCCGCTGCCACCAGTCCTGCGATATGTGCCATATCTACCATCAGTACGGCACCCACTTCGTCTGCTACTTCACGGAACTTCTTGAAATCAATGGTTCTGGCATACGCAGAAGCACCGGCAATGATCATCTTAGGCTTGCATTCCAGTGCCAGTTCTCTCATTCTGTCGTAATCTAAGAATCCGTTGTCATCCACACCGTAAGGTACTACATGGAAATATTTACCGGACATATTTACCGGTGAACCATGGGTCAGATGTCCGCCGTGATCCAGGTTCATGCCCATGATCGTATCACCCGGTTTCAGTACGGCAAACTGCACTGCCATATTCGCCTGTGCTCCGGAATGGGGCTGTACATTGGCATAATCACAGCCGAACAGCTTCTTGGCACGCTCGATTGCCAGATTTTCGATGACATCCACGCACTCACATCCGCCGTAATATCTCTTGCCGGGATAACCTTCCGCATATTTATTGGTCAAGGGACTGCCCATAGCCGCCATGACTGCCTTGCTTACCCAGTTCTCGGAAGCGATCAGTTCAATATGACTGTTCTGACGATTCTCCTCGTCGATAATGGCCTGTGCCACCTCGGGATCAACTTTTTTTACTTCATCCAATGAATACATGCCTCATTCCTCCTTGTGTTACGTTAATTCGCTAAACTTATGGTTTAGTATAGCATAGAACTTTTTAATTGCAAAGATGGAAAATGAACAATGTTGGCAGAAGCCCCTGAGTGTGTTAGAATAAACTTTAGTTACATTCTTACGAAAGATGAGGTATCCTCATGTATCATATTATTATCAATCCAGCCTCCCGCTCCGGCAGAGGTGCGAAGATCTGGTCTGAACAGATCGAACCTGCTCTAAAAAAAAGCGATGCCGTATTTCAGACCTATTTTTCCAAAAAAGCCGGAGAAGTAAAGCATCTGGCTGCTCAGATCACCGCAGAATATAAAGACGATCCTGATTTAAAGCTCATTGTCCTAGGTGGAGATGGCACGGTGAACGAAGCCCTGCAGGGAATCGCTGATCCCTCCAAAGTAATCCTGGGTTACATTCCCACCGGCTCCAGCAACGATCTGGCCAAGGATCTCGGCATCCCCAAAGAGCCGAAAGCAGCCCTTGATCTGATCCTTCGGAATGCTGCTCCCAGAGTCATGGACTTAGGAAGACTTACTTATCTCGATGAGGATCAGCCGGAAGAATCCCGGCTGTTCGCTGTCAGCTGTGGAATCGGCTTTGACGCAGCTGTCTGTGCAGAAGCCATGCATTCCCCCATCAAGGATACCATGAACCGGATCGGTCTTGGCAAGCTGACGTATTTAGGAATCGCCTTAAAGCAGCTGATCACCGCACGCAAAGTCTCCTGTACCCTGACCATCGAAAACGCAGTAAACGGAAAGCAGACCGCATTCCAGCTCCCCCGCTTTTTGTTTGTAACCTGTATGAGTCATCGCTATGAAGGCGGCGGATTCATGTTCTGTCCTCCCGCCATGGATAATGACGGCATATTGGATCTGTGCTGCGTTGGCAATATTTCCAAAGTACTGGTCCTGCTGGCTCTTCCCACCGCTTTTTTCGGTAAACACTATTTCGTAAAGGGGATCGATGCTTACACAGCCACACAGATGTCTATCACTGCCTCCGCTCCCCTATGGGTACATACAGACGGCGAAGTAACCAGGAAAAGCTGTGGATTCCGGGTGGAATGTCTTCCCGGCGCCATTCGCATGATCACTCCCGAAGTGAAATAAACACACTCTAAAGATTTTCTTAAGAATGCTTAAGTATTCCAAAAAGAACTTGATTTTTTTCTTCTTGTGATTATACTAAAATTAATTTTGAAGCATAGGTTTGGTAGAGAAATGAGGTTTTTATGGAAAAACTTAAGATCTTCTATTTAAAATATAAACATGCCGTTCCTCTTATTATATATGCCATTATTTATATGACATGGTTCGCCTGGCTGGAGAAGAACACCACCGGACACTACCGGATCATACATATGGCGGCGGATGATTACATCCCTTTCTGTGAGGTGTTCGTCATTCCTTACTTTTTATGGTTTGCCTATGTATCGGCAGTGGTCATCTACTTTTTCTTCAAAAATAAAGAGGATTACTACCGCACCTGTATTTTCCTTTTTACAGGCATGACGATCTTCCTGATAGTATCCACTCTGTGGCCCAACGGACAGCACCTTCGTCCCGCGGTGATGCCCAGAGACAATATCTTCACCCGCATGGTAGCCGCTCTGTACCGGACAGACACACCTACCAACCTGTGGCCCAGCATTCATGTATATAATTCCCTGGGTGCACATTTTGCGATCATCCGCAGCAAGTGCTTCGAGAAGAAAAAGGGCATCCGCATCGGATCCCTGGTTTTGGCTTCTTCGATCATCTTAGCGACCATGTTCATCAAACAGCACTCCGTCTTCGATGTGCTCACCGCTTTCGTTATGGCGGCTGTGATGTACACCCTGGTATATCGTTACGACCTGCTGATCGCAGTCAGAGAGTTCCGCAACAAGAGAAAAGCAAAACCGCAGATTGGTTAGATAACAAAAATGCAACGGCGTTTTCACCGTTGCATTTTTTTATGAGTCACACCAGGTATGCTCACCACCGTGGTCTGAATGATCACAGTACTTCTTCACTTTTCTGCAGTGCCGATGCAATGACTGCATCCATATCATAATAACGGTATTCCGCCAGTCTTCCTCCGAAGATCACATTCTGCTCGGCATCTGCCAGCTTCTTATACTCTGCATACAGAGCACCGTTTTTCTCATCATTTACTGGATAATAAGGTTCATCTCCCGGTTTCCACTCGGAGCTGTACTCTCTGCTGATGACCGTCTTCGGGAGATCCAGTCCCTGTTCGTCCTTGCCGAACTCGAACCATTTATGTTCAATGATCCGGGTCCAGGGAGTCTCACGGTCCGTGTAGTTCACTGCTGCATTGCCCTGGAAATTCGGAATATCCAGCACCTCTGTCTCGAATCTTACGGAACGATATTCCAATGCTCCCAGCGAATATCCGAAATACGCATCGATGGGACCGGTATAGACGACTGTTTCCACCAGTCTGTCCAGCTCCTCCTTCTGCTCCAGATAATCTGTATTCAGGCGTACTTCAATACCTTCTAACAAATGCTCCACCAGCTTCGTGTAACCGCCGATGGGAATGCCCTGATATACGGCATTGAAGTAATTATTATCAAAAGTCAGTCGAACCGGCAGACGCTTGATGATGAATGCCGGAAGCTCCTTACAGTCACGTCCCCACTGCTTCTCTGTATAGCCCTTGATCAGCTTTTCAAAAATGTCTCTTCCCACCAGGGAAATTGCCTGCTCTTCTAAGTTCTTCGGCTCCGTGATACATGCTTCTTTTTTCTGCTCTTCGATCTTCGCCGCTGCTTCCGTAGGCGTCACCACACCCCACATTTTATTAAACGTATACATGTTAAAGGGCAGGGAATACAGTTCTCCACGATAGTTTGCCACCGGGGAATTGGTGAACCGGTTGAACTCTGCGAATCTCGTAATATACTTCCATACCTTCGTATCATTGGTATGAAAAATATGGGCACCGTATTTGTGGACATGGATCCCTTCCACTTTTTCCGTGTAAATATTACCCGCCACATTGGGACGCTTGTCGATCACCAGAACCTTTTTCCCTCTGTCAGCCGCTTCTCTCGCGAACACCGCTCCGTACAGGCCGGAACCGACGACCAGATAATCGTATTTCATAGCTTCTATATGTTTCCTTTCCCACAGACACATTTAGACACATTTCTGTACTAATATTTATTATCCCCGTCATGCGTTACTGCTGCGTAGCAGTCTTCTGTCCGAAGACACGCTTCAGTACAAGCAGTGTCCCCAGTGTCAGCAGAATACCGATCACCAGACAGATCACCACATTCTGTACAAATCCGGCAATGATATAGGTCACGAACGAGATTGCCGCCACAGTCAGTACGTAAGGTACCTGGGTGGACACATGGTTGATATGATTACACTGTGCCCCTGCGGAAGCCATGATCGTGGTATCGGAGATGGGAGAACAATGGTCACCCATAACAGCACCTGCCAGACATGCAGACACACCGATGATGATCAGATGCTCGGCTCCGGGTACGATGGCTCCGGTAGCAGGATCGGTAAATACGCCGGTTACAATAGGGATCAGAATACCGAAGGTTCCCCAGCTGGTACCGGAAGCAAAAGCTAAGAAGCATGCTACCAGGAAGATGATCGCGGGAAGCATATTGGTCAGTCCCGTAGATGCGCCCTGCATCAGACCTGCCACATAAACATCAGCACCTAACAGTCCGGTCATGGTCTTCAGGGTAACGGCAAAGGTCAGAATCAGCATGGCAGGTACCATAGCGATAAAGCCCTGGGTCAGACAGTTCATGGCCTCCTTAAAGGATACCAGTCTTCTGCACATATAATATACAATGGCAAACAGCAACGCGATCAGAGATCCCCAGGGAAGTCCCACAGAAGCATCTGTCGCACTGAAGGCATCGATGAAGCCCACACCTTCGAAAAATCCGCCTACATAGATCATACCAACGACACAACAGATGATCAGCACGATCACAGGGATCAGCAGATCGTATACTTTTCCCTTTTCAGAACCCTTGGGTGCATTGTCCGCATTGGTCACGCGTTCACCCTCAGTGAACAGGTCACCCTTTTCTCTGGCATTACGCTCATGCTTAGCCATGGGACCGTAATCGAATCCCATCAGTGCCATTCCGACGACAAATACAATAGTTAACAGCGAATAATAGTTATAGGGAATCGCCCTTACGAACAGTTCGATGCCGGAATACACACCCTCATCCACCATGCCGGATACTGCTGCTGCCCAGGAAGAGATCGGTGCGATCATACAGATGGGTGCTGCCGTGGCATCAATGATATATGCAAGCTTTGCGCGGGAAATCTTGTGTCCGTCTGTAACCGGCTGCATAACGGAGCCTACGGTCAGACAGTTAAAATAGTCATCCACGAAGATCAGAACACCTAATAAAAAGGTGGCAAGCAGTGCTCCCGCTCTGGTCTTTACATGCTTTTTCGCCCATTCACCGAAGGCAGCAGAGCCTCCTGCCTTGTTCATCAGTGCCACCATGGTTCCCAGCAGGATCAGGAACATGAAGATACCGATATTCCATGCATCCGCAACGGAATTGATGAATCCATCGTTGATCACTGTGTCCAGCGTCGCAATGGGAGAAAATCCGGTATAGATCAGAGCTCCCGTAACGATACCGATAAACAGTGATGAATATACTTCCTTTGTGATCAGTGCCAGTACAATTGCTACCACCGGGGGTAGTAATGCCCAAATTGTTCCGTACATAATTTTGCCCTCTCTCGTAGTTTTTTCGCAGTTTCTGCAATTATTTCACTATCTCTAACTTTATGGCAAACCTTTTGTCCTGTCAATAAATTTTTGCAAATTAACGCATTAACACGATAGCTTATTTATCATTTTTACTCTTTTTCGCTTTAAATCGCTAAATTTTCTTGCATCTGCGGGGATTCTGTTCTATAATAGGCAAAGAAATTTAGCAGAAAGGACGTGCCCCGCGCACGATGGAATACTATGAGTTTCGAATTCATCAAAAAACTTCCCACTCCTGCGGAAATACGTAAGGAACTGCCTCTTCCGGCAGAATTAGTCAAGATCAAAGAAGAAAGAGACGCCGAGATCCGAGATGTCCTCACCGGTAAGAGTAATAAATTTCTGGTGATCATCGGACCCTGCTCTGCTGACAATGAGGATTCCGTTTGCGATTATGTAAACCGCCTTGCAAGAGTTAACGAACAGGTGAAGGATAAGCTGATCCTGATCCCCAGAATCTACACCAACAAACCCCGCACTACCGGTGAAGGCTACAAAGGTATCACTAGCCAGCCCGATCCCGAGAAGAAGCCTGATTTTCTGGCAGGACTGATGGCCATGCGTAAAATGCACATCCGTGCGATCCAGGAGACAGGGCTGACTGCTGCAGATGAAATGTTATACCCTGAGAACTGGGGTTATGTATCCGACATCCTCTCCTATGTGGCAATCGGCGCCCGTTCCGTAGAGGATCAGCAGCACCGTCTGACCGTCAGCGGTTTTGATGTAGCGGCAGGTATGAAGAATCCAACCAGCGGAGATTTCTCTGTAATGCTGAATTCCGTATATGCAGCACAGCATCCCCATTCCTTTATTTATACCGGCTGGGAAGTAAATACCCATGGAAATGATCTGGCTCACACCGTGTTGCGTGGTGCTACCAACAAACATGGTGCCAACATTCCCAACTACCACTATGAAGATCTGATCCGTCTGTGGGATATGTACGAAAAAATGGATCTGAAGAATCCTGCCTGCGTGATCGATGCGAACCATTCCAACTCCAACAAGCAGTTCAAAGAACAGATCCGAATCACCAAAGAAGTCATGCACAGCCGCAAGCTGAGTTCCGATCTCCATCAGCTGGTCAAGGGCGTTATGATCGAGAGTTATATCGAAGAAGGTAACCAGAAGGTGGGTGCCGGCTGTTACGGTAAGTCCATCACAGATCCCTGCCTGGGTTGGGACGATACAGAACGTCTGATCTACGATATCGCAGAGTACGAATAAGACGAACCCTTTTTTAAAAAAATTGCAGGAAGCCTTTGAATAACACAGGATTCACAAACGCTTCCAACACACATCCGAGAACCAGTACTCCCAAAATGAGCACCGGTTTTCCCAGTTTACCGGGCAGGGACTTTTTTCCCTGCCCGGTGATATTATGATAAAAATAAATACTTCTGTAAATATCCTCGCACCACTGAAGCAGCATCACCATTGCAGGTACATAACACAGATAGTGAGGAAAAATTCCAACAATACATAATAAAATCCCCTTGATTCCATAACGGCAGGTCGCAGTACCTAAGAATAATCCAAGGGAAAAGCCATATTTTACTGTCATCCCACCACAGAATAACAACCCCAGGTACGTCGTGGCCATGAGAACCAGTGCGATGAAATCTTTGCCTCTTTTACACAGGACGTACCAGAAGAGAACCTTGTTGTCCACGGCCATGTATTTCATATGATACAAAGTATCCTCATCCAGCATTCCCATATTCTTCAGGAAAGTGCCTTTTCCCCAATATACGATCAGAAACCCCACTGCGAATCCGATCACAAACAGAAAACGAAGCGGCAGCTTTCCCACCGGTACGATAGACTTATCCCATTTCATGAAAATTCCCATTTCTACGCCACGCAATGTTATGTTAATATATGCGGACAACACAGGGAATCATTCCTGAACCGTAACAACTAAAAAGCAATCCGCCACACAGATTCTATCCATGGAGCGGATTGCCTACCTCAACGTAATGACTATTTACTTAAGTATTTCGATGCATATGTCAGAATGCCGCAAATCGTCTTGGCATCCTGAATCTTACAGTCATAGATCATTTGTTTTAATTCCTCTACGGAATATGCCTCTACATTGATAAATTCATCTTCATCCAGATGCTGGCTCCCTCTTTCTTTCAGGTCTAACGCCAGATAGATGTCGATTTTCTCATTACAGAAAGCTACTGTGGTATAGATGGAAGTCAGCAGTTCCACATGATCGGTATGATAGCCGGTCTCTTCCTGCAATTCCCGCATGGCTGCCTGATCCGTAGGTTCTTCTCTGCCATTCAGTCCGCCGGCCGGAATCTCCAGAGTCTCCCGCTCCAGCGCATTACGATACTGCCGCACCATGAGAAGTTTACCGTCTTCTCTTACTGCAACCACGGCTGCTGCGCCTTTATGATCGATCAGATCCCATTTTGCAATGTTACCGTTGGGAATCTGCATGGTGTCCTGATAATAATCAATGATCGCACCTTTTGCCACCAGTTCCCGTTTGATACGCCTGAATTCTTCCATGACCCGTTATTCCTTCTTTTATTTATCCTCGAATCTGTTATTTGTTCTCCAGTAATTTGTCCACACTTACCATCTTGACACACAGTACGAACAGATCCGTTGCCATTGCCATCTCTTCCGGTGTCGGGAAGGAAGGTGCGATACGGATATTGGAATCTTTGGGATCCTTCTTATAAGGGAAAGTAGCGCCTGCCCCCGTCAGAGTCACACCTGCTTCCTTACATTTTGCCGCAATAGCCTTGGCACAACCATCCATCGCATCAAAGGAGATAAAATATCCACCGTTGGGTTTTGTCCAACTGCCGATACCAAGTCCACCCAGTTCCTCATCCAAAACCTTCAATACTGCCTCAAATTTTGGACGCATGATTGCCGCATGCTTCTTCATATGTTCACGAATACCGTTAATATCCTTAAAATAGCGTACATGACGTAACTGATTGATCTTATCGTATCCAATCGTCTGAATTGTCATGGACTTTCTCATATCATCCAGATTGGCCTTAGAAGATGCGATAGCCGCAATACCGGAACCTGCAAAGCTTACCTTAGAGGTAGAGCAGAACTCGAATACCATATCCGGATGTCCTGCCTTCTCACATTCGGAGAGAATCTCTAACAACTGATCCTGTCTGTCATCATATAAATGATGAATTGCATAAGCATTATCCCAAAAAATACGGAAATCCGGTGCCGCCGGCGTAAGCGCTGCGAAGCGTCTTACGGTCTCATCGGAATAAGTATATCCCTGAGGATTGGAGTACTTCGGTACGCACCAAATGCCTTTGATGGCGGGATCTTCGCTGACCAGCTTCTCTACCAGGTCCATATCCGGTCCTTCAGGAGTCATGGGTACATTGATCATTTCAATTCCGAAATGCTCTGTAATTCCAAAATGTCTGTCATATCCGGGAACAGGGCACAAAAACTTTACATGATCCAGTTTACACCAGGGGGTATTTCCCAAAATGCCATGGGTCATGGCACGGGATACCGTATCATACATGATGGTCAGACTGGCATTACCGCATACGATCACGTTCTCTGGTTTTACCTCCAGAATATCCGCCATCAGCTTCTTTGCCTCAGGAATGCCATCCAAACCTCCGTAGTTTCTCACATCCATTCCATCCTCAGCCTTCATAGCGCTCTGAGAATTCACAACATCCAGAAAATCCATTGTCATATCCAGCTGATTGACTGCAGGTTTTCCTCTGGACATATCCAGTTTCAGGCCTTTGCCTTTTGCATCTTCATATGCAGCGTTAAGCTCTGCCTTCAATGTTAAAAGTTCTTCCTTGGATAATTCCTGATATGCTTTCATTTCTTACCATACCTTTCTCGTCTTTCCTCGTTGGGAATACGCCTTCTTCTGTGGATGTTGGATAATCGTATACAATCATACACTCCGAATATCATACTATAAGATGACATATAACACAATAGGTAACTTTCACTTTTTTAGACCCGTTTATCCATAAATTTTCATTAAAACAGCCGTTGTATGTCTCCATACAACGGCTACCTCTTACATCTTATGAAATTGTCATTTCTGACTGGTCAGTTATTTGGCGTAATCAATTACGCGGCTCTCACGGATCACATTCACCTTGATCTGTCCGGGATATTCCAATTCAGCTTCAATCTAACATCCAACAAGAAGTTTTCGCAATGAC
>ENA-UPXB01002432-UPXB01002432.1-human-gut-metagenome-genome-assembly--contig:-NODE-2432-length-10307-cov-21.827077_pt1 | contig 10307 bp, 10 predicted proteins | sample MGYA00250055_ERZ773386 | MGnify/ENA primary metagenome ERZ773386 (study PRJEB29103, sample SAMN06111974) | human gut metagenome | biome: human gut; feature: ankylosing spondylitis patient; material... | reverse complement strand
TTGTCAACCAAAAACTCACGCATGTTGACAATTACTTCTGAAAGCACATCAGTACCAATATGTGGCTTGTTGTCATAAAGTATGGACGGATCTGCCCCAAAGCGCACAAAGGTCTCAAGCACAAGACGATTTCTGCCCGAAGGATCCTTTACGGATGTATTCAGCTTGCCGTCTGAAAAGGTTCCGGCACCGCCCTCACCAAACTGTACATTGCTTTTGGGATTAAGTATGCCGCTCTCCCAGAATTTTTGGACATCGCAAGTTCTTTTTTCTACCCGGCTGCCCCGCTCGATAACTATCGGGCGAAAGCCTGCCTCTGCCAGTATATATGCACAAAACAGCCCGGCTGGTCCTGCCCCTGCAATAACAGGTCGCCTGTCAAGCGGTATATGGCCGCATGCAGGTATCATGTACTCTTTTTCTTTATATATGAGCACAGATGAGCTGGCTACTCTTTTTACAATTGCTTCTTCGCTATTTTTTGTATCCTCTATCTCTACAGCAACTGAATATGTATAGAACAGCTCAGGCTTTTTACGCGCGTCAAGTGATTTCTTTAATATGCGGTATGTAAAGCCTGTCTTGGCATTGAGCTTAAGCATTTTTATTATTTTCTTTTTTAATGCCTCATCACTGTGCGTGACGGGGAGCTTTATCTGGTTAATTTTAATCATTTACTGCATTTCTCCTGCTATATATCCACTTGTCCATGCCCACTGCAGATTGTAGCCTCCGCATATGCCGTCCACATCAAGCAACTCGCCGCAAAAGTAAAGCCCCGGATGGATTTTGGACTCCAATGTACGTACATCTATTTCCTTTGTATATATGCCGCCTGCACACACCTGTGCGAATTCCAATCCTCTTGGCTTTTTTACCGAAACGGCTGTATGCTTTATAGAGCGGGTGAGACTTTTACAATCATCATCTGTCAACAGCCTTCCCTTTTTGTCAGGAGATACACCTGATTTGTGTATCAGCTCAAGAAGAAGCTTATTGTTTAAAAGTCCGTTAAGCATCTCATTTAGCGAGCGGTTGTCTGTTGTTGTAATGCTTCTGTCTTTTATGTATCCATTAAGCTCATCATCACTAAAAGCAGGCAAAAAATCAATTATCACCTCAACCTTTTGACCTTTATTAAGAGCTCTTGACATAAGGCTTGAAATTTGAAAAACAGGGATGCCTGAGATGCCATAGTCAGCTAACTGCAGCTCCCCTGTATTTTGCTCTGTCATTTGACCGTCTATCACGGAAGCGACAGTGGCATCGCACCTGACACCTGTGATTTTTTTGAAATTAAGACCATCACAGCTAAAGCCGCAAAGCGCGGGTAATGGCTTTTGGATATGGTGTCCGAGAGCTTCTATCTGTCGAAACAGGCTTCCGTCACTTCCAAGCTTCGGGGAAGCCGTAAGGCCACACGCTATGATAAGCCTTTTGGACTTAAAGCTGCCATTGTCTGTTTGGATGCAGTAACCGGTCCGGTCATCCGCAGGCTTAATATCAGTAATATTAATGCCTGTTTTCACATCCACATGAAGCCTCATAAGCTCCATTCGAAAGGCTGCCACAACAGATGCAGCCTGCCTTGAATTTGGATAAATGTAGCCTGCATTGTCGTATGCAGGTATTCCAAGCCCATTAAAATAGCGTATTGTGTCTGAATAATTAAATTGCGACAACCCGTTTTTAATCAGTGCTTTACTGCCGTGGAATTTGGTTACGGACATATCAGTGTTTGTGAAATTACATCTGCCGTTTCCTGTTGCAAGTATTTTCTTTCCTATATCATCCTTGTGCTCTAAAAGTGCCACACGTGCTCCCTTTGATGCAGCAGCTGCTGCCGCCATCAGCCCGGATGCACCGGCACCTATTATAATTACATCGTACATATTCTTTCCCCTAACTGATTTATTTTAACATTAACTTGAATAGCTTTCAAGAAAATCGTACAAATCAGTTTCGTTAAAAAAGTAGAGTCCGTTTGTAACCTTATTTTTTGCTTCATCGGGCAGTTCTTCAAAATATACGCCTGTGTCAAAGTATTTTTCACTTGCAGTGCCGTTGTATACAGACAGCATTCCGGAGTCATTTTTGATGCAGTATTTTGCATTCTTAGCCTCATTTGATGTCAGAAGGCTTTCTTTTTCATTTTTTTCTTCTTTATCATTTTCATTGCTTTGTGCAATTATCGCAGCCTTGTCTGCTGCTCTTTGCGTATTGATTTTTTCTATCATAACAAGTGCAAGAAGAATTACAACAATAGTTAAAAAACAGATACTGATTTTGCTTTTCATATTATCACCTCAAAATCAGTATCTGTAAATTTTTGTTATTTATTCAATTTTATAATAAATGACATTTTTTTGCCACTTTTATGATAAGTGTGCCCTTTGGAAAATGTCTAAGCTCATCCTCAGTCAGTCCCTTGAGTAAAAGCAGCGCCACTGCATATGAGATAACCGCAATGATTGCAGCAAGAATGAAGGCGATAATCTCAATATGACAGACCTTGTAAAGTATAAAGTATACTATATACGAAATAACTCCCATTATGAGCGAGCTGATGGCCGGTATGATAAAGGTCTTTTTTATTTCCTGCTTAAAGCCGCTGTACTTCTTTAAAGCCATGCTGTTCATAAAGCACATGAGCAATGCAAAAAATGTATTGGCAAGCACAACTGCATGTATATTGAGACTGAATATGAGCATAAGCAGTATGAGTACTATGACATGCGCTACAATGGATATCGCAGCGTTGATTACAGGAACCTTGAGCCTGTCAATTCCCTGCAGTAGTCCGTTGGACAGAGTGGAAAGCGAGTAAAATACTACCGCAACCGCACCGACATACATCATAAGTGAAGCCTCAGCATTTGTTGCACGGGTGCTTGAGAACAGTATATTAAATATCGGCAGTCCAAACACGGCAAGCCCTACTGCACATGGGAATGCGACAACCATGATAAAGCGTGTGGAAAGATTAATCTGTCCTCTCACTGCTTCCATATCGTCCCTGTGATATGCGCCTGTAAGCACCGGCACAAAGGATGCTGCCATAGCTGATGCTATGGATATAGGCACATTGATTAAAAGCTTGTACTTTCCGGTGTATACACCCCACCATACGTCTATATCATTCTGAGTGTATCCCTGAAGCAGTGCAACCTGCTTGAATATACCCTGGTCTATTATACCACTGATATTGTATATAGTGGTACTTAAAAGCACAGGAATAACCGTAATTACAAGAATCTTCATTGTGTAGCCAAATGAGCTCACCCTGACATTTCGTTCTCTTTTCATCTGCCTCTTGAACACCTTCATATAGATGGCAAAGATAAATACTACAAATAAAAGAGCCGCTACAGAGCCAAGCACTGTTCCAAGTGTACCACCGGCTGCACCATATGCTGCGGCATAGTGTTCCTTGTCACCAAGCACTGCGCCAATCCTTGTACCTGTACGGTATAGCACATATGCAGCCCATACACTGACTATGGCATTTACTATCTGCTCTATTATCTGTGATACGGCACTTGGCATCATAGTACCCAGTCCCTGGAAAAAGCCTCTGATGACGCCGAGCACTGCAACTACCAAAAGCCCCGGAGCCAGTACTCTTAAGGCAAAAATACTGTATGGTGTGTTAAGAAGCGTTGTTGCAAAAAAATTGCCACCGAAAAACAGTATGAGTGCAACCGTTGTTCCACTGATGGTTGCAAAAAGCAGAGCACACTTCAGTATCTGATACGTCGCAGTCCGCCTCTTTTTTGCCATCTGGGCTGAAACCATCTTTGATACGGCAAGTGGTAAGCTGTATGATGATATAATCAGCATGACATTATATATTTCAAAGGCTGTGGAATAATAGCCGATTCCGATATCGCCCAATATACGCTGCATCGGTATGCGATATATGAGTCCTATTATTCTGCTTATTATAGATGCTACGGCAAGTATAGAGCCCTGTACTAAGGCATTACTTGCCCCATTGTTTTTTTTAGACATTTATAAATCCTCTGTTTCAATTGATAACCAGCTTAAATATTAGCGTGTTATACCTAAAGCGTCAAGTATTTTTCTCTGGTGTTCTTCCATTACGGCAGCCTCATCAGCCTCCATGTGGTCATATCCGAACAGATGAAGCATGCTGTGTGTAATCAGAAAGGCAAACTCTCTTTTTTCGCTGTGTCCGTATTCTACGGCCTGCTCCTTTACTTTATCGACGGATATGATAATGTCGCCTAGCATGACCTCTCCTGTATCAGGATTGAAATCATCCTCATTCTCATCTGAAAGGAAAGAAAAGTCCCCGGGTGTTTCATATGAAAGCATCGGAAAAGACAGTACATCTGTAGGCCTGTCTATCTGTCTGTACTCCTTATTGATGGCATGTATCCCTTCATTGTCTGTCAGTGTCAGATTAACCTCCGCCTCATACGGAAAGCTCTCATGCTCAAGTGAAGCAGAAACAACAGCTTCTGCGACCTTTTCATAATCAAAATTAAAATTGCATTCTACTTCTTTTTCGATAAAAAAACTCATTTAAGCAGCTCCTCCTTTGTAAGATAGTCTCGTATTTTTAAAAAGTGATTCATGGAAAGCCCTGATTCATCATACATTCCTGAGCTTGACAGCTCATTTAATGTCTGGATAATAAGTATCTCGTGATTCCATTCACTGTCTGCCACATCGTTTTTGATATGATCAAGCCTTACTATTAAAGCATCGACCATATGGATGAGTGCGGATTCAGGGGTCTGTGGGTGTCTTAGCTTGCCATAGTACTCATAGAGTATATTGGTCAGCTTTTCAGGAAAATGCATGGCTAATGCCTGTTCCACTCCTTCCATGACGCTTTTATGCCTCTGCCACTGCCCTATGCGGTAATAAAAGCCTCCTGCTGCACATAGCGCTGTGTCCAGTCCTGCAGCCTTTGCAGCCTTTATGGCAATCGTCGATACGAAATTGCCATGATTATATTCAGAGAAATTGTGTTTTTTAAGCTGCTTTACAGCAGGAAAATCCTCCTCTATTATTGCTATAAGCCTGTCATTTGTTTCATCAGCGCTAAGTGGCTTAAATACCCTGGCACAAATGATGCCGATAAGCGAAACAATCATGCCGCTTACAGCTCCGGCAATAATAATGGAAACAGAAAACTCCTTTGTTGACATATAATAGAATATGCCCGGTGTCACAATGCTCATACTGATTGTGATCAGATATATACATATCTGAAGCTTGTCCTCCTTTAGCATCTTTGCAAGGATAGCACCTGTGATTACAAGAAGCAGCTCACATACGAGCTCAAAGCAGTCGCCGGATACAGTGATTGAAAGCAATATACAAAAATAAGTACCGCTTATAAAAGCCAGAAACTCATTGCCAATCAGACAAAGCAATATAGGAAAAATCATCACCGGCCTGCTGTACAGTGGCATAAAACCGCTTATGATACACACTACAGAGCAAATGATAAACGCAAACGTAAACCTGAGATAATCAGTTCTTGAGTTGTTCGACAGCTGCAGTGTGTTCCGCTCGTACTCAAGCTCAAATAAAAGCAGCATATAAAATATGATATCTAAAAAACCCATGCATATCCACTCATCCGGATATACATCACCAAGCAGACACAGCACAAATGAAAGAGCTAAGATTGATATAAAAATTGATATTAGTGATACAACCCTTCTCAATTGCTCTTCCTCTGCTTTCTTGCAGTCTTTGCAGTCTGCTTATTTTCATAATCATCATATGCCTGAACGATTTTTTGTACAAGTGGATGACGCACGACATCCTTGCTTGTCAGATTGCATATGCCTATATCATCTATGTTTTTAAGCACCCTAAGTGCCACATCAAGCCCTGATTTTGCTCCCGGTGCAAGATCCTTTTGTGTCGCATCACCTGTCACGACAACCTTTGAGCCAAAGCCGATTCGTGTAAGAAACATCTTCATCTGTGCAGGAGTTGTATTCTGTGCCTCATCAAGTATGATAAATGCATTGTCAAGTGTACGTCCTCTCATGTACGCAAGAGGAGCCACCTCAATAAGGCCCTTTTCCATGTTGCGCTGGAAGCTCTCAGCTCCCATTATCTGATAAAGAGCATCGTACAACGGTCTCAAATATGGGTCAATCTTGCTCTGCAGATCTCCCGGCAGAAAGCCAAGCTTCTCGCCTGCTTCAATCGCAGGACGTGTCAGAATAATACGGCCCACCTGCTCGTTTTTAAAGGCTGTTATAGCCATCGCCATGGCAAGATAGGTCTTTCCTGTTCCGGCAGGTCCCATGCCAAACACAATCATCTTTTTCCTGATTGCATCGACATACTCCTTCTGGCCTATGGTTTTTGGCTTTACAGGCTTGCCGTTTATTGTGTGACAAATGATATCCTTGTCAATCTCAACAATCTCACTGCCTTTATGCTCCTCTAAAAGTGCAAGTGCATAGTTTACGTTCTGCTCTGTAATGACGTTGCCTCTCTCAGCCAGCGCAATGAGCTGCTCGAACACCTCTTTTGCCCCATCAATATTTCCCTGCGCTCCGATAATCTTTAAGGAATCATCTCTTAAGACAAGCGTTACGTGCAGTGTGCGCTCTATTTTCTTGGCGAATGCATCAAACTGCCCAAAGACGTTTGGAATATATTCGCCCGGTATTTTTATAGATACTTCATTTAAACTCATTAGCTCATGTGCCTTTCAATCAAAATATTTTTCATTATAACATAAAAATAAGATTTGTCATAATTTACCTATAATTAATTCCTTCTGATATATCAATTTTCATGGTATTTTTTTCTATGTATATACTGCACCATGTGATATCGGGATATTTTTCCTCAAGCTTCTTTTCAAGGAGGCTGTAATCTGCTCTCTTGTGGCTGCCTATTGTTACATTTTCACTCTCCATAAAGGAGATGACCGACTCATCATACGTGAAACGGTTTCCTTCAGGCACAATGTGCCAGATTCTTGTGCAGATGAGTGCATGTATACCCAAAACACCGGTAATTGCAGCCGTAATAATACGTATTTTATATAGAAATGCTCTTATCGCAAAGTATCCCTGTCTTTTTACCACGAGAAGCCTTGTATGCGTCTTTTTAAGGTGCGGCTTCATTAGAAAAATATCTTCTGTACTGCAGCAGGCCTCATATTCCTTTGGAGTTACATATTTAAGGTTCCATATTTTTATATGGTTTGCCGTGCACAGATTTATGAAGCGCCTGATATTGCAGCCTGTTAGCCTTACTGTTGCATAAGCTTTAATACTCATATATAACACCCTTTAAATGACCGGCTATTATTATTAAATCCTTTGTAAATTCCTTTATTTCAAGGCGGCTGCCGGATATTTTTATGGTACTGTCTGCTGCCCTTACAGTTACGGCCTTGTCCGAAAATGACAGAATACCCTTGTGGTTTTCTATAGTAAGCTCATTATAACCATATGCTGTTACAATTGGAAGCCCTAGCACTATGTCCTTTGGAAGCTCGAACGAATCAGTTACTTTTTGCATCTTCATATATTAACATATGTTTATTTAGGCTGAATTATGCCGGTTATTTGTGGTACGGCTCATTATTGCTGATGCGAAACGACCTGTAAATCTGCTCCAGTAAAATTACGCGCATGAGCTGATGAGGAAATGTCATTTTAGAAAATGAAAGCTTATAGTCAGCGCACTTCAATACATCATCGGACAATCCAAGAGAGCCTCCTATTACAAAAACAAGATGACTTTTGCCGCCTGTCATTAGCCTATCCATCTTCTGTGACAGCTCAACCGAATCAAGCTGCTTTCCATCTATCGCCAGACAAAATACATATGCATCGTCTTTTATATTTTTAAGAAGCCTCTCACCTTCTTTATTTTTTACGATGTCTATCTCTGTCTGTGTGGCCTGCTCGCTTGTCTTTTCATCGGAAACCTCAGTGATTTCAAGCTTACAGTAGCGGCTTAGACGCTTTGAGTACTCAGCAATCGCATCTCTGTAAAATTTTTCTTTAACTTTTCCTACACATAATATTGTAATTTTCATCGTTTCATTATAACATATAACTATAATTAAACAATATGGAGGCCGTATGAAAATATACGTTGATGAACAAAAAAGATACGAGGATACCAAAGCGACCGGACAGTGCTTCACCGCAGTCGGTGCGATAGGGCTTATTGCTATTGTGCTGCTTGATACAGGAGTTATAAAGCTTGCCGCTTTAGACTCGGTAAACAAGCTTATGATTTCTATCGTAATGGGACTTGTTTTCTTGATATTTTTTATCATAGGAATGAAGTCATTTATGGAGCTTAGGGACATTTCAAAAAAAATTGACCGGAATAATTCCCTCGAAGAGGAAATCATGGAATACGTGACCGTCACTCATAGGGACGAGCTTATGACTTTAGCGTCATCGGGTGAAAAAGGAGATGCCTGCTCAGGTGATTTATACTACAAAAGAGCTGAGCTTATCACATCAGTCATTACTGAAAAATACAGCCTGCTTGAGGAAAGCTTCCTCGATCATATGGTTGAAGAAATTTATTCTAAAATTTATAGTGATATTGTCGAAGAATAGTGCTATAATAATAACAATTTATTTTTTATGAGGTGAACAAAATGAAAGAACTGCAAGATCGAATTCTCAAGGATGGCCAGGTAATTGGCACAAACATCTTAAAGGTCAACAAATTTATCAACCATCAGGTAGATCCGGTGCTTATGGAGCACATCGGTGAGGATTTCGCAAATCACTTTGCCGATAAGGGAATCACAAAGGTTGTCACAATAGAGAGCTCAGGAATTGCTCCTGCACTTATGGCAGCAGCCAAGATGAATGTACCGCTTGTTATTTTAAAGAAGCAGCCTTCAAAGACATTACATAATGATTTATATCAGACACAGGTTACTTCATTTACAACAGAGAAGAGCTATGAGCTTACACTCTCACGCGATGTTATCTCAGAGGATGACAATATTCTTTTGATTGATGATTTCATGGCTGATGGAGAGGCTGCTACAGGTGCCATCAGACTTCTTCGCATGGCTCACGCTACAGTTGCCGGTATAGGAATCCTTATTGAGAAGTCATTCCAGCCTGGCAGAAGAAAGATCAACGAGCAGGGCTATGAGGTTTACTCACTTGCACGTATCAAGTACATGGATGAGTATCAGATAGATTTTATTGAAGAAAATTAAAATAAGATTTAATATTTAAAATCAATACATATTATACGAAAAATCCACTACCCTATTTACAGATTTATGAGTCTGTCAATGAGTAGTGGATTTTTATTATTGTTAAAGTATATGTTTTATGCTAAACTGCCGGATTATGCTCCGAAATCGAAAAGTGAAAGCTGGTTTGACTCCGGCAGTGAACCAAGCAGTCCCAAATCTGACATGAGGTCTACGGCTGTTCGCGATACATGAGTTCTCTCCCTGAAATCATCCTTTGAGAGGAATGGTCCGTCTTTTGCCGCTTCCGAAATATAAATAGCGGCATTGTCGCCTAGTCCGTCAATACTGTTTATGGCCGGCATGAGCTTACCGTCAATTATCTGGAAACGGTTAGGGTGAGCCCTGTATATATCAAGAGGCATGAAATCAAAGCCTCTGGCATACATCTCCTGTACGATACGCATGTCCTTAAATACATCCTGCTCCTTGTTTGACAGCGTGTCTTTTCTTTTCTTATAGTCCTTCATGTAGTTTTCGAGTCGGTCCTTTCCCTGACACATAAGCTCATATGAAAAGCCTGTGGCACGGATTGAAAAGTATGCTGCGTAGTATGCAAGAGGATAGAAAACCTTACAGTAGGCGATTCTCCATGCCATCATAACGTATGCCGCAGCATGAGCCTTAGGGAACATGTACTTGATTTTCTCGCATGACCAGATATACCAGTCAGGTACACCGTGTGCCTTCATATCCTCCTTCCACTGTGGCCACTGAGGGCATTTGCCCTTGGCAATAATGCCCTTTCGCACCTTCTCCATGATGTTGAAGGCTTCCTCAGATTCAAGTCCCATGGAAATCAGATATGTCATAATATCATCTCTGGTACAGATACAGGTTGAAATGGTAGCTGTGCCTTCCTCGATAAGAGTCTGTGCATTGCCAAGCCATACGTCGGTACCGTGTGATAATCCGGCGATACGAATGAGGTCAGAAAACTCCTTTGGCTTTGTATCAAGGAGCATGCCCATGGCAAAATCGGTACCAAACTCCGGTATACCTAAAGCTCCAAGCGGACATCCATCGATATCCTCAGGCTCTATGCCTAAAGCGG
>ENA-UPXB01002430-UPXB01002430.1-human-gut-metagenome-genome-assembly--contig:-NODE-2430-length-10314-cov-3.531503_pt1 | contig 10314 bp, 9 predicted proteins | sample MGYA00250055_ERZ773386 | MGnify/ENA primary metagenome ERZ773386 (study PRJEB29103, sample SAMN06111974) | human gut metagenome | biome: human gut; feature: ankylosing spondylitis patient; material... | reverse complement strand
TGCCTTCTTATTCATTTCTACTTTATTTGTACCACCGGTATTTCCACCTTCATGGAACGGGTCTGTTGCATAATAATGAGCGGAATCTCCATAAACTTCTTTCTGTACTTTATAGAAGAGTGCTGCATATTTTGTGAAAGACTCACTGTCTGTCCTCAGCATACTTGGCCGCTGGAAAGAACACCAGGTTCCCTGCTTGATCACTTCTGCCGAAGGATCTTTGGAAGTAATATCTACCGGCACCATTCCGCTATATCCCTGAAGGACAGGCTGCATGCCGAGCTTTCTCATGATAAGCTGATTTTTTCTTGCGAGCTCCGTTCTCTCAGTGAACCAGGTATCATGAACCGGCCCGCCATAACCGGAAAGATTTGCCATATAGGCCCATGCATAGTAGGCAGGTCCGGCAATGAAATCTTTGGCTTCCTGATGAGTATAACCAAGTTCTGTAAGGAAACGTCTCCAGACTTCTTCCTGAGCTGTGGCATCAAGAACTACATTTACACCATTCAGTGCAAGCCAGTCTAACTCATTTCTCCATTCCTCTTCGCCCCAGAAAGCCATAGAGTAGGAGAGGGTACAGTAGTTATAAGAATAACGAACCGGGAATTTGGTTTCTTTATGTACCGTTCCTTCAACCGGAATAATGCTTTTCGGCATGGTGACCTGATCGCCGACCTGGGAAATATTGACGTTACAGTAATATTTCAGGTAATAATTCAGACCGGTTGCAAGAGATACACCGTTATTTCCCTTGATATGGATCTTTCCGTTGCTCTGGGAAAGGTCATAATAGTCATATCCATTTGCAGCATCTGCAAGTTCAAATGTAAACCAGTCTTTATAAGCTGCACCGATTCTTCTTTCAATAATTCCCTTTACTTCATTGATCGTATCCTGATCGGTAACAGTTACGTTGTATGCAGAGTTTTTAAAATCTTCAACCTGTACTGCAGGAGTCTCCTGAACAGCTGTACCACTTGGAGTTCCAAGCACACGGATCTCGTTGATCAGTGCTTTGGAGGATTCAGACTGATATTCCACATAGACACGTACGATTCGTGCTTCTTTTTTATTTGCTTGATAAGATTCCCCCTTAGCAGGGCAGTTTTCTTTGTCAGACTTTTCGGCTAACTTCTCAAAATCCCGTCCATCCATACTAGTATAGACAGAATACTGGGAATAACCGGCAGAAGGAGTATAAACCTGAATCTCATCCAGCTTATAATTGGCCTCCAGATCAATATCTACATAAGCCGGATAACGTTCACCCGTCCATGTATTGATGGTAGAACCATCATTGATACGGGAGACAACTCCTCCGGCATTTGTATGAACCGGCTTTTTATAGGCGATACTTTCCGTATCCTCTGAACCGGAACCGCTTGTATCAGCGAAAATTTTAAATTCCGCAAGTGCCGGCCATGGATCACCTGCTGTATTGGTAATGCTGGTGATGACGATGCGGACCGATTTGAGATTTTTGATGGAATCCAGTGTCAGTGTCTGAAGATAGCCGTCATCCAGACGGGTTGCATTCACTCCGGCAAAGAGTGTCTGCCATTCCGTGTCAGTTGAACTCTTCCCATAGATATCGAAGGTAAACTGGAAATTGTTTTCGTCAGAAGACAGATGCTCAAAAGCAGCCTCCATGGATTTGACAGGATATTCCCGATCCAGTTCCATTTCGATCCATGCACCGTCTGGCAGAGTGGACATTCCACCACCATTAAATACATAGAGAGAACTATAGTCCTCATCTGTGAGGTTGCTTTTTGTGCCGTAATCTCCGCCAACCGAGGTGATCGTTGCAGCAGGGGCTACATTGGTAAGAGACTCCTCACCACTTTCATTTTCAGCCCAGATCTCCACCTCTGCAAGTGCCGGCCAGAATCCTCCGGCAGCACCATTGTTAGTCGGATTTGACAGTTCAATGAAGGTATGCGTAAAACTTAAGGCAGTATCATAAGTAAATTCATAACCGTCATCGAAAGATGTGACCGTGGCAGTATTATCTATAACCAGGTCACTGGTAACGTTGTTCAGTGCATGAGAAAGCGTTACGTCAACTCCCCACGCACTCTGACCGGATTCAAATTTTAATACGACTTTTTTGATCCGCTTTGTATTATCGGCGGGTAATTTTAAGGACACGGTACTCGGCCATGTTCCATCGTTCTGAATCCACATTGTGCTGCTGTCTCCGTCAGTCATACGTTCCGCACCATAGCCACTCTGGGAACTGGGGACAGTAATTTCGCAGTCACCGGCAATATTGACCAGTTGGCTGGTCTGTTCTGCCGCCTGCGTCTGAGGTGTCGCGTAGACCGGGATCTGCACAGAAGTAAGTGCTACCGTAGCAGCAAATACAGCAGACAGAAGCCGTTGGACACCTGCAAATTTTGCATTTTTCATACTTTTTCCTCTCTTTCCTTAGTCAGATATAACAAAAAACGATTCGTCATTTGCATATCATAATATAAAAACCTCCAAATTATATTATATCGGAAAGGCGAGGATTGGACAAGTTATAAAAACGGCTCCAGTTCACGGATCATTTCTTCTTCAAGTTTTATGATCCTGCGGGCAATGGAATCAGCACTTTTATCTGCCTGGCAGAGTGTATTGGCACGCTCGCCCAGGGTTTTGATCCCCATACTGCATCCATCGATCAGAACCTTGGCAATCTCAGAATTATCAGAGTTCATGCCCAGCTTGATTTCTGTTGTAAACCAGGAAAATGCTGAAGCAAGCATTCCCGGATCTTTTGGCTCAAAACCGTCTGCTGACAACTGGCTTTCTGCTGTCTGCTGCAGGTGTGTATGCTGTTCGATGTATTTGTTCAATATTTTCTGGAGTGCTGAGTCCTGAGTAAATTCAAGGATCTGCTGAATACTGCTGACAGCCATTTTGCATCCTGATGTACACTCTTCTAAAAGTTTACGGGTCTGTTCGTCCATGGATAAAAACCTCCTGTGATTTGTTGATTTACTGATATTGACTGCTGTTTCTGATTCTGGATCTGCGACAGAAAGAGATCTTCACCAGCAGAAAATTCAGGAACAGTAACAGCATTCCCTGGGAAGGGAGTTTTATACACAGCCGTTGATTTTTCATATTCAATGCCCTATAATAAAGCGTAAATATTGGAAGAGGCGGACAAAAGGAGGAAAACTCGATGCTGAAGGGGAAGACAGTTCTGTTAGGCGTATCGGGAAGTATTGCAGCATACAAGATCGCATCGCTTGCCAGTGCATTAAAGAAGCTGGACGCAGATGTGCATGTGCTGATGACGCAGAATGCCACGAACTTTATCAATCCGATCACGTTTGAGACGCTGACGGGAAATAAATGTCTGGTTGATACGTTTGACCGGAATTTTCAATATAGTGTGGAGCATGTATCGTTGGCGAAAAAGGCAGATGTTGTCATGCTCGCACCTGCAAGTGCGAATGTGATCGGGAAGATTGCCGGTGGAATTGCGGATGATATGCTGACAACAACGGTGATGGCATGCAGATGCAGAAAGATCATTGCACCGGCAATGAATACGAATATGTTCGAGAATCCCATCGTGCAGGATAATCTGAAAAAACTGGAATATTATGGTTATGAAGTAATCTCACCGGCAGTCGGCTATCTTGCGTGTGGAGATACAGGGGCAGGAAAGATGCCTGAGCCGGAGCTTCTTTTAGAGTATATTTTAAAGGAAGTGGCACGGGAAAAGGACATGAGAGGACTGAAAGTTCTTGTGACCGCAGGACCGACGCAGGAGGCGGTAGATCCGGTTCGTTATATCACGAATCATTCTACGGGACGGATGGGATATGCGATCGCACGGGTCTGCATGCAGAGAGGTGCAGAGGTTACGCTTGTCACAGGACCGTCAGCACTGAAGAAGCCGGAGTTTGTGAAGGTTGTGCCGGTTACGACAGCGAAGGAGATGTTTGATGAAGTGACAGGACGGGCTGCTGAACAGGATATCATCATAAAAGCGGCGGCTGTGGCAGATTACCGTCCGAAATATATCAGTGATGAGAAAGTAAAGAAGAAGGGAGACAATCTGTCACTGGAGCTGGAGCGTACGGACGATATTTTAGCTTATCTTGGAATGCATAAGAAAGAAGAACAGTTCCTCTGCGGATTTTCCATGGAGACGGAGCATATGCTTGAAAATTCCCGTGGGAAATTGCAGAAAAAGAACCTGGATATGATCGTTGCGAACAGCCTGAAGGTGGAAGGTGCCGGATTCGGTGGTGATACGAACATTGTAACGATTATCACGAAGGATCGGGATGAGCAGCTCGGCAAGATGTCAAAAGAGGATACAGCGGCAGAGATCCTTGACCGTATCCTGAGTTTCAGAGAGGGGCAGGAGAAAAATGATATTAGCGATTGATGTAGGAAATACAAATATTGTACTGGGATGTATCGACGGGGATGAATGTTTATTTGTGGAACGTCTGTCCACAGTGCGTACGAAGACCGAACTGGAATATGCGATCGATATTAAAAATGTATTGGATATCTATCATATTCACAGAAGTGATATAGAGGGCGGGATCGTTTCCTCGGTTGTTCCGCAGATCACGAATATTGTAAAGCTTGCAGTTGAAAAGATCCTCAAGAAAGAAGTGCTGGTAGTAGGAGCAGGGATTAAGACGGGACTCAATATCCGTATGGATAATCCGGCACAGCTTGGAAGTGATCTGGTTGTGAATGCAGTAGCCGGGATCGCAGAATATCCTGTACCGCTTCTGATCCTGGATCTTGGAACAGCCAATACAGTCAGTGTGATTGACAAAAATAAAAATTATATCGGAGGAATGATCTATCCGGGAATCGGAGTGTCACTGGATTCACTGACGGCTCGTGCATCCCAGCTTGGAGGGATTGGGATTGAAGCACCGGAGCATATCATAGGAAAGAATACGGTAGAATGCATGAAGAGTGGAATTATCTACAGCAGTGCCGCAGCGATCGATGGAATTATTGACAGACTGCAGGATGAGCTGGAAGGGGAGGCCACCGTGATTGCGACAGGCGGACTTGCGAAGAAGATTGTGCCGCATTGTAAGAGAGAGATTATTTTGGATGATGATCTGTTGTTGAAAGGACTGGCGGTTATTTACAGAAAGAACCGGAAAGTTCAAAAGAGTAGAGAAGAAAAGAGATAAATTATGAGAAACCCGCTGCGATGGAAGTTCCATGAAGCAGCGGGTTTCTTTGGAAGGTTTATTATGTAAAGACAAAAGTCGTGCTGACAAAATAATCTTTATAAATGATCAATGGATCAAAGTTGCCCTACAGGCGGTCGCCACGCTTGATATATCCCGGTTTTTCCGGTGCTGCGATGACACGCTTTCCACGGATCAGGCGGGCATGCTTGTCTATTACGAGATTTTCAACATGGACACCCTTTCCGATGACTACATCGGCATTGATGACACAATTCTTAACAATTGCTCCTTCTTTGATGATACAGCCACGTCCGATAACAGAATTTTCAATCGTACCCTCGATCAGGCAACCGTTGGAAATAACGGAAGATTTCACTTCACTTCCATCAAAGTACTGCGTCGGGCAGGAATCATTTGTACGGGTGTAGATCGGCCAGTTATCATCGAAAAGATCTGTTGCTTTCTTGAGGTTGATCAGTTCCATATTTGCCTCATAATAACTGTTGAAGTCAGTGATCGTAGCAAAGAATCCACGGTGAGAATAAGCACGAACATCCAGTTCTTCACATTCTTCACGTACGATATCAGCAAGTGTATACATGGAAGAAAGCTTATGAGCCTTCTGAACCAGTTCAAGGAACAGAGCTTTCTTCATTACATAAGTATCCATGAAGATATTTTTGCTCTTTGTATTTCCATGGTTCGGCTCAATGGAAAGAACTCCCTTCTGCTTGTTGATATCCAGTGCATGGCAATTCAGGAAATGATCCTTTGCATTATCTACGCTGTGATACATCAGTGTGATATCTGCACCTGATTCAATATGAGACTGAAGGAATGTATTATAATCTGCTGTATAGATCATATAACTTGGTGCAAGGACTACATATTCGGAATCAATCTCATCAAAGCAGTCAAAGTTCTCGATGTAAGCGGCAATATCTGTATTGTAGACATTGTTCTCTTCAATGGTCTCTGCAAAAAGAATGTTCAGCTTTCCACGCTTGGAGTTGATGTTGTAATGACGTCCTGTTCCGAGATGTTCTACGAGGGAACGAGGTTTTCTGCGGACGTAAACCTGCATTACATCAATCCCACTGTTACTCATATTAGAAATAGGAAAGTCGATCACGCGGTATCTTCCGAGGAAAGAAAAAGCTCCGATCGGACGATAATCCAGCATACCATTTACCTGTACGTCATTTCCTGCGAAATTAATAATTCCAAATGCTTTACTCATCTTACTCTTCCCCCTTTACACGTTTTGCAACCAGTTCGATATTCTCACTGTCTGCACTGCCGACTACGGCATTCTTTCCGATCTTTACCTTATCGGCAACAAGTGCACGGGTTACGACTGCACCTTCAGCTACTTCAACACCCGGCATCAGGACGCTGTCAATGACTTTTGCACCGGCAGCAACTTTTGCACCTGTAAAGAGAACTGAGTTCTTAACAGTTCCGTTGATGACACATCCCTGTGTGATGAAAGCTCTGTCAATATCAGCATCAGCACCGATAAACTGTGGAAGAGCAGTGACATCTTCTGTATAGATTTTCCAGGAAGAATCGTTCAGATCCAGTGCATTATTCTTGTTCAGAAGATCCATATTTGCCTCCCAGAGGGAGTCGATGGTTCCTACATCTTTCCAGTAGCCTTTGAATTTATAGGCGAAAAGCGTCTTTTCATCTGCGAGCATGGTCGGGATAATATCCTTACCGAAATCATGACTGGATTCAGGATTCTTCATATCAGCAAGAAGCATCTTGCGAAGAAGCTTCCAGTTAAAGATATAAATACCCATGGATGCAAGGTTACTCTTTGGTTTCTCAGGTTTTTCTTCTTCAAATTCTACGATACGGCCTGTCTCATTTGTATTCATAATGCCAAAACGGCTGGCTTCTTTCATTGGTACTTCAATGACTGCAATCGTTGCATCAGCATGATTTGCTTTGTGGTACTCAAGCATTTTATCGTAATTCATTTTGTAAATATGATCTCCGGAAAGAATCAGGAGATACTCCGGAGAATAAGAATCGATAAAGTCGATATTCTGGGAGATCGCATCGGCAGTTCCTCTGTATACATCAAGTCCTGTATCTGCTTTCTCACGAGGAGGAAGTATGTAAACTCCACTATCCTTTGCATCGAGTCCCCATCTTCTTCCTGCAGCAGCATAGCTGTTGAGGAGAACAGATTCATACTGAGTGAGGACACCGACAATGTCAATACCACTATTTGCACAGTTGCTGAGCGGAAAGTCAATAATACGATATTTTCCACCATATGAAACGGCCGGTTTGGCCACTTTTTTTGTCAGGTCGTGAAGTCTTGTACCACGTCCTCCTGCTAAAATCATAGCCAACATGTTATCTTGTTTCATATAAAGCCCTCTCTTTCATAATACTTCCATTTCATTATACTATTTTTTGTGATAATTTACCATAAAGTAAGTAAAATTTTTAAAAAATTTAGTAAATGTTAAGATGATGCGATAAAGATATTAAAACACAGAAAATACGCAGAGCGAGTTCCTGCCAGGTTTTTATTATTTGGTCAGTACTTCGACGCCGTCTTCCTTTACCAGTACCATGTACTCGATCTGTGCGGAAAGACCGTCATCGATCGTATAGACTGTCCAGTCGTTATCCTCGTCCACAAAAAAGTCAGGACTGCCTTCGTTGATCATAGGCTCGATGGTAAACATCATACCCGGAACAAGGAGCATCTCACTTCCCTTTGGTGTAACGTAACTTACGAAAGGATCTTCGTGAAATTCAAGTCCGATCCCGTGACCACCGATCTCTTCTACAACGGAATAACCATTGGCCTGTGCGTGCGTATTGATGGCATCGGCAATGTCGCCCAGATGTCCCCATGGCTTTGCGGCTGCAAGTCCCCGCTGGACGCACTCTTCCGTAACACGTACAAGACGCTCGGCACGCTCAGAGACATTTCCCATCTTGAACATCCGGGATGCATCTGAAAAATATCCATTTAAAATAGTAGAAACATCTACATTAATAATATCTCCGTCCTGGATCATGATATTTTCATCCGGGATTCCGTGACAGATCTCATTATTCAGTGAGGTGCATACGCTTTTCGGAAAGCCCTGATAATTCAGAGGTGCCGGGATTCCTCCATGCTCCGTTGTGAAACGGTAGACAATTTCATCAATCTCAGCGGTACTCATTCCGATACGGATGTGCTTTGCTACTTCATCGAGAACCGCTGTGTTAAGATCAGCACTTTTGCGGATCATTTCGATCTGTGCAGGGGTCTTGAGGATCGCTCTTGATGGGACGATCTCCCCGCGGTCTGCGTGAAGCTGTATTTTTTCATCGATGGGCATATGGCATTTTTTGTATTTTTTGCCACTGCCGCACCAGCATGGTTCGTTTCTTTCCATGATAGGATCTCCTCTTTCTTTTTGTTGTGGTCTGTTAAATGAGTTAGTTGCGGTTTACTCTCACAATCTATATCATACCAAGAAGTTGGAAAAATGTATACCCAATTTGACCTTTTTTCTGTCGGGAAGAAGAGAAGAAGTATGACATTTTTCGACAGAAAAGTTATATAATACTTGCCCTGAAGAGGAAAATATAGTACCATTTAGATTTAGAATGGGAAGGAGAAAATCATATGTGGTATTGGATTGTAATGGCAGTACTGGTGATCGGATGTATTGCATTACTGAGCGGAACATTTTTCAGTATAAAGAAAAATAAGGCAGAGGAGGCTGCGGAGCGGGCAGAAGCCAGAAAGAAAAAGCGGAAGAGCCAGGGAAATGCAGAAGAAGCACAGCAGCCGGGAGAGAGACGGAAAAGAGCAGATGGTGGACGGCAGAGCAGCCAGGGTGCAGAGAACGGGCGGCAGCAGGATGCACAGGCACGTCGGGAAGAAGCACGCAGGGTGCAGGCAGAGCAGAGAAAAGAGCGGAAAAAACGCCGCCAGTGGAAAGTAATCCTGGAAGACCTGGATTCGTGGACAAAGTACAGTTTTATTTTTTACAGTAATATTGGGATCGGAAGAGCAGAGTCGGGACAGGGCTATGAAAGATATCTTTCATTATCAGAAGATGGAAGAGTATCCAAGAAGCATTGTGTGATCGTTCACAGAGGCGATAAGTTATATCTGAAAGATGAAGGATCAAGGAACGGAACTTATCTGAACGGGGAAGCGGTGACAAGGCCGGTTGTTCTTCAGAAGGATGATGTGATCGGGCTTGGCGGAACCAGACTTGAGATATTGAATATTTTACGGGAGAGCGAATAAGGCTCTCCCCTTTTTATTTCCTTTGACACGTTACTGAAGCGTAGAACATTCCGTCCCCGGATTCAAGTCTGCATACACCGTGGTATTTTTCTGTGATGATTTTCACTGATTGCGTGCCGAGTCCATGTCCCTTATGTTTGGTCGAGATGAAGTCACTGTCACCGGTATATCTGAGTGAACCGGTGAAAGTGTTGTCTACCGCCCCGCTGGCATAAAAGAACGTTTGGCTGTATTCTGCATATAGTGAAATATAATGTCAGACCGGGAGTGAATGAAATGAATCAGAAACTGCCTTATTATATGGCTTATCCAATGCCGCTTGCTTATGATGATGAACGGGTGGAGAGAATGGATCTGGAATATATGAAGAGCCTTTATCCGGCTCTTGCAAAGAGGATTCTTCCTTATATAGAAGAGGAATGTGACCGGATGGAATATGGGAACAGTGTCATCTATGATGAGTATCCGGACCGGCTGCAATTACGGATGATGTGTGGAAGAATTTATGAAAATGTAAGAAAAAATGAGGAAAGATATCTTGAAATTGAAAAAGATGCACAGTTGAAAGATCTGATCGAGCTTATGTTATATCAGGAATTGTACAATCGAAGATGCCGGAATCGCAGGACACGGAATCAATTTTATATAAACGGCAGTTTTTAGGCCGTTTAAACAGAGAAGCAGCCGGGCAGTATACTTGTATGAAATATGAATTATGTGCTATAATCCGCTTATATATAGATGCCAGGGTCAAAAGGTCTAAATCCACATGAGCTTGCTCATAAGTGGATGAAAGGCCTTGGGACCCGCCCCAATATGAGCCTAAAAGTGGGATGACAATCCCACGATATGCGA
>ENA-UPXB01002424-UPXB01002424.1-human-gut-metagenome-genome-assembly--contig:-NODE-2424-length-10329-cov-4.755950_pt1 | contig 10329 bp, 9 predicted proteins | sample MGYA00250055_ERZ773386 | MGnify/ENA primary metagenome ERZ773386 (study PRJEB29103, sample SAMN06111974) | human gut metagenome | biome: human gut; feature: ankylosing spondylitis patient; material... | reverse complement strand
CAGGTTATCAAGACATGAAGATTATCTTTGGAGAGCACTCGTGGTGGAAAGCAGGAGTCACTTTTCTTGAAAATGTGTACATTGTGCCCTCCAAACATATATAGTTAAATTATTAATAACGGATAACTAAAAATTATCCCTCACTTTTCCCTCATCTCTCATAACCTTTCTCTCTCCAAGTTTTATTTGCCCTGTCTCCAATCCTCTATTATTTTCCTGATTCATCCCCCTCCACATTCATCCCCTTCCTAGGATGCTTATTTTGCAGTATATCCCTTTGCTTAGCCAATGCGACGTGGGTATAAATCTGGGTTACGTTGATGGAGCTGTGCCCGAGCATTTCTTGGATGTAGCGGATGTCCACGTCAGCTTCGAGGAGGCTTGTGGCGAAGGTGTGGCGGAACATATGAGGTGTTATGTGCAGGTCGATGGCGGCGAGGGAACAGTATTTGTTTATCATGCGGCGGACGGACTGGTCGGACAGAGGAGTACCTGATTGATTCACAAAAAAGTGTGTGGAGCCTGCGATTTGTGTGGAAAAAGTGTGGCGATATTCGTCAAGAATGTGGATAATTTCATCGGAGGCAAGCTGGATATAGCGCTCTTTATCGCCTTTTCCGTAGATTAAGATGGTACCGTCAATAAGGTTGACGTTGCTGCTTTTGAGACAGCACAGCTCACTTATTCTTATTCCGGTTGCAAAGAGAAGTTCAATGACGGCTGCATCGCGCAGTGAGTTGCAGCGCTGGTATGTTGTTCTGGCATTTGAACGTTTGGTATATATAGCTGAGAGGAATGTTTCCACAGTGTGCAGAGGAATGGTTTTTGGAAGGATAATCGGTTCGCGGAAGCGGGTGCGTATTTTGGAGAATGGATTGATATCGATGATATCTTTGTATTCGCAGTAGTGGAAAAGAGCCTTTATGGATGCAATTTTGCGCTTGGAGCTCTTTGGCTTGTATTCGGAATGAAGCCTGCTTATATAGTTTTCGAGGATTGTGGGTGTTATATTTGATATATATGAGATTTCAAGAGAATCGGATAAATAATCCGTGAACTGGCGTAGGTCTATGCGGTAGGCTTTTAGAGTCTTTTCGTCTAAGCATTTCTGTGTACGGCAGTAATCTAAATATTCTGTGATGAGTGTTGGCAAAGTGTTCATGATATATTCTCCTTAGATTTTATTTACCGAATTCGGGTGTCAAAGTATTTTTGACCTCAACAGTTTTTCATTAACATAGCATGAAAGATATTAAAAGAACAGAGCTTGCTATATGCAGGAGCAGATGATAAAATTGTGATGTAAATATAGATATATGGTTATACTGAAGTTGGATGCCATGGTTTGCGGTATGAAAACCTTCATGGATGTAGACTTTATGGGGATGATACTGAGGCTGGATGTCATAGTTAGCGGCATTAGGACTATAGACTGTTAAAGCAAGATTTTGATTGGTATATTGGAATTTAAATTTGTAACCGGACATTCGGGCAATTTTACTATACTGCAATGCATATGAATAAAACAATAGTCTCATAAAATGACTAAATGTGATGCAGGAGGTGTTGTGATATGTACAGGTGTATCAGAGTCAGAGTTCAAAATAACCGGCTCAAGTGCCGGCAGTAATATGGCAAAATCACACTAAGGTATCAATATATGTAATTTTACAGTTATATAGGATTAAAGAATAACAAGAGGAAAAAACATGAAGAGAATAATGTATTTTGCACTATCGTTTATAGTCATCATTAGTGGAATATTTGGTGTTCAGGAAAAGATATCGGCGGATGATGATGACAGCAACTTTACCAATCTTATTATTTTCATGAGATTTGCAGGTGAGGATGAATTTATTGATGATGTGTATGAAGGAACCACAGTGCGTAGGATAACGGACAATTCGTACAACACGGCAGCGTACAATGTGAGCGATTACTACAGAGGCGTATCTGAGAATAAGCTGCGGATGAAGAACGTATATCTGTTTGATAAGGGTGGCTCGATTGTGTTATCTCATGATAGAGGATATTATGCAGAGTGGAGTGAAGACAATCAGATTGGTTATACGAGTACAGGTGAGGCATCAAGCCGTATGTATGAGCTAAAGCTTGAGTGGGCTGATGCGGTAGAAAAGGCGTTAGCTGCCGGAAATGGCATAACGAACTATGATGGAACAGTTAAGTACGGTTTTGAAGATCTTGACAAGAATAATGATGGCAAAATCGATTCCATCACAATCATATACAGGCCTACGACACAGAACAACATATCAGTAACCTGGTCATCACCATTGTGGAATTATCGAGATTATGCTAACTATGTGACTATCAACACGGATAAGGGAAGTATTACGAGCGGTAAATATTTTCAGGTGACTAATTCGTACACTAAGCCGGATGGAACTACTAAGGGTTATCTGTTCAAGGATTCGGATGGTAATGTTACAGTGTCAATTTCTGTTGCCATACATGAGATGGGACATATAATGGGTTTGAAGGATTTGTACAATTCATCTCAGCAGTCACCGGTATATTATTTATCTGCGATGGCTAAACACCTGTCTCCTGTACCACAGCTTATCTCGGTTAAGGAGAAAGAGGCTCTTGGCTGGGTTAATGATGGAGATGTTGAGACAATAATAGCTGATGGACAATATAATATCAGGGCTCTTGGAACATCAGGACAGGGTGCTGTCGGATACAAGTTCGACATTCCGGAAAAAGGAAAGACAGTATATCTGGAATACAGGAATTTTGGCGCAGATGGAAATAAGTATGATTCAAAGTATTTGAAGCAATATAATGTTGATGATAGCAGCGTGAGCAGAATTACGATAAAGTCAGGACTTGTATGCTATCTTATTGACAGTGATACGAAATTTCCTAACAACATGAATTGTTCGGCATCGCGGTGGAATTATCAGGTTGTAGGTGGGCAGAATAGTACAAAAAATGATGCTGCATTGGCTGTGGATGAGGAGTTAGAGCTGGCAGGTGGCATAATAATTACAGTAACAGCGATTGATGGAAATAATCTCACATTTACCATAAAGGGAAATTTTGCTGAACATGTACATAGCGGCGGCGAGGCCACCTGTGTAAAGCGTGCCGTTTGTTCGGTATGCCACCAGGAATATGGTGAGTTTGATCCGGATAAGCATGAGCATACCGAAGTGCGAAATGCCAAGGAGCCAAGCTGTACCGAAGCAGGGTATACAGGAGACACATACTGTGCAGACTGTGATACGCTTTTAAGCACCGGTTATGATATTGAAAGGACAGCACATGAATTACAGCATGTGGAGGCTGTAGAAGCTACGGCGGCAAGAGAAGGAAATATAGAATATTATTACTGCAAAATATGTGATGCGGTGTTCCTTGATGAAGATGCATTACAGCAGATAGAAAGAGAAGCTGTTGTGGTAGCTAAGCTTGCACCTGACATGATAGATGGAGATAAATCAGTAGTTGATATATCATCCGGAAAGTCAGCAATGTTCAGATCCAATGCAGCGATAGATGATTTTATTAGAGCGGAATTAGATGGAAAAGAGCTTACTGTAGACAAGGATTATACTGTCAAAGAGGGAAGTATAATTGTCACATTGCTGCCAGCGTATATAAGCAGGCTGTCAACAGGAAGCCATAAGTTGGGCATTGTATCATCAAGCGGAACTGCTACAGCCAACTTTACTGTAACTAAATCGCAGGAGCCGACAAGCAGTGAGGAGGAGACGACCACCAAGTCCGAGCCTACGAGCAGTGAGGAGGAGACAACAAGTAAGTCCGAGTCTACGAGCAGTGAAGAAGAGACAACAAGCGACCAGAACCCAACAGGAGGTACGCAGGAGCCGACAAGCAGCCAGAACCCGACAGGAGGTACGCAGGAGCCGACAAGCAGCCAGAGCCCGACGGAGGGAACGCAGGAGCTGACAAGCAGCCAGAGCCCGACAGAAGGAACGCAGGAGCCGGAAAGCAGCCAGAGCCCGACGGAGGGAACGCAGGAGCCAACAAGCAGCCAGAGCCCGACGGAGGGAACGCAGGAGCCAACAAGCAGCCAGAACCCGACAGGAGGTGATGAAGGGCAGACAAGCAGCCAGAGTCCGACAGGAGGTGCGCAGGAGCCGATAAGCAGCCAGAATCCGACAAGTGATTGTATTGAGCCGGCAGGTACGGATGAGCCGGAAAGCCCATCGGTCGGTGGATATCTGTCGCCAGGCACAGGAAGCAGCGCACAGGTTAAGGCCTGGGTTATCGTGGGAGGATTGCTTGTGAGTGGCTTTGCGTTTATGAGGAAGAGAAAATAGAATTAAAAAGGGGGATTGCATTTTGGGTATATTTGTAAATTGCGATAATAGTGCATTTAAAGTAGCACTTAATTCGGAAATTTATATTGATAAGACAGGGCTGTTAGAATATACCAATAAAGTGATGAACACATTACAAGGGTATATTTGCAACAGCAGACCAAGAAGGTTTGGAAAGTCAATTACTGCGAATATGCTGACGGCGTACTATAGCCGAGGATGTGATTCGGAAGAGATATTTGCAGATTTATATATCAGCCAAAGTGCGGATTATAAAAAACATCTTAACAAATATGATGTCATTCATTTTGACATACACTGGTGTATTGAGCCTGCCGGTGGTCCTGAAAATGTAATCTCATATATTACTGAGAAGACAATAGAAGAGCTAAGAGAATACTATCCAGAACAGCTGTGTAGTAATGTTACATCATTGCCTGAGGCGCTGTCACTTATCAATGCAGCTACAGGCAGAAAGTTTGTCGTGATTATTGACGAGTGGGATGTACTGATTAGGGATGAGGCCAATAATAAAAAGATACAGGATGACTATATTAATTTTTTAAGGGCGATGTTTAAGGGAACGGAACCTACAAAATATATACAGCTTGCGTATCTTACCGGAATTCTGCCAATTAAAAAACTGAAAACACAGTCAGCTTTAAATAATTTTAAGCAGTATTCCATGCTGGCATCAGGTGCAATCTCACAGTATGTTGGTTTTACAGAGGATGAGGTTCGTGTCCTGTGCGAAAAGTATGGTCAAAGCTTTGATGAAGTGAAACGTTGGTATGATGGCTATCAGCTTGGAGAATACCATGTGTATAATCCTAATGCTGTTGTAAATGTCATGGTCGATGGAGAATTTCAGAGCTACTGGTCCGGAACAGGTTCATATGAGGCTATCGTTCCTCTGATTAATATGGATTTTGATGGGTTGCGGACAGCTATTATAGAGATGCTTGCAGGCAGCTTTGTTGAAGTTGATGTGACATCATTTCAGAATGATGCGGTTAGCTTTGCCAATAAAGATGATGTTATTACTTATCTTATTCATCTTGGCTATCTTGCATATAATCAGAAGTCCAAGACAGCATTCGTTCCTAATGAAGAAATAAGAGAAGAACTTATAAGAGCCACCAAGAGAAAAAAATGGGATGAGTTTACATTGTTTCAGGAAGAATCGGATGAGCTGCTGGATGCAACCTTGAATATGAATTCCGGAGTTGTAGCAGATAAAATAGAGAAGATTCATTCTGAGTATGCATCCGTTATTCAATATAATAATGAAAATTCACTCAGCAGTGTATTGGCTATTGCATATCTTGGAGCTATGAAATACTATTTTAAGCCTATTCGTGAATTGCCGACAGGAAGAGGGTTTGCAGACTTTGTTTTTATTCCGAAGCCTGAATACAGGCAGGATTATCCGGCACTTATTGTGGAGCTTAAGTGGAATAAAAATGCATCAACTGCAATTAAGCAGATAAGGGATAAAAAATATCCTGATTCTGTGCTGCAATATTCGGGAAAAATTCTGCTTGTAGGGATAAGCTATGACAAGGCTGTAAAAGAGCATAGCTGCGTTATTGAAAAATGCATTAAATAGGTTTACAAGGGCTTGTAAAAATTGTGAAGGGAGTCACACGATGAACAGAGTATTGGAAAATAACAGGCTGCGTGTCACTGTAAGCGATGACGGAGCGGAGCTTGTCAGCGTATGGGACAAAAAGCGTAATGCAGAGCGCATCTGGAGAGGAGACAAGGCAGTGTGGGGAAGACATGCGCCGGTTCTATTTCCTTTTGTCGGAAAAGTTGCGGATGGACGGTATAGCTATAGAGGAAAGCAGTACAATATGACATCGCATGGTTTTGCGCGTGACAGAGTGTTCGAGCTTGTAGAGATGGGCGAGCTGTCTGTGACGCATGTTCTAAAGTGGAGCGATGATACATTGACTGTCTATCCTTTTAAATTCGTGTTATATGTAAAGCACAGTCTGGAAAATGCAGATGCAGATTCGGTTAAGGTACAGTGGAGAGTTGTAAATGAGGCTGATAATGGAGAGGTAATGTTATATGGCATTGGCGGACATCCTGCTTTTACTTTTCCGGATAACGAACCAGCTGTGGACTGTTCGCTGCGGATAAATTCTGCATATGGAGCGGCGAAAAGCGAGGAAGAGCCGCTTAAGTATCATCTGCTAAATGAATTAGGCTGCGTTGATATGTCAAGGGAGTATGAACTTGATATGCCACAAGGAAGCGTTAAGATAACAGAGGATATGTTTGACAAGGATGCGCTTATAGTCCTTGACAATCAGGTTAATTATATTGAGCTTCTTGATGCTGATGGCAAGCCATATATCGGCATGGCATGTGAAGGCTTTCCGTATTTTGGAATATGGTCAAAGAAGGTGGATGAATTTATCTGCCTTGAGCCGTGGTACGGAATTGCGGATGTGGCAGGGCATGAAGGCGACCTTGAAAAGAAAGCAGGGATGCAGAGGCTTGGCGCAGGCGAAAGTGCAAGCTACGATTATGTAGTAGAGTTTTATTAGAATTTCATTTGTATATGAGAGGTTTAACGCTATGGAGGAGTATTTTCAGTCGCCGTCTCCATCGGTATCATCTAAGAGAATATTGTACACGGCAAGTAGCTGGGCAAAAAATAATCTGATATTTTTGCAGGAGACAGGTTCGCTCAGAGCGATTAAGCCTCATGTGTCAAAGCGTGATAATTTGCAGTCATATCTGTGCATGATGGTGCTTGACGGTTCGGGCTATATTGAGTATGAGGGGCGGCATTATGAAATGGTAAAGGGTGACTGCGCTTTTATAGACTGCATGAGAAGTTATAGCCATAGCACAGGGATGAGCACAAAGTCGGTTACCCATGATGTAGTGAAGAGCAGAACGATACATGAGAGCTGCGCATATGACATGGAAAAGGAAAATATGTCCGAAGGGTTATGGTCGCTTGCGTGGGTACACTTTTACGGTGAGAATATGCCTGCGATATATGAGAAATATATTGAGCGCGGAGGATTGCCGGTATTCACTCCGGAGGATGGCAAAAGATATACCGATATATTCTCACGCATGTATGCGATGGCGGGTTCTGAGGATTATATAAGGGATATGAAGTTGAATGCGCTGTTAAATGAGCTGCTTGCTGTCATTATGGAACAGTCGTGGCATCCGGAGAATCTCTCAGGCGGAAAGAAGAGGCGCGAGCTAGTAGAGGTTAAGGCATTTCTTGATGAGCATTATACGGAAAAGATAACACTCGATGCACTGGCAGCTTCGTTTTACATTGACAAGTTCTACCTCAGCAAGATTTTTAAGGAAACTTATGGCACAACGATAAATTCATATATTTTTGCAAAGAGAATAACGCAGGCAAAACGTCTGCTCAGATTTACGGAGCTTAGCATTGATGAGATAGGCAGCAGGGTAGGAATGAATGATGCGAACTACTTCAGCAGAAGCTTTAAAAAGCTTGAGGGAATAAGCCCAAGCGAATATAAGAAGACTTGGTGATATAAGAGAAGTTCACAGCGGATATATATTTTTATATCAGAGCGTATTTAATAAACCAATATTGTGCTAATTTTTCTCTATATATGCGGTTACACTAAGCATATACTTGATATAAAATTCTTAAAAAAGTGAAGAAGTCCGCATAATGCTGTAAAAACATGCAGTTGATTGTGGGTGCAGCCAGATTTAATTGTGACAAAGAATATTGTCAGCAGGCAATTTATTAAAATTCATGAAAGAAGAGGATATTTTAGATGAAAAAGGCTTTAATTACAGGAATTACGGGACAGGATGGTTCTTTTTTGGCAGAGTTCCTTCTTGAGAAGGGCTATGAAGTGCATGGTATAACAAGACGTGCATCTATTTCAAATACTGCAAGAATAGATCATCTTTTAAGAGCCGGAAGCATAACATTACATGATGGAGATTTGTCAGATTCGATATCCCTTATCAAGATTATCGGGGATGTACAGCCGGATGAGATTTACAATCTTGCAGCGCAGTCACATGTTCAGGTATCATTTGATGCTCCTGAGTATACAGGCGATGTTGATGCCGTAGGTGTTCTTCGTGTGCTTGAGGCAGTGAGAGTTCTTGGACTTACCAAGAAGACAAAGGTATATCAGGCTTCTACATCAGAGCTTTACGGCAAGGTTGAGGAGGTTCCTCAGTCAGAGACCACTCCATTCCATCCATACAGCCCTTATGCGATTGCAAAGCAGTATGGTTTCTGGATGATTAAGGAGTACCGTGAAGCTTATGGCATGTTTGCTGTAAACGGTATTCTCTTTAACCATGAGTCGGAGCGCCGAGGTGAGAACTTTGTAACAAGAAAGATTACACTTGCAGCCGGAAGAATTGCAGAGGGACTTCAGGACCACCTTGAGCTTGGTAATCTTGATTCACTCAGAGACTGGGGCTATGCAAAGGACTATGTTGAGTGCATGTGGCTTATTATGCAGCAGGAAAAGCCTGAGGACTTTGTTATTGCTACAGGCGAGCAGCACACTGTAAGAGATTTTACACAGAAGGCGTTTGCAGCTAATGGAATTACACTTCGCTGGGAAGGCACCGGAATTGATGAGAAGGGTTATGATGCGGCTACAGGAAAGATGCTTGTATGTGTCAATCCACAGTGGTTCCGTCCTACAGATGTAGATAATCTCTGGGGAAATCCTGCAAAGGCAAAAACAGTTTTAGGCTGGAACCCTCAGAAGACTTCATACGAAGAGCTTGTAAAGATAATGGCAGAGCATGACAGAGAGCTTGCTAAGCGTGAGAAGGCTCTTCTTAAATAAAACAGCAAATATGTGGGACATTGGTGTCAGACCCCTGTCCCAAATGTGCTGGGACAGGGGTCTGACACCGGATGTCCCAGGGTAGATTGTGAGGAAAAAGCTATGATGGAAAAGAATGCGAAGATATATGTTGCCGGGCATCGCGGAATGGTTGGTTCGGCAATCGTAAGAGAATTAAAAAGACAGGGCTATGAGAATATAATCACAAGGACACATAAGGAGCTTGACCTTTGCAGACAGGAGGACGTAGAGAAGTTCTTTGCACAGGAGAAGCCGGAGTATGTATTCTTAGCGGCAGCCAAGGTTGGAGGCATTGTCGCTAATCAGGAGGCACTTGCCGATTTCATGTACTACAATATGACTCTTGAGATGAATGTTATTCATTCAGCATGGCAGAATGGCTGTAAGAAGCTTGAATTTCTGGGTTCTTCATGTATATATCCTAGAATGGCACCACAGCCTATGCCTGAGAGCTGTCTGCTCACATCGGAGCTTGAAAAGACAAATGAGGCGTATGCACTTGCCAAGATATCCGGTTTAAAGTATTGTGAATTTCTCAATAAGCAGTATGGCACAGATTATATTTCCGTTATGCCTACTAACCTCTATGGACCGAATGATAATTACCATCCGACTCACAGCCATGTACTTCCGGCACTTATAAGGAGATTCCACGAAGCTAAAGAGCAGAACCTTCCTTATGTTACCTGCTGGGGTGACGGAAGTCCGCTTCGTGAATTCCTATATGTTGATGATCTTGCCAATCTGTGTGTATTCCTTATGAATAATTACAGCGGCAATGAGACAGTCAATGCAGGAACAGGCAAGGAGCTTACAATCAAGGAGCTTACCGAGCTTGTTGCCAAAGTAATAGGCTACACAGGAGAGATTCGCTGGGATGCGTCTAAGCCTAACGGTACACCAAGAAAGCTTCTTGACGTGTCAAAGGCGACAGCACTCGGCTGGACATACAAGACAGAGCTTGAGGATGGAATAAGACTTTCCTATGAAGATTTCCTTAATAATCCTATGAGAGCGCACAACGGTATGGCGATGTTTTTGTGGCCGGCGTCTTTTGTTCTGCCGAATATGCTTCGTGCCTGTAATGACGTACGGTTTACTATGGTGCTGTCTATTTTTTCCATGTTCGTGTTCCGTATCGGATTCAGCTATATCATCGG